>Ga0075163_10005856_pt1 | contig 16326 bp, 28 predicted proteins | sample JI1023141ADNA_FD_71478 | JGI IMG/M metagenome (GOLD analysis project Ga0075163, IMG submission 71478) | Wastewater effluent complex algal communities from Wisconsin, to seasonally profile nutrient transformation and Carbon sequestration -... | ecosystem: Engineered > WWTP > Effluent > Algae...
GAACGATAGGCGCGCTCGAGGTCCGCGTCGGTCAGGTCGCGCGCGCCGCCGGTGCATTCGGTCACGTCCTCGCCGGTCAGCTCGAGGTGTATGCCGCCCAGGCGGGTGCCGGCCGCCGCATGCAGGTCGAACGCGGTTTCCAGTTCCGCGCGGATGTTGCCGAAGCGGCGCGTCTTGTAGCCGTTGACGCTGGTTTCGGTGTTGCCGTGCATCGGGTCGCAGACCCAGAGCACGCGGCGACCGTCGCGCTTGATCGCATCCAGCAACGCGGGCAGTTTCGAAGCGATGTTCGCCGCGCCCATGCGATGGACCAGCGTGAGGCGACCCGCCTCGTCGTCCGGGTTGAGCACGTCGACCAATCGCAACAACTGCTCCGGCGTGGTCGAGGGCCCGACCTTCAGCGCGATCGGGTTGCGGATGCCGCGGAAATACTCGACGTGCGCGCCATCGAGCGCGGCGGTACGCATGCCGATCCACGGGAAATGCGTGGCGAGGTTGAACCAGCCCCACTGCCGCGGCACCTGCCGCGTCTGCGCTTCCTCGTACGGCAGCAGCAGCGCCTCGTGCGAGGTGTAGAAATCGACCCGGTTGAGGTTGTGCACGCGGTCGCCGGAAATGGTTTCCATGAAGCGCACCGCGTCGCCGATGCCGGCGACGATGCGGTGGTATTCGTCGGCGAGCGGCGAATGCTGGACCCAGCCGAGGTCCCAGTACTCGGGATGGTGCAGGTCGGCGAAACCGCCATCGATCAGCGAACGCACGAAATTCATCGTCATCGCCGAGCGCGCATGCGCCTTCACCATCAGGCGCGGGTCCGGCGTGCGTGTCTTCGCATCGAATTCCGGTCCGTTGACGATGTCGCCGCGGTAGCAGGGCAAGGTCGCGCCATCGCGCGTTTCGGTGTCGGCCGAACGCGGCTTCGCGTACTGGCCGGCGAAACGCCCGACGCGCACCACCGGCAGGCGCAGCCCGTGCACCAGCACCAGGCTCATTTGCAGCAGCACCTTCAGCCGGTTGCCGATCACGTCCGGCGTGCATTCGGCGAAGCGTTCGGCGCAGTCGCCGCCCTGCAGCACGAAGCGCCGTCCTTCCTGCGCTTCGGCGACCTGGCGCTTCAGTTCCAGGATTTCCCACGACGTCACCAGCGGCGGCAGCGCGCGCAGTTCGCCCTGCACGCCGGCAAGCGCATCGGCATCGGGATACTGCGGCTGCTGCAACGCCGGCCGCGCGCGCCAGCTGTCCGGTGTCCAGCCTTGCGGCAGGTTCACGGGACGCAGGTTGTGCTCGGGCAGGCTCATCGTCGGGCTCGTGTTGCGGTGCAACGCATCATCCGCAGCCTCCATGTCGGCTGCAAGTTCCGCCATGAATGCGGTTCAGCGTCGGCGGAAGCCGGCCAGCAAGGCCCAGGCCGCCAGCGCCGCGAACCACAACAGGCACCACATCGGCATGCTCAGTCCGAGGAATTGCCAATTGATGTTGCTGCAATCGCCGTCGGCCATCAGCACCTTGCGCGCCACGCCCAGCCATGACTGTTGTTCCAGCATGAAGTTCAGGCCGGGACCGCAGGCCGGCATGTCCGGCGGGAACAACTGCACCCAGGAATGGCGACCGGCATAGCCCATGCCGACGATGGCGGGCACCAGCGCCAGCAGCGACCAGGCCTGGCGCGCGCGCGGCGACCCCGGGGCGACGAGGCCTCCGACCAGGAACACGAGCCCCAGTCCCGCGAACGCGATCCGCTGGAAAATGCAGAACGGGCACGGCTGGATGCCGAGCTGGAACTGCACATGGAACGCATAGCCCAGCAACGCGGCGCAACATGCGAAACCGAGGAGGAACTGTTTGCGGAAACTCCAGCGGGATGGATTCACGTGCATGCTCGGCGCGAATGGTGGAGGGATTATCGCGCGCTACCCCGCAAACGAAAAACCCCGGCGCATGGCCGGGGCTTCATGGATCGGAATCGGGTATTGGCTCAGTCGGCGTCGACGGCCGCGGCGGCGTCGGGGCGATCGACCAGCTCGACATAGGCCATCGGCGCATTGTCGCCGGCGCGGAAGCCGCACTTGAGGATGCGCAGGTAGCCGCCCGGACGGGTGGCGTAGCGCGGGCCGAGTTCGATGAAGAGCTTGCCCACGGCCTGCTTGTCGCGCAGGCGCGAGAACGCGAGGCGGCGGTTGGCGACGCCGTCGACCTTGCCGAGGGTGATCAGCGGCTCGGCGACGCGGCGCAGTTCCTTGGCCTTGGGCAGCGTGGTGCGGATGAGTTCGTGCTTGATCAGCGACGCGGCCATGTTCGAGAACATCGCATCGCGGTGCGAACTGGTGCGGCTGAACTTGCGTCCGGATTTCTGGTGGCGCATGGCGTTGGTTCCTGTGAATGTCGGATCTGTTGGACTTCGCTGTCGCCATCATGGCGCTGGAACTTCGGGCTACGCTGGCCCTGGCCGATCCTCCGTGACCGGCATGCCGCGGATCTTCTGATCCGTCGGCTGGTGTTGCTGCACAACTTTTTGTAGCGTCACTACGTTTTACCGCAGCGCATTCCGAAACTTGACGCCCCTGCCCTCGCGCACAGCGCTCGGGCGTTCGCTGACGCGCGAACTGCCGATAAGGCAGTTCGCGAACGCGTCATCTCACCCCATCATCCCGTGCGAGGCGATGCCGGCCGGCGGCCAGTTCTCGAGCTTCATGCCGAGCGAAAGACCGCGCGAGGCGAGCACTTCCTTGATCTCGGTGAGCGACTTCTTGCCGAGGTTCGGCGTCTTCAGCAGCTCGACTTCGGTCTTCTGGATCAGGTCGCCGATGTAGTAAATGCTCTCGGCCTTGAGGCAGTTGGCCGAACGCACGGTCAGCTCGAGGTCGTCGATCGGGCGCAGCAGCATCGGGTCGACGCCCGAGGCCGCCGGCTTCGCCGCGCCGCGTTCGCGGTGGGTGAAGTCGCCGAACACGCTGAGCTGCTCGCTGAGGATGTCGGCGGCGGTGCGCACGGCTTCCTCGGCGTCGATGGTGCCGTTGGTCTCGATGTCGAGGACCAGCTTGTCGAGGTCGGTGCGCTGCTCGACGCGCGCGGCCTCGACTTCGTACGCCACGCGGCGCACGGGCGAGAACGAGGCGTCCAGCATCAGCCGGCCGATCGCGCGGGTTTCCTCGTCCGGGCGGCGGCGGGCGGCGGCGGGCTGGTAGCCGAAGCCGCGCTCGATCTTGAGCCGCATGTCGAGGGTCGCGTCCTTGGTCAGGTGCGCGATCACGTGCTCGGGGTTCAGGATCTCGACGTTGTGGTCGGTCTTGATGTCGCCGGCGGTGACGACGCCCGGGCCCTGCTTGTTCAGGCTCAGGGTGGAACTGTCGCCGGTGCCCATGCGGATGGCGACGTCCTTGAGGTTCAGCAGCACTTCCAGCACGTCTTCCTGCAGGCCCTCGATGGTGCTGTATTCGTGCAGCACGCCGTCGATGTCGACCTCGGTGATGGCGTAGCCGGGGATCGACGACAGCAGCACTCGGCGCAGCGCGTTGCCGAGGGTGTGGCCGTAACCACGCTCCAGCGGCTCGATCACGACCTTGGCGCGGTTGTCGGCCAGGCGTTCGATCTGGGGGGCCTTGGGACGCAGGACCTGGTTGGCGGTAACCGTCATGTATGGCTTCTCCTGCAAGCCCCCGCGGCGGTGCGGGGGCGCGACGCTAGTGGATTACTTCGAGTACAGCTCGACGATCAGCGCTTCGTTGATGTCGCTGGGCAGGTCGGCACGGTCCGGCACGGCCTTGAATACGCCGGCGAACTTGTTCGCATCGACTTCGATCCAGCCCGGCGACAGGTCCATCTGCTTGGCGACGGCCAGCGATTCCTGCACGCGGAGCTGCTTCTGCGCCTTTTCCGAGAGCGCGATCGCGTCGCCAGCCTTCACCGCGTACGACGGCAGGTTGACCGGCTTGCCGTTCACGGTGACGCCGCGGTGCGACACCAGCTGGCGCGCGGCCGGACGGGTGATCGCGAAGCCCATGCGGTAGACGACGTTGTCGAGGCGGGTCTCCAGCATCTGCAGCAGGTTCTCGCCGGTGTTGCCCTTCCGGTTCGACGCCTTCTTGTAGTAGTTGCGGAACTGGCGCTCGAGCAGGCCGTAGATGCGCTTCACCTTCTGCTTCTCGCGCAGCTGGGTGGCGTAATCGGACAGCTTGCCCTTGCGCGCGGTCGCGCCGTGCTGGCCGGGCTTCTGCTCCAGCTTGCACTTGGAGTCGAGCGCGCGGGCCGGCGACTTGAGGGAAAGGTCGGCGCCTTCGCGGCGCGCGAGCTTGCAGGTAGGACCGAGATAACGAGCCATGTTCTATTGCTCCCCGGCGTCAGACGCGACGCTTCTTCGGCGGACGGCACCCGTTGTGCGGGATGGGCGTCACGTCGATGATGTTGGTGATCTTGTAGCCGGCGTTGTTGAGCGAACGCACGGCCGATTCGCGACCCGGACCCGGGCCCTTGATGCGCACTTCCAGCGACTTCACGCCGTAGTCGAGCGCGGTCTTGCCGGCCTTCTCGGCGGCGACCTGCGCGGCGAACGGGGTCGACTTGCGCGAACCGCGGAAACCCGCGCCGCCCGAAGTCGCCCACGACAGCGCGTTGCCCTGGCGGTCGGTGATGGTGATGATGGTGTTGTTGAAGGACGCGTGGACGTGCGCAATGCCGTCCGTGATGACGCGCTTGATCTTCTTCTTGGTCTTGTTGGCGGCTGCCGGCTTGGCCATGGTCTGGGTTCCTTACTTCTTGATGGCCTTGCGCGGGCCCTTGCGGGTCCGGGCATTGGTCCGGGTGCGCTGGCCGCGCAGCGGCAGGCCGCGGCGATGGCGCAGGCCGCGATAGCAAGCCAGGTCCATCAGGCGCTTGATCGCCACGCCGACTTCGCGGCGCAGGTCGCCTTCGACCACGTACTTGCCCACCTCGGCGCGCAGCGCCTCGACTTGCGGCTCCGACAGGTCGCGGATCTTGGTGGTCGACGGCACGCCAGCCGCTTCGCAGACCTTCTGCGAACGGGTGCGGCCGATGCCGTAAATGCTCTGCAAACCGACCCAGACATGCTTCTGGGCAGGCAGGTTGACACCTGCAATGCGCGCCATGACGCGATCTCCAACTGGTTGGTCGCCAGACCCGCAGGTCGGCGAAGTGAACTCGCAATTTTAAGCCATGTCCCGGGTTGTTTGGAAGCCCGGCCCCGAAAGGCCAAGCCCGGCATGGGGAGTGTGCCCATGCTCCGGCGACGGAACCCGGCTGGTCGGGCGCCTTGCGGCGCCTTTCCGCCCCTCGCCACTCCAGCGCGGGGTCAGGCCTGGTTCCACCCGTGCGCGGGACTGCCGCCCGGGTCGCCCATCGTGCCGGCCGGGGCGCGATGCCCGGCACGGCGGTTGTTCTTTCCTCAGCGGCCTCGCGAGCCGCCCTTGAGGTTCGCCTTCTTCAGCAGGCTCTCGTACTGGTGCGACATCAGGTGGGCCTGGATCTGGGCGATGAAGTCCATCACCACGACCACCACGATCAGCAGCGAGGTGCCGCCGAAGTAGAACGAGGCGCCGAGCTTGCTGCGCATGATCTCGGGCAGCAGGCAGACCAGCACCAGGTAGACCGCACCGGCCGCGGTCAGGCGGGTCAGCACGCCATCGATGTAGTCGGCGGTGGCCTTGCCCGGGCGGATGCCGGGGATCAGCGCGCCCGACTTCTTCAGGTTGTCGGCGGTTTCCTGCGAATTGAACACCAGCGCGGTGTAGAAGAACGCGAAACCGATGATCAATCCGGCATAGAGGATCATGTGCAGAGGCTCGCCCGGCGACAGCGCCTGGCTGATCTTCTGCAGCCACGTCCCCAGCGGCGAACCCGAACTGCCCTGCCCGAACCATTGCGACGCGGTCGCCGGGAACATGACGATCGACGACGCGAAGATCGGCGGGATCACGCCCGACATGTTGAGCTTGAGCGGCAGGAACGACGACTGGTTCATGTAGGCGCTGCGCCCGCCCTGGCGGCGCGCGTAGTTCACCGTGATGCGGCGCTGGCCGCTTTCCATGAACACCACGAAGAAGGTGAACACCAGCACGATGGCGAGGATCGTGATCACCGACAGCGGGCTCATGTCGCCATTGCGTGCCTGTTCCAGCGTGCTCAGCGTCGCGCCCGGGAGGCCGGCGACGATGCCGGCGAAGATGATCATGGACACGCCGTTGCCGATGCCGCGCTCGGTGACCTGTTCGCCCAGCCACATCAGGAACATGGTGCCCGCGGTCAGCGCGACCACCGCGGTCAGGACGAAGCCCATGCCCGGCGCATAAACGACGGGAATGCCATTCTGCGCTCCCGAATGCTGCAGCGCCGTGGCGATGCCCGCGGACTGGAACACCGCCAGCGGGATCGCGCCGATGCGCGACCACTGGGTGATCTTGCGGCGGCCGGATTCGCCTTCCTTCTGGATCGCCTTCAGGCTAGGCAGGATCTGCACCAGCAGCTGGATGATGATCGAGGCGGAAATGTAGGGAATGACGTTCAGCGCGAACAGGCTGAAGCGCTGCAACGCGCCACCGGAGAACATGTTGAACATGTCCACGATGGTGCCCTTCTGCGCATCCATCAGGTGCAGCATCGCCTCCGGGTTCACGCCCGGCACCGGGATGTAGCAGCCGATGCGGTAGACGACCATGGCGCCGACCAGGAACAGCAGCCGCTGGCGGAGTTCGGTGAACTTCCCGACCCCGCCGAGGGAACCCATCGCCTGTGCGCTTCGCGCCATGCGCTGCTTACTCCCCGACCTGGCCGCCGGCGGCCTCGATCGCGGCGCGCGCGCCGGCCGTGGCCAGCACGCCCTTCAGCACGAACTTCTTGCTGATCTCGCCCTTCTTCACCACCTTGGCCTGCTTCGCGGTGCTGGGCACCAGCTTGGCGGCGCGCAGCGCGGCGAAATCAATGGTGCCGGCGTCCAGCTTGTCCAGCTGGTACAGCAGCACTTCGGCGGTGTCCTGCAGCTTCTTCGAACGGAAGCCGATCTTCGGCAGGCGACGCTGCATGGGCATCTGGCCGCCTTCGAAGCCGGCCTTGATCTTGCCCTTGCCCGAACGCGCGAACGAACCCTTGTGGCCGCGGCCGGCGGTCTTGCCGAGGCCGGAACCGATGCCGCGGCCGACGCGGGTGCGCTCCTTGCGGGCGCCGTCGGCTGGCTTGAGCGTATTGAGCTTCATGATGCTTATTCCTCGACCTGGACCAGGTAGTGGACCTTGTTGATCAGGCCACGGACCTGCGGGCTGTCCTTGAGTTCGCGCACGTCGTTGAGCTTGTTGAGGCCCAGCGCGCGCACCGAGAGGCGATGCTTGGCCTGCGAACCACGCAGGCCCTTGACCAGGCGCACCTTGACGGTGCCGCCGGCCGTGGTTTCCTTCTTAACCATGGTGCAGGTCCTCCACCTTTTTGCCACGCTTGGCCGCGATGCGGCTCGGCGAATGCATTTCGGACAGACCCTTGAGGGTGGCGCGAACCAAGTTGATCGGGTTGCGCGAACCGGTGGCCTTGGCCAGCACGTTCTTGACCCCGACCGCCTCGAGCACGGCGCGCATCGCGCCACCGGCGATCACGCCGGTACCTTCCGAGGCCGGCTGCATGTACACATGCGCCGCGCCGTGGCCGGACTTGACCGCGTGCCACAAGGTGCCGTTGTTGAGATCGACGTGGGCCATGCCGCGTCGCGCCTGCTCCATCGACTTCTGGATCGCGACCGGCACTTCGCGCGCCTTGCCGTAACCGAAGCCAACCTTGCCGTTGCCGTCGCCGACCACGGTCAGCGCGGTAAAGGTGAACTGGCGGCCGCCCTTCACGGTCTTGCTGACGCGGTTGACCGCGACCAGCTTCTCGACCATGCCGTCGTCGACTTCTTCGCGGTCGCGATTACGGTCGCGGCCCCGGGGTGAACGTTCTTCTGCCATCTCGATGATTCCGGTGGATTAAGGGGATTTGCGGCGGCGCCGCTTATGATTGTGGAATGGTTCGGGTGTCCCGCCGCGACCGCAACCGGTTACGGCGTCCGATGCACCTCGCATCGGCGAGCAACAACGTGCCGAATGCATGGGGCCGAAGCTCCATGCGTTCAAGCATCAGAACTGCAGGCCGCCTTCGCGCGCGGCTTCGGCCAGCGCCTTGATGCGGCCGTGGAAGCGGTAGCCCGAGCGGTCGAACGCGACCTTCTCGATGCCCGCGGCGCGCGCCTTCTCGGCGATCGCCTTGCCGACCTTGGCGGCGGCGTCGCTGTTGCGGCCGTTCTTCAGGCCGTCGCGCACGTCGGCCTGGGTGGTGTTGGCCGCGGCCAACACCTTCGAGCCGTCGGCGCTGAACAGCTGCGCATACACGTGCTGGCCGGTGCGCAGCACCGACAGGCGCGGCACGCCGAGTTCGCGGATGCGCGCGCGGGTGGATTTGGCGCGGCGAAGGCGGGCGATCTTCTTGTCCATGGTTCTGTTCTCCGAAAGCTGAAAGCCGGGCTCTTGGCGAGCGCTTAGGCCTTCTTGGCTTCCTTGCGGATGATGGTCTCGTCGGAATACTTCACGCCCTTGCCCTTGTACGGCTCCGGCGGGCGGAAACCGCGGATCTTGGCCGCGACTTCGCCGACGCGCTGCTTGTCGGCGCCGCTGACCACGATCTCGGTCTGGGTCGGGGTGACGATGGTGATGCCTTCGGGCGCCTTGAACAGCACCGGATGCGAAAACCCGAGCGACAGGTTCAGGTCCTTGCCCTGCATGGCGGCGCGGTAACCGACGCCGACCAGCTCGAGCTTGCGCTCGAAGCCTTCGGACACGCCCTTCACCATGTTGGCGAGGATCGCACGCAGGGTGCCGGCGAGCGGAACCAGGCTGTCGTCGTTGGCCGACAACCGGGCGTTGCCGTCCTCGAGCTTGACCTCGATGCCGCTGGGCTTGGCGATCGACAACGTGCCCTTCGGGCCCTTGACGCTGACGTTGTCGGACTGGATGTTGAACTCGACGCCCTTGGGCAGGGCGATCGGCTTCTTGGCGACGCGGGACATGGTCTCTACTCCCTTAGGCCACGAAGCACAGGACTTCGCCGCCCACGCCTTCCTGGCGTGCACGGGCGTCGGTCATGATGCCCTTCGAGGTGGAAATGATGGCGACGCCGAGGCCGCCGAGCACCTTCGGCAAGGCATCCTTGCCGCGATACTGGCGCAGGCCCGAACGCGACACGCGCTTCAGGGTCTCGATCACCGGCTTGCCTTCGTAGTACTTCAGCACGATCTCGAGCTCGGCCTTGGCGCCGTTCTCGATCACGCGCAGGTCGCCGATGTAGCCCTCGCCCTTGAGGACGTTGGCGATCGCGACCTTGGTCCTGGACGACGGCATCTTCACCGTCTGCTTGCCGACCGCCGCCGCATTCCTGATGCGGACCAGCATGTCGGCGATGGGATCAGTCATGCTCATTGAGGATTTCCTTTGAGTGCACCGATATCCGCTTTCGCGAAAATCTTGGGTTGGAAAAACTTCTTACCAGGAAGCCTTGCGCAGGCCGGGAACGTCGCCGCGCATGGTGGCTTCGCGCAGCTTGTTGCGGCCCAGGCCGAACTTGGCGTACACGCCGCGCGGGCGGCCGGTCAGGGCGCAACGGCTGGTCTGGCGGCTCGGCGAGGAATCGCGCGGCAGCTTCTGCAGCTTGGTCGCCGCGTCCATCTTCTCCTCGTAGGAGGCGTCGTGGCTGGCGATGACCTTCTTCAGCGCATCGCGCTTGGCGGCGTAGCGCTTGGCGAGCTTCGCACGCTTGGTCTCGCGGTTGATCATGGAAGTCTTGGCCATGGTCTGTCTCGATCCTCGACGGTCAGTTGCGGAACGGGAAGCGGAACGCTTCCAGCAAGGCCTTCGCTTCGGCGTCGGTCTTGGCGGTGGTGGTGATGGCGATGTCCATGCCGCGGATCGCGTCGACCTGGTCGAAGTCGATTTCCGGGAAGATGATCTGTTCCTTCACGCCCATGTTGTAGTTGCCGCGGCCGTCGAACGAACGGCCGGACACGCCGCGGAAGTCGCGCACGCGCGGCAGCGAGATGTTGACCAGGCGGTCGAGGAACTCGTACATCTTCGCGCGGCGCAGCGTCACCTTGGCGCCGATCGGCCAGCCGTCGCGGATCTTGAACGAGGCCACCGAGACGCGGGTCTTGGTCACCAGCGGCTTCTGGCCCGCGATCTTGGCCATGTCGGCCACCGCGTTCTCCAGCACCTTCTTGTTCGCCGCGGCCTCGCCCACGCCCATGTTGAGCGTGATCTTGGCCAGCTTCGGCACTTCCATCGGATTGGTGTAGCCGAACTGCTTCATCAGCTTCGGCACCACTTCTTCCTTGTAGAACTTCTCGAGTCGGGTCGTCATGTCAGATCGCCTCGCCGCTGGAGCGGAACACGCGCAGGCGTTCTCCATTCTCCAGGACCTTGGTCTTGACGCGCTCGCCCTTGCCGGAGGCAGGGTTGAACGGCATCACGTTGGAAATGTGGATCGACGCCTCGCGCTCGACCACGCCGCCGGGCTGGCCGGCCTGCGGGTTGGGCTTGGTGTGGCGCTTCACGACATTGATGTTGGAGACCACGACGCGATCGCCGGCAACGCGGACGACTTCGCCCTGCTTGCCCTTGTCCTTGCCGGCGATGACCACGACCTGGTCGCCCTTCTTGATGCGGTTGGTTGCCATGTCAGTGTCCTCCGCTCACAGCACTTCGGGGGCGAGCGAGACGATCTTCATGAACTTCTCGGAGCGCAGTTCGCGCGTCACCGGCCCGAAGATGCGGGTGCCGATCGGCTCCTGCTTGTTGTTCAGCAGCACGGCCGCGTTGGCGTCGAAGCGGATCAGCGAACCGTCCGGGCGGCGAACGCCCTTGCGGGTACGTACCACGACGGCGTCGTAGACGTCGCCCTTCTTCACCTTGCCGCGCGGGATGGCATCCTTCACCGACACCTTGATGATGTCGCCGATGTTGGCGTAGCGGCGCTTGGAGCCGCCGAGCACCTTGATGCACATCACTTCCTTGGCGCCGGAGTTGTCGGCCACGTCGAGGTGGCTTTGCATCTGGATCATGGGTCAGCCTCCTCTCATTCTGCCGCGTGGGCGACGATCTCGACCACGCGCCAGTTCTTGGTCTTGGACAGCGGCGCGCACTCGGCGACGCGGACCATGTCGCCCATCTGGCAGGCGTTGTCGGCGTCGTGGGCGTGCAGCTTGGTCGAACGGCGGATGTACTTGCCGTACAGCGCGTGCTGCACCTGGCGTTCCACCAGCACGGTGACCGTCTTGTCCATCTTGTTGCTGACGACGCGGCCTTCGACCGTGCGCAGCTTCTTAACGTTGTTTTCGCTCATCGTCGGCGGTCCTTACTTCTGCTGGCCGAGCACGGTGTTGACGCGCGCGATCTCGCGGCGCACCCGGCGGGCCTCGTGGGTCTTGGCCAGCTGGCCGGTCGCCTTCTGCATGCGCAGGGCGAACTGCTCCTTGCGGAGGTCCAGCAGGTGCGACTTGAGTTCGTCCGCCGACTTCTGACGCAGTTGCTTGATGTCCATCAGCGCACCGTCCGGGTCACGAATTGGGTGGTGACCGAGAGCTTGGCGGCGGCCAGGCGGAACGCCTCGCGCGCGGTCGCCTCGTCGACGCCCTCGATCTCGTAGATCATGCGGCCGGGCTGGATCTGCGCGACCCAGTACTCCACGTTGCCCTTGCCCGAGCCCATGCGCACTTCGATCGGCTTCTGGGTGATCGGCTTGTCGGGGAACACGCGGATCCACATCTTGCCGCCGCGCTTGACGTAACGACTGATCGAGCGGCGGGCCGCCTCGATCTGGCGCGCGGTCAGCTGGCCGGTCGCGGTGGCGCGCAGGCCGTACTCGCCGAAGCTGACGGCATTGGCGCTCCAACTCAGGCCGTCGTTGCGGCCCTTGTGCATCTTGCGGTATTTGGTTCGCTTGGGTTGCAGCATGACTTACTCCCTCGCCTCGCGCTCGCGGCGCGGACCGCGCGGACGATCCGCCCTGTCGCCGCGATCACCACGATCGCCGCGCGGACTGTCGTCCTGCTTTTCCTGGCCGACCTGGCTGAAATCGAAGATTTCGCCCTTGTAGACCCAGACCTTGATGCCGATCACGCCGTAGGTGGTGTGCGCCTCGGCGAAACCGTAATCGACGTCGGCGCGCAGGGTGTGCAGCGGCACGCGGCCTTCGCGGTACCACTCCGAACGCGCGATTTCCGCGCCGTTCAAGCGGCCGGCGACGTTGACCTTGATGCCCAGCGCGCCCAGGCGCATCGCGTTGCCGACGGCGCGCTTCATCGCGCGGCGGAACATGATGCGGCGCTCGAGCTGCTGCGCGATCGATTCGGCGACCAGTTGCGCGTCGAGCTCGGGCTTGCGCACTTCGGTGACGTTGATGTGCGCGGGCACGCCCATCAGGTCGCTCACTTCCTTGCGCAGCTTCTCGATGTCCTCGCCGCGCTTGCCGATCACCACGCCCGGGCGGGCGGTGTGGATGGTGACGCGCGCGTTGTTCGCCGGGCGCTCGATGCTGATCTTGCTGATGCCGGCCTGGGCCAGCTTCTTGCGCAGCATCTCGCGGACCTTGAGGTCGGCGGCGAGGTACTCGGCGAAATGCTTCTTGCCGGCGTACCACTTCGAATTCCAGTCCTTGGCGATGCCCAGGCGGATGCCGATCGGATTGACTTTGTGACCCATGGTTACTTGCCCTCGCCCACGACCACGGTGATGTGGCTGGTGCGCTTGAGAATGCGGGTGCCGCGGCCCTTGGCGCGCGCCATGAAGCGCTTCAGCGACGGGCCTTCGTCGACCATGATGGTCTTGACGCGCAGCTCGTCGACGTCGGCGCCCTGGTTGTTCTCGGCGTTCGCGATCGCCGACTCGACCACCTTCTTGATCAGGTGGGCGGCTTTCTTGTCCGAGAACTTCAGCAGGTTGACCGCGCGTTCGGCCGAGAGCCCGCGCACCTGGTCGGCGACCAGGCGGGCCTTCTGCGGGGAGATGCGCGCGGTGCGCAGGATTGCCTTCGCTTCCATCGTCATCTCCTTACTTCTTGCCTTCGGCCTTCTTGTCGCCACCGTGGCCCTTGAAGGTCCTCGTCATGGCGAACTCGCCGAGCTTGTGCCCGACCATGTTCTCGTTGACCAGCACCGGCACGTGGGCCTTGCCGTTGTGCACGGCGATGGTGAAACCCACCATCTCCGGCATGATCATCGAGCGGCGCGACCAAGTCTTGATCGGCTTCTTGCTGCCGCCCGCGGCCTCCACCTTCTTGATGAGGTGGTGGTCGACGAACGGGCCTTTCTTGAGCGAACGTGCCATCTCTGATTAGCTCCGGCGATCGCGCACGATGAACTGCTGCGTGCGCTTGTTCTTGCGGGTCTTGTAACCCTTGGTCGGCACGCCCCACGGGGTGACCGGATGCGGGTTGCCCTGGCCGGCCTTGGCCTCGCCGCCACCGTGCGGGTGGTCGACCGGGTTCATGGCCGCGCCGCGGACGGTCGGCTTGATGCCGCGCCAGCGCTTGGCGCCGGCCTTGCCGAGCTTCTCGAGGTTGTGTTCGACGTTGCCGACTTCGCCGATGGTCGCGCGACACTCGGCCGGAACGCGACGCATCTCGCCCGAACGCAGGCGCAACGTGGCGTACACGCCCTCGCGTGCGATCAACTGCACGCCGGCGCCGGCGGCACGCGCCAGCTGCGCGCCCTTGCCGGGCTTCATCTCGATGCAGTGCACGGTGGAACCGACCGGGATGTTGCGCAGCGGCAGGGTATTGCCGGCCTTGATCGGCGCGCTGCTGCCCGCGATCACCTGGTCGCCGGCCTTCAGGCCCTTCGGCGCGATGATGTAGCGGCGCTCGCCGTCGACGTAGCACAGCAGCGCGATGTGCGCGGTGCGGTTCGGGTCGTACTCGATGCGCTCCACGCGCGCCGGGATGTTCTCCTTGTCGCGCTTGAAGTCGATGATGCGGTAGTGCTGCTTGTGGCCACCGCCGATGTGGCGGGTGGTGATGCGGCCGTGGTGGTTGCGGCCGCCGGTCTTGCCCTGCTTCTCGACCAGCGCGGCATGCGGCGCGCCCTTGTGCAGCTCGGGCGTGACCACGCGGACCGCGCTGCGGCGGCCGGGCGAAGTGGGCTTGAATTTCATCAATGGCATCGGACTGTCCTCAGGCCTTGGCCGACGTGACGTCGATCGACTGGCCTTCGGCCAGGGTCACGTACGCCTTGCGCCAGTCGCCGCGGCGGCCGGCACGGTTGCGGAACGAGCGGCTCTTGCCCTTCACGTTGACCACGTTCACCGACTTCACGCTGACGTCGAACAGTTGTTCGACCGCCGCCTTGATGTCGGCCTTGCTGGCTTCGCGCGAAACCTCGAACGCGTACTGGTTGGAAACTTCCTGCATGCGCGCGGTCTTTTCCGAGACTCGCGGCGCGCGCAGCACTTCGAACACGTTGACGGCGTTGTTCATGCCAGCCACTCCTCGATCTTCTTGACCGCATCGGAGGTGACGACGACGGTGTCGGCGCCGACCAGCGCGACCGGGTCCAGGCCCTGCACGTCGCGCACTTCCACGTACGGCAGGTTGCGCGCCGACAGGTAGACGTTCTCGCTGGCGTCCTCGGTCACGATCAGCGGACGCTTGCCGACCTTGAGATCCTTCAGCTTGGCGATCATCCCGGAGGTCTTCGGCGAATCGAGCTCAAAGCCCTCGACCACGGTGATCCGGCCCTGGCGATTGAGCTCGGACAGGATCGCGGCGATCGCGGCGCGGTACATCTTGCGGTTGACCTTCTGCTCGAAGCTGCGCGGCTTGGCCGCGAAGGTCACGCCGCCGCCGACGAAGATCGGAGCCGTCAACGCGCCGTGACGCGCGCCGCCGCCCTTCTGCTTCTTCGACTTCTTGGTGGTGCCGTTGACTTCCGAACGCGTCTTCTGCGCCTTGGTGCCGGCGCGACCCGCGTTGCGGTAGGCAACGACGACCTGGTGGACCAGGTCTTCGCTGAATTCACGGCCGAAAACGGCGTCGGAGACCGACAGCGTCTTGCCGTTGTTGATGGCGAGTTCCATCGTCATCGTCTCCTTAAACCTTACTCGACGGACGCACGATCACGTCGCCGCCCGGGGCGCCCGGGACCGCGCCGCGGATCGCGATCAGGCCGCGCTCGGCGTCGACCTTGACGACCTGCAGGCGCTGCGTGGTCTGCTGTTCGGCGCCCATGTGGCCGGACATCTTCTTGCCCGGGAACACGCGGCCGGGGGTCTGGCGCTGGCCGATCGAACCCGGCGCGCGGTGCGACAGCGAGTTGCCGTGCGTCGCGTCGCCCATGCGGAAGTTCCAGCGCTTGATCGTGCCCTGGAAGCCCTTGCCCTTGGTCACGCCCTGGACGTCGACGATCTGGCCGACTTCGAAGATGTCGGCCTTGATCTCGCCGCCCACCTGGAAGTCGCCGATCTTGTCGGCTTCGACGCGCAGTTCCCACAGGCCGCGGCCCGCTTCCACCTTCGCCTTGGCGAGGTGGCCGGCTTCCGGCTTGTTGACCAGCGCGGCGCGCTTGCCGCCGACCGCGACCTGCACGGCGTTGTAGCCGTCGGTCTCGACCGTCTTCACCTGGGTGATGCGGTTCGGGGTGGCTTCGATCAGGGTCACCGGCACGGACTTGCCGTCTTCGGTGAACAGTCGGCTCATGCCGGCCTTGCGACCGACGATGCCGAGCGAATGCTTCTTCGCGCTCATCGTTCTCGTCCTCAGGTCAGCTTGATCTGGACGTCGACGCCAGCCGCGAGCTCGAGCTTCATCAGCGCGTCCACGGTCTTGTCGTTGGGGTCGACGATGTCGAGCACGCGCTTGTGCGTGCGGGTTTCGTACTGGTCACGCGCGTCCTTGTCGACGTGCGGCGACACCAGCACGGTGTAGCGTTCGATCTTGGTCGGCAGCGGGATCGGGCCGCGCACCTGCGCGCCGGTCCGCTTGGCCGTCTCGACGATCTCGCTCGTGGAACGGTCGATCAGTCGATGATCGAACGCCTTGAGCCGGATGCGAATCTTCTGGTCCGCCATGAGGATGTCCTCGAAGTAAAGAGCGACGGTTCGGCGGCTGGGTGCGCCGGACCGGGTTGCAAACGCACGAGCAAGGCCCGAAGGCCCGAAAAACTGAAGGCAGGCCGGTTGCCCGACCTGCCAGACTGAGTCGCGAACGCACGAAACCGCTCCTGCCGAGGTGTTCCGAACTATGTTTCGGAACGGGCGGAGCGCTGCCGTGCGACATGTCCCTGTCTGGCGAAAACGAGGTGCGTCCTGCCCCTCATTT
>Ga0075163_10005857_pt1 | contig 16317 bp, 13 predicted proteins | sample JI1023141ADNA_FD_71478 | JGI IMG/M metagenome (GOLD analysis project Ga0075163, IMG submission 71478) | Wastewater effluent complex algal communities from Wisconsin, to seasonally profile nutrient transformation and Carbon sequestration -... | ecosystem: Engineered > WWTP > Effluent > Algae...
TGCGGTCAATGAAAAGCGGATTCTTCGTCAACAGGGTTTCATATTCATCGATGCGCTTCGGAAAGACCTTGATGAAATCACGGACTGCTTTTTCAAATTCAACAGGTACATCGCGCCACACACCGCCAGGGCGGATGTAGGTCGTCATCATGCGCTGGCCGGAAACCAGTTCAAAAATATCAAGGATCTGTTCGCGCTCACGGAAACAGTACAGGAACATGGACATGGCCGCAAGGTCGAGACCCGAAGTGCCAAGCCAGACAAGATGCGAAGCGATGCGCTGGAGTTCCACCAAAATCACGCGCAAGGCTTGCGCGCGAGCGGGAACATCCACATCGATCAATTTTTCAACGGCCATCACATAAGCAAGGTTGTTGCCCATTGTGTTCATGTAGTCAAGGCGGTCGGTCATCACTTCAGCCTTTTGGTAGGTCTTGGCTTCCATGTTCTTCTCAACACCCGTATGCAAAAAGCCGATATCGGGAATGCAGTTGACAACGATCTCGCCATCCAACTCCAACAGCAGGCGCAGCACACCATGCGTGGATGGATGCTGCGGGCCCATGTTCAACAACATGGTCTCGCCCGTCAGCGCGCGCTCGGAAACTAAATGTTTATATTGATCTAAACTGACTTCTTCAATCTGGGTCATAAATTATTCCTTTGCGTACGGCTTGCGCAGGTCGATCTCATCGAAGTTAAATGTGAACTGCGGTTCTTCATAGCCGAGCGGAAAATCTTTGCGAAGTGGATGGCCTTCCATATCATCAGGGTTTAGCAGCCGGCGCGGATCAGGATGACCTTCGACCTCAATGCCGAACATGTCGAGCAGTTCACGCTCGCGCCAATTTGCCGAACCAAACACCCGCGTCACGGTCGGGACTTTGGGGCTGGTTCCGTTTACTGGAACTCTCAACTGCACTGATAGATTTTTCGTGATCGAGGTGAGTTGATAAATAACATGAAAACGCGGCGTCTCTTGCGGGTAATAATCCACCGCAGTTAACGCCGAGAGTAATTCAAAATTCTGTTCGTCGCGCAAAAGAGTCAACGCCTCCACGATCTGTTCGGGTTTAACGAACAAATGCACCTCATCGCGGAACTCTTCAAAGGTCGCACCGAATTTGGACTGCACTGCTTTTACGATTGGTTCGAGTTTTTTATCCATAATCAACTTATTCCTTAAGACCTGACAGGTTTTAAAAACCTGTCAGGTCTTATGAATTAATTACTTAACCGCCAGATCCTTGAACTTCTCGCCCTTTACCTTCTCATGAATGGTGAGCACACCATGAATCAAAGCCTCGGGGCGCGGCGGGCAACCCGCCACAAACACATCCACAGGGACAACTTCGTCCACACCCTGATAGATGGCATAGTTATTGAAGACACCGCCGCAGGAGGCACAATCGCCCATGGCGATCACCCACTTGGGCTCGGGCATCTGATCATATAAACGGCGAAGGACGGGTCCCATTTTCTTCGAGACACGTCCTGCCACGATCATCAAGTCAGACTGGCGCGGGCTGGCGCGCATGAGTTCCATACCGAAACGGCTCATATCGTAATGCGCCGCCTGTGCAGACATCATCTCAATGGCGCAGCAGGCCAGACCGAACAACATCGGCCACATGGCATTCGTGCGAGACCAATTAACAACAGACTCAAGCGTGGTGGTGACCACGCCCATATCTCCGAGTTTCTGTTCTACTCCCATTCAAGCGCTCCTTTTTTCCAAGCATATACATAACCAATAAGAAGGATGACGATAAAGATCACCATCTCGATCAGGCCGAAGATTCCAAGTGAACGAAAGGCTATTGCCCAAGGCAAAAAGAATACCACTTCAATATCAAACAGAATGAACAATACGGCAATAAGATAGAAGCGGACAGGCATGCGCCGCGTTCCTTCGCCGTATGGATTCATGCCTGATTCGTACGGCATGTCTTTTGCTGCTGATTTTTTCTTTGGTCCAAATAGCTCCCCCAACCCAATTGCGATAAAAGCGATCAAAGTGGCTACCGCGATCATCACCGCAATAGCAATATATTCCACCAACATGTTGTACACCTCATTGATGCGTGAAATCTGGCACAGTTCGGCGTAGTATATCACAAGAGATTTTCAGAGGCTAGAAAAAGTACCTCTTTTCACAAAAATGGTGATATTAGTCATATTGGGTCTATGTAATCGAATTCAGAGGGAAAATCCCCACTCCCATAAAAAAAAGAGACAGTCACCTCTCGCCCTGCGGGTAACGGTGACTGTCTCTTGAGATCCTCAATCTCCCAAATAATCGCGCAGCTCCCTGCTGCGTGCCGGGTGACGTAACTTTCGTAACGCCTTGGCTTCGATCTGGCGGATGCGCTCGCGGGTCACGTCAAAGTAGCGGCTCACTTCTTCAAGCGTGTGCTCCTTGCCGTCCTTCAAGCCGAAGCGCAATTCCAATACTTCGCGTTCCCTTTCAGAAAGAGAAGCAAGCGCATGTTGCACCTGCTCGCGCAGCATCTCTTTTGCGGCGGCATCCATTGGAGATGGCGCATCTTCATCTTCAATGAAATCGCCGAGCGTGCTTGAGTCCTCATCCCCAACGGGACCTTCCAATGAAACAGGCTCTTCGGCAGAACGCAGCACGCGGTGAATTTTCTGTGAAGCAATATCCAGCCGCTGTTGAATATCAGGAATGACGGGCTTTCCTTCAGCATGGGCGCTTAAGACGGCTTGCACATCTGCCGCAGAGAGATACCCCACTTCAAGGGCGAGTTCTTCATTATTAGGCTCGCGCCCCAGCACCTGCGTAAGATGACGCTGCGCCCGCAAAATCCGCGAGATGGACTCAAATAAATGCACAGGAATGCGGATGGTGCGTGCCTGTTCGGCGATGGAACGATTAATGGATTGACGAATCCACCAGGTGGCATAGGTGCTGAATTTGAATCCACGGCGTGGGTCAAATTTGCCGATGGCACGCAGCAGCCCCATGTTGCCTTCCTGAATCAGATCAAGGAAAGAGATACCACGCCCCAAATACCGCTTGGCAACACTGACCACCAAACGCAAGTTGGCACGGATGAGCGCCTGATTCGCATCCACGGCGCGGGTGTGGACGAGGTCCATTTCGGCGAGCAATTCATCCTCTGGAAGCAGGTTGCGGTTCAGGGTTCGCTGCAACGGAAAATTACGCTGTTCGCGGACATGCGTCAGCAGCCACTCTGCATATTTAAACGGAAGCAGGTACAGGCTGAGATAGACCGCGTAGGCATGTCGGGCAAGGTTATCCCACAGATGGTCAACTCCCCAGTGGCCGTTATCCAAATAAGCACGCAGATAGGATGGGGAATCAAATTCCCAGCCCGCATGAAGCGACTGGGATTCGGCGATCAGCAATGCAAGATCAGGGAGCTCGTGTTCAATGCGCTCGGCATCTTCCATGAGACGATCCCATGAAGTGAGCATGTCGGCGATAAGCGAGTGATACATGGAAACAGGGAGTGACACCCCTTTGCGTTGTTTCATCTTGCGAAGCGCGCCGATCAATCGATCCGCTTCGATGATGGTGGCAAGGCGAAACTCGCTATCTGAGCCGAGAAGTTTAACCAGCCCGATCTCGCGCAGATACAAACGCACGGGGTCTTCAGAAAGTTCTGCCGCCACTTCAACAGAACGCAGAGGCAGCGCATCGTCAAACTCTTCGTCTTGCTGCGCAAGCAGAACTTCGTCCGGCTCAATCGCGTCATCCGGAATGACCAGGCTTTTTTCCTCCACTAAAGATTCCATAACAGCATCTACTGAAAGAGCATCTTTGGCTGGTCTGCCTCTCTTCGCATTTTCTTTTTTTACTTTTGAGGTTGTTTTTTTATCAGCCTTTAGTTTCTTCGTTGGTTTGCTTTTTGCGGGCATGGTTTCCCTTTTCCAAAATGCGTTGTGTAAAAAACTCAAACCAATGGAACAGCCTGTTTTTCATTTCACGATCTTGCGTTTGGCTTGATCCAAACTGTGCAATAGACGGGTAAATTGAATGGTCTGTTCCTGATATACCTTTAAATTGACGCCGCCCTGCTGCTGATCATCCTCCTGCAAAAATCGCAGTTGATTCACATTGATCATGGCGTGTGCGCGGCGCAGGTCTAAAAAGCGCGAGAGCAATTCTTCCAACAGTTTATCGTCGAGCGTGTCCAGTGTTTCAGTTTGCGCGAGCAGTTCTTTGGAAAGCCCTTCCACTTCTTCGGGCAGTTCACCCATTATAAAATTCTGGTGTTCCTTCTCATCCTGCCGCACCGCCTGGCTGACTACGCCAAACAACAACTGATGGTCAGTATACTCGAAGTCTTCCACCGCAAGCGGACTCAAACCGAACTCCTGTAATTTCCTATCCAAACGATATAACAACTCGGGCTTGCGGTACAGCAATCCCAAACAATACGATTCAATTTTCCGTCTGGGATTGACCGCCACCACAGTGGTTGTTTCGATCTTTGGGTTTCTCGCTGTCTCTCGCGGCTTGCGCCTCACTACCGGCGCCTGAACCTGAGTTGCCGTTAATGAGCGTTCGTCTACCTTTAGCATTCTCGACAACGCCTGACGGTAGGTGTCTCTTTCCAGCGGATTGGGCAAGTCTTCAATTAGCGGCAGCACCTGCGCCGCGATCTGACTTTTGATCTTGGCGTCGTTCAAGTCCTGCCCAACAGCCAGAGAATCCATCACATGTGTGACGATGGGCTTGGCGTTTTCGATGAGGTGTTTCCATTCCTCTTTGTCTCGCGCCACGATCTCATCGGGGTCGAGGTCGTCGGGCATGGTGGCAACGCGCAAGTCGGCTTGCAGGCGGGCTTCATTCTTTAATAAGCCGCGCGCATCGAAGCCAAGTTCGCCTTCACGATCCATTGCAGAGCGGGCGGCATCGAGTCCGCGCAAGACGGCTTTTTGACCTGCCGCATCTGGGTCAAGCGCGAGCACGATCCGCCGTGTGGATTTTTTGAGCAGGCGCAATTGGTCTTCAGTGAGCGCTGTGCCCATCGGTGAGACGACGTTCTCGTAGCCTGCCTGATGCAAAGCGATCACATCGAGATAGCCTTCCACGATCACAGCCTGATCCGCAGCGCGGATGGGTTTGCGGGCGCGGTCAAGTCCGTAGAGGATTCTGCCTTTGGAGAAGATCGGCGTTTCGGGGGAATTCAAAAATTTGGGGATGTCGTTCGGGTCTACGATGCGCGCGCCAAAACCTGCCATCTTTCCATTTTCGTCACGGATGGGGATCATGATTCGGTTGCGGAATTTGTCGTAGCGTTTGCCGTCTTCGCGCTCGGTGAGCAAGCCAACTTCGAGTAATTCCTGTTCCTTGAAGCCGCGTTGGGTGAAATATTTCAAGGCGTTGTCGTAGCCGCTCGGAGCAAATCCCAGCCCAAAGGTTTCGATGGAAGCGTCTGTCAGTCCACGCTTCTCGTGGAGATACGTCAAAATATCCTTGTTTGCAAAAAGCTGGGTGCGGTAATAAATCACCGCATCTTCCAGCAGTTTACGCAGGTTTTGGTAAGCCTCTTTTTGTTCTGGCGATTCGCGCTGGTATTCTTTGATCTCCACGCCCGCACGCAAAGCCAACTTTTGCATGGCGTCTTTGAAATCGAGCCCCTCGCGCTTCATCACAAACTTGAAGATGTCGCCGCCTTCATTGCATTGACCGAAGCAGCGCCAGGTTCCAGACTCAGGCCAGACTACGAATGCAGGCGTGTGTTTGTTATCGTGGAAAGGACAGAAGCCTGTGTAATTTTTGCCCGCATGACGCAGTTTTACGCCAGCCTCAGAAACGAGGTCGACAATGTCGATGCGGGATTTGATTTCATCTAATGTAGACATAGGGTGATTGAATTATAGACGTATTTGCAGAATTGGCAAACTTCACCCAAACATGGCTTATTTAGGGCAGGGTCAATATTACCTTTTAAGTTAATGAATGGGATTGAAATACAAACTGTTTTTCCCCACACACTCAAGGCTGCATTTACAGGATAGACATGGGGGTTTTTACAAAAGATAAAATATGCACTGATTGATTCGGAGCGCTTTGCAAGAGCATCATTACAGCAAAGCCAAGAACCACTAACACCACAAAAGCCAATACACTTATTACAACGTATTGAAATACAGAATTTTTTGTCTTCGAGATAGGGATGGTTTTTTGTGCAGCGGGTGGTTTTGGATCCTGTTTTGGAAGTTGAGGCGAACTAACTTCCGGCTCGACAAACGGTGGAATTGGAGGTGGAATGGATACCTCCTCCCTTAGTTTTTCCAGGCGAACCTGTGCAAGAACGCTGGCTGGGTCAATTAACAAGACGCGTTCCATACACTCGATCTGTCGTATCGGGTCAGAAACTGTCAGCCCAAGCAGCCACCATCCCTGCGCCGAGTTTGGGTTCTGTTGAAGATACCCAGCCAAAAGTGAAAGCGACTCCTGCTTCCTTCCTTCTTTCAGGAGTCGTTCCACAGATTGCAAATCAGTTTTATCTTGTTCCGTCATAATTAAATTATATATCGGTACCATTCAAATTAAAGCAGAAACATTATTATTCGCCATAAATAAATGCGGCAGGCTTCAATAGCTCGCCGCATTTATTTATGTATGTATTATCATTTTTCCAAACATATACGCCGAATCTTTACGGCAGAGAATCGTTATTCAGTGTCACTGGAACCTCAGGTGTGGAAGTGGGCGGCGCTTCTGTTGGTTCAGGTGGAACCTCGGTAGGAACTTCCGTTTCGGTCGGAGAGACCTCTGTTGCCGTGGGCGGGACATCCGTTGCCGTGGGCGGAATTTCTGTGGCTGTTGGCGGGACATTCGTTGCCGTGGGCGGGATATTCGTCGCAGTGGGCGGAATTTCTGTTACCGTGGACGGGACATCCGTTGCCGTGGATGGAATTCTCGTTGCAGTGGGTGGGTTTTCGGTTTGTGTTGGTAAAACCCTGGTTGCAGTTGGTAAAGGTGGAATGGACGTTGAAGCGGGAATAGAGGCCGCATCCACCAGATAAATATCCAACTCATTGGACCTCAAGCCGGCCTCATTCAATACTTGTTGTTGTGTGCGGAGAGCAGGCACAATACGCGTAATTTTCTGTTCGGCATTTGCAGATTGAAGCCTGGAGATCGCCTCCATATATCCATCCATTGCGCTGGAACTTCGCTCCGGATCATCTGCAACGGCAATCCATTCATCAATGCGGCGCTCAGCCAGAACAATATCAATGGAAACCGGATCCAATGAGATGGCACGCCAAACCAACTCACTTGCCCGCTTCCAGTTATATAACGGTTCTCCGGGCAAAGCGGACTGGGCTTGAGCCGTTCCCGTTGCAAGAAGTGCAACGATCAGCACGGCAAGAACCGAAGCCAATCGCCAGGAAACCGTCACATTCACTGTCCTTTGCTGGCGGCGGGGATGGGATACCATATAGTGAAGCAGTGCTTCGCGGGTATAGGCGGTAAAAGTAGGTAAAGGGTTTACATTGCGCGCAGAAACCAGAGAAAGTACCGTCTGTAAAAGCGGGGACAATTGAGTCGCATATTCCGGGTAACGGGCAAGCAGCTCCTCCTGCGTAGCTGTTTCATTCAGAAGTTTTACCTGGCATTCGACAAGAACCCGTTGAAACTTCCTGTCTTTTATTTTTATCTTCTTTATTGCTTTTTTTTCCAAATGTTCCGTCAACATTTGCAAAGCGTGATCTTGCAAATTACGGATATTGCCCTCACGCATATTCATCAGTCGAGAAATCCCTTTGACTGGCATACAGACAATATATTTCAATATTAAGACCTGACGCTCCTCCTCTGTAAAAAACTGCAAAGCCTCACGTATATTCTCAACCGCCTCGTCGGAATATGAAGAGGTAGAGACTAGAAATTCCTGAACATCGGCTTTGGAGTTTTCATGAGTTCGCAAATAGGAATGTACCTGACCCCGAGCAATGGAATAAAGCCAGGAAATAAAAGGCAGGCCGGTTTCTTTATATTCATTAAGCTGTTTCCAAGCAGTGAAAAAGGTTTGAAAGGTAAGACCCTCCACTGCCCGATTATTTGCAACTTGCACGTAAATATAACGATGAATACGCTCAACGTACGCATCATAAAGCTTCACAAATGCGCTGACATCACCAAATTTAACCTGATGAATCAGACGCGTCTCTTCGGGAAGCAATTCCATCAAACGGTCAACCGGACTAACATTAGTCATAATTTCAATAAAATATCAATCAAAATTGGCTATAGTTTTATGACAGGCTTCAAAATTTCCCCCCCCGCCTGATTTGAATGCAATGCGCCAAACATACAATAATATTTTACAATATTTTCACAAAAATTACTATCACTTTTGTCGTAATTTGCAATTATTTTGCAATACTTCGTCTGAGAGAAGAGCAAATTTTCAGGCTAATTTACTCTTCTCTCAGGCCTCATGTACAGAAATATTATTTTTCATCGATCACAGCTATCAGCACCGCACGAACCATTCGGCGGTAGCTATACGAATGGAATAATATTCCGTAATCCTCGCATGTGACCAAAGTCAACCAGGCTTTTTCTTCATGAGCTAGAACTGCCGAGAGATTGTCTGGCGCAATCCGTTTCGTCTGGCGTACTTCATATATATAGACCTGTCCAAACGCATGAACCTTTATCATGTCACCATACTCCAGTTCTTTCAACTGATAAAAAGTCCCGGGCTGGTTGAAGGCATCCCACACATGCGCGGTGATGACGGAATTTCCCACCCAGGTTGGGAAGGCGGTTTCATTTAGCCAGCCCGCACCTGTGCCAAGCCAACTAACATCCCACCCATCTTTGGAGAGTGGCACACCAACTATCGGCGTGGTAATTTTCATTTTGGGAATCTCAAGCCAGAGGTCGGAGAAAGAAGCGTAGGCTTTATCCGCAGGTTGAGATGGCAGGCGGGTGATCTGCCCAATCGGGAAACCTGTAGCGGGCAATTTCACATCTGAAGTCCCGAATGCAAAACTAGCGGCTTCACTGATCGTGAAGTTGATCAATGTATCACTCAATCCATTATTAAGTTTGTTCCCCACCAAGTCTTCAACAGAAGTAGTTCCACAAACAAAAAGACGATAGGAACCAGGAGCAAGCAACGTACCATTGTTGATTTTAAGCGCGGTTAGATACGGACCGCTCCCGCCGTTATTGTTATAGGTTGCCGCATTGACCTTGATCTTCACGTCATCTGAGACAAGGCCGCTTGCACAGGAAAACGTATCAAACAAATTATTCGTGCCTGCTCTTACCAACAGGAAGTTTGCAACATTATTCACTGCGCTTGCGCCGCCATTATTTTTTACATCTTCATCAAACTCGATTTGTATCTGCGCTGGCGAAGAAAGCAAAACAGAATTATTAGCAGGAATGGTGTTCGCTGAAAACAAAACATGCGGTGGATTAACATCTGTTGAATAAGTAACAGTATGATCGCCACTGGCAGACGCTGCACTTTCATTGCCAGTGGCATCTGTTGCTGCGCCAGCTTTGATCTCTGCAACCACCGTGCCACTTGCGGCCATACTGCTCACTGCCGCATTGAAAGTCGTGCCATCATTTGGCGCAATCTCTACGACAGTTACTGTGGCTGCACCTGCTGTACCGCTTAAGGTGACATCGCTGCCATCAAAGCCTGTGACGGGTTCAGAAAATACAACCGTGAAATTGATCGGAGAGACATTCGTCGGATCATTCTGCCCTGCCGCCTGCTCCAGTGATACAGACGGTGGAGTCTCGTCTGCGACATCTGTGATGGTGACCGTGTGTTCACCTGTAAATGTAAGCCCGTTGTTATCTGTCACCATCACACAAATTTGATAACTGGCCTTCGTTTCAAAATCAAAAGAAGCAGTTGTTGATAGATTATTTCCTGTAAGCGAAAAGTTGGCATTATCCACACCATTACCAGCACATAAAACAGAATTGGCAAATGTAAATGTATGCGTGTCGCCAATCGCATCCGCAGCGGTTAACGTTCCTACTACGGTTCCAGCAGATTGATTTTCCAAAACAGAGTTTGGTAAAAGGCTAAAACCTGTTGGCGCATAATTCGCAGTGATGGAAATATCATCAATACCCACCCACTCATCGTTGCCCGTCGCATTCGTGGTCATAATCCGCAATTCAACGATGGATTGATTATCCACAGCGGCAGGCAACACCACATTTACATTTGTAATCAAAGTTGCAAGGCTGGGACCTGTGGTTGCATCTGCAATGTAACCTGCGGGAATATTAGTGAAACTTCCGCTCGACCCAACACGGTATTGCAAAGCCACTTGCTGAACAGCGTTATCGACAGACCCATCAATATCCCGCACATTGTATGCAACACGGATATTATTTACACCTGCTGTATTCAAAAAAATCTTAATATACGGCGCATCGGCGGTGGCGGAACCTTGCAATGCAACAACAGGGTTGGCAATGCCGTCAAACTCTGTCACGCCGCCCGTAACGTTCGTGTTCGGGTTGGCTAAATTGGCATTCACATCCACCACGGGAGCGGCATCATCACCGGCAAGGATCGTTTGAGGATTTGTGTCAAAAGCGGCAGTTAACGCATCCCCACGATAGCCAATGATCGATGGCACAACTGACCAATCATCATTTACAGTGATCAGACCCGTAGTGGACCAGTTCTGTGAAAAGGGAAATGTGACAGCCGTATTATTTGCCCGCGCGGGAATCACAAACACCGTGGATGCGATCAACACAGCCAACACAAAAAGAAATAAATATCTTAAATATGATGTAGGGGTAATCATCATTATCTCCACCCTTTTGATAATTTATTTATTCAAATAATTTTAGCACAACTTAAATAAAAATGTCCACCTTTCAGTGGACATTTTTATTTTCTAGAAGCCTTCCAGCTTACTCAAATCTGCAATGCCGTTTGCGAGGCTCGCGATCTTTTGCAGCAAGCCCAGCCTGTTCTCTTTCACCTTTGCATCTTCCGCCATGACCAGCACTTTGTCAAAGAAGGCGGTGATGGATGGAACAAGTTTGGTGACAATCTCTAAAAATTCGTTGACGGTGGACGGTTGACCGTGGACAGTATCTTGAACTGCCTTGAACAAAGCCTTCTCTTCGGCGTCCACGAACTTGCTTTCATCTACGGTCCACTGACCACTGTCCACTGTCTGACTTCTTAGGATGCGGACACAGCGGGCGAAGCCGTCCAAAATGGATGACCAATCTTCGCGTCCCACCCAAGCGGACAGTTGATTCAGCGCACGGACAGTTCCCGCAGGGTTGTTGGATTGCGCCGCAAGAACAGCTTCGATGACATCGTGCTTGAATCCCATGTCGCCGAGAACCACTTTCAGGCGTCCTGCGATGAATTCGAGAATTTGTTTCTGCACATCGGCAGTGACTTCGAGCGGCTGAGTCTTCGCGGACTTTTGGACAGCGAGGGCGAGGTCAAAGTCCATGCCGTGTTCGATGAGCGGTTGGACAACTCCGATGGCGGCGCGGCGCAAGCCAAATGGATCTTTCGCGCCAGTGGGAGCCAGCCCCGCACCGAAGAGACCGACAAGTGAGTCGATGCGGTCTGCCAACGCGAGCGCAACACCGACCTTGCTTTGCGGCACGGTTTGATATTGTTCGGATATTGCCTTTGCCACCTCAGCGGATTCGCCAGAGCGCAGCGCATACTCGCCGCCGATGATGCCTTGCAGCGAAGTCATTTCAGTGACCATCTGAGTCACCAAATCTGCTTTGGCAAGATAGACCGCACGCCCGAGCGGCTTGATCTCGTCGATACCCTTGAAGCCGAGCATCGCGCCCACTTCCGCGCCGAGTTTCAAGATACGGTCGGATTTATCGAGCATGGAACCGAGCTTGGTGTGGAAAGTCAGCGTGGACAGTTTGGGACGATATTCTTCCAATTTGAGTTTCACATCTTCACGGACGAAGAAATTCGCATCGGCAAAGCGCGCGCCGAGAACGTGTTCATTCCCTTCGCGGACGGTATCAATGTGGATGTCGTCTCCGTTACGGATGGCGATGAAATGCGGCAGGAGCGTCGAAGGTCGAAGGTCAAAGGTCGAGGCTTCGTCCGACTTTTGACTTTCGACTTTTGACTGAACGGGAAAATAGCGCTGGTGTTTCTTCATTACCGAAATTAGGACATCTCTCGGCAAAGCCAAAAATTCAGGGTTGAATCCACCCATCACAGCGGTGGGCATTTCGATGAGATTGGTAACCTCGTCCAGTAGGGGCGACTCGCGAGTCGCCCCTACATAGCCAAAGATGGCTTCACCGCCGAGCAAGGCTGCGGCTTGGTTGACCTGTTCGACGATGGAGGCTTTGCGTTCTTCTTTATCGAGGAGGATGCCTGCTTCGCGAATGGTCTCAAAATATTTATCAGCAGAAGCGATCTTGATTTCGGGAGAGCCATACGGGCGTAAGCCACGAGAGACATTGCCGCTCATCACGCCAGCATATTCAAACGGGATGACGGTGTCACCGAGCAACGCCACATACCAGCGAATGGGACGTGAGAAGGCAACGCCAGAATCATTCCAGCGCATGGATTTTTCAAACTTGATATCTGCCACCAATTTGGGCAACGCTTCGGCGAGGACTTCGGGAGTGGGGCGTCCCTTTTGCTTGACGACTGCGGCGACGTATTTTCCACCGTCAATTTCGCGGGCTTCGAGCGTGGCAGGGTCGAGATTATTTTTCTTTGCAAAGCCAAGCGCGGCTTGAGTCGGCTTGCCGTCTTTGTCGAAGGCTTTATCAGCGGGCGGACCTTTGACGAGGTCTTCGCGGTCGGGCTGATTCGGGGCGAGAGAGTCAATAGAAACAACGATCCTGCGCGGGGTAGTGAAGAGGCGAATGTCGCCGTGGGCGAGGCGAAGTTCGTCGAGCAGAGTCGGGACACGGGTGGAAATTGTCGCGTAGGCGGAATCCACATCGTTGGCAGGGAGTTCTTCGACGCCGATTTCAAGGAGGAAGGTCGAAGGTCGAAGGTCGAAAGTCGCAGGAAGGTTTTGACCTTTGACTTTAGACTTTTGACTCTCTTTCAACAACGGATACTCCAACCCCTTACGCTGCTCGCCGTACGCCACGGCCACGCCCTTCGCCAGTTCACGGATGCGGCGGAAGAAGGCTTGACGTTCGGCAACGGAAACTGCGCCGCGGGTGTCGAGGATGTTGAACATGTGCGAACAGCGCAGGACATAATCATGCGCGGGGACGATCAGGTTTTGAGCGAGACAGGCATCGGCTTCGGCAGAGAAGAGATCGTACATGGCGCGGACGCGTTCGATGTCGGCGGTTTCAAAATAATATTTGGAGTGTTCGAACTCTTCCTGTCGGCGAATTTCGCCATAGGTGACGCCTGCGCCGTATTCCTCATTCCAGATGGCTTTGGCGTTGTTGAGCGCGATGAGGATGCGTTCGAGACCGTAGGTGATCTCGACCGAGACGGGGTCGAGCGCCACGCCGCCCATCTGCTGGAAGTAGGTGAACTGCGTGATCTCCTGCCCGTCGAGCCAGACCTCCCAGCCCAAGCCCCACGCAGAGATGGCGGGCTGCTCCCAGTTATCTTCCACGAAGCGGATGTCGTGCTGGCGCGGGTCGATGCCGAGGGCTTTGAGCGACTCGAGGTAGAGTTCCTGCGGGTTGCCTGGATCAGGCTTGAGGATGACCTGAAATTGGGTGTGGAGTTGGAAGCGGTTGGGGTTCTCGCCGTAACGCCCATCGTCGGGGCGCACAGACGGCTCGACGTACGCCACGTTCCACGGCTCGGGTCCGAGCACGCGCAGGAAGGTGGCAGGGTTCATCGTCCCTGCACCGACCTGGGTGTAGTAAGGCTGGGTGATAAGGCATCCGTGCGATGCCCAGAAGTCTTGTAGTTTGAGGATGATTTCTTGAAAGGAGGAGGGTTTCGTCATTTACGATTTCCGATTCACGAGATGTGATTACTTGGGAATTATAACGTATTGACCGAGGACAAAAAGACAAAGAATAGAGTCTTGTTGTTGCTTCTATCCTTTGATTTTTTCTGCCTTCTAAACTTTATCCTTTGACTAAGCAGTGATTGACGCGTCGGGGGAATTTGGTCTGTTTAGAAATGCTTTAGTTTACGCTTATGGGGTTATATCGCGAGCGCAACGTATACCTACTCCAAGGGTAAGTGCCCCTAAAGATGGAGATGTGTCGAACCACTGCCGTGAGCTAGTGCGAACAAAGGCGGGATCACTACCGAATCCACCGCCGCGAATTACATGATAGTCGCCTGTATCTGGGCCTATAGGGTCTTGATATGGGGAAAGTGAATAGTATTCCCAGGAAAACCAATCTGCAACCCATTCGCTCGCATTACCTGCCATATCATAGGCTCCGTATGGACTTTTGCCTTTCTCGTAACTACCGACAGCAGTAAAATCACCAACTAAATCACCATAGTTAGCGTAGGTCTTATCGATAATGACACCAACTTTGTCCCAAGGAAATTCTCGTCCATCTGTACCTCGCGCAGCCTTCTCCCATTCAGCCTCTGTTAGCAAACGCGCCCCGCGCCATTCACAATAAGTTTTAGCCATATCCCAGTCTACCCAGGTAACTGGATAATTCTTGAACATAGCATTCCCATAATAGCTTGATTTCCTTATCGAACTGTTCTGTTCTGGAGCCCGACATACACCAGTATCTGCACAATCCTGATAATATTCATTGGTCACTTCGTATTTGTCAATGTAGAATGCGGTTAAGTTTAACTTATGTACAGGTCCGTCAAACGGATCCCCATTGCCATTGTCATTGCCCATTGTAAACTCACCTGCTGGCACAAGCACCATAGACACACCTTTGGTATCAATGATTTCCGTTTGTAAAGGTGTAGAAGTTAACGTACTAACAGGCGTTGAAGTTGATTTTGGCATTGATGTAACACTGGGTTCAGCAGCTTCAGTATTAGGAATAGAAATTTCTTGAGGTTGAGTATTTGTGGGTATCGGTTCAAGTGGCAGCGATGGATTATTAAGTGAAGAAAACAATACAATACTTAAAACAAGAAGAGCAAAACCTCCAATCCAATAGGCTATTTGTCCATTTGACTTTGGCTTTACTGCAACAGGCTTATCATCTTCCGTTTTGGAAGCAGCCTTCTCTTGCTCTTTGTTTTCTTGTTTGGCTCTTTCAATTGCTTTATGAGATTGCTTTTCGCGGGCTTCTTTTTCTTTTCGCTCTCGGTATTGCTTTTCACCAGAAGTTCTTTTTCTTTCTAACTCTTCGGCTTCCAACCGCACATTCTCAGCAGTCTCTTTCTCTGCTTTTTCATAAGCAACCTTTTCAGCAGATCCACGTTCCTGTTTTTCCCACGCAATCTTTCCAATATCTTTCTCACCACCATCGCTACCTAAAAAATCAGGCGGATTCCCTAATGGTGGTGGTGGTATTCGCTTTCCATAAATTGTTCTCAATAATTCTTGATAATTATCTTCGGAATAAGGAGTACCACGTAAATCAATATAATTTTTTCCAAGCACCCACGAAGGAGCGGAGTCTAGCCATTTCCCTTTCCGCAAAACAGGAATAAATTTTCTCTGGTTGCGCTTTACAAATAATTCACCCGTAATAACGCCCTTTTCATATCCTACGCCGCTGGGATCGCTACTATCTGATTTTCTTTTATAAGCAGGGGTACAAACCACCAACACAAAATCACTTGCGCTTACAGAAATCTCCATAAACTCGGGAAGTGAATCTCCAAGAGCAATCCCACTGGTCTAATATTGCATGAACACCATTAGTGCGTAAGCGAGTAGCAAGCTCACGCGCCCAAATTCTGGTGTCATTTTCCCAAGCATATGAAATAAAAATTTGTGGTGGTTTAATTATATCGGCCATTTATTTTCCCGCTCAATAGGGATAACTAGAATTATAGCACCAGCACCTACTTTATTTCGCGCACAGCCTTGCGAATTTCCAACTCCCAATCCTGCCCGGGGAGGAGTTTCTCTTTGTCGAGCCATGCGTCCACGTCATTGTTGGTGAGGCGGGCGTAAAGTCCGCGCACGGTGTCACGGTCCGCGTGGGCATGGCAGAGGAATACTTTAAGAGGGCGTTTGGGTTCAGACATTTAAGTTTTTTCCACCACAAAGGCAAATAAAATTTCGGCTTGATTTCCCAACTTTGAAATTATACAACCGAAAGCATGTAAAGAGATCATTTTAGCGATAAATCGAGCCAGTCCACTTGGCGAGAGCGTAAATGAAAAGCCAGTCCGCTGCGGGGCTGGCTGGTTTGATTTTATGAGGCGTAGG
>Ga0075163_10005858_pt1 | contig 16317 bp, 15 predicted proteins | sample JI1023141ADNA_FD_71478 | JGI IMG/M metagenome (GOLD analysis project Ga0075163, IMG submission 71478) | Wastewater effluent complex algal communities from Wisconsin, to seasonally profile nutrient transformation and Carbon sequestration -... | ecosystem: Engineered > WWTP > Effluent > Algae...
GGGCCGGCATCGCGGCCTGCAGGTGTAGCATCACGCGGCCTCGCGCAGCACCGCGCCGGCGCCCCGGTCCCGGGCCAGCCGCTTGATGTGGCCGAGCGCCTTGCCGAGGGTCCGGCCCCACGAGTCGGTGCGGTAGCGGACGCCGTGCTTGGCGCAGATGGCGCGGACCTCGCCGGCGATCTGGCGGAGGCGGGCCGGCGGCAGGGTCGGGAACAGGTGGTGCTCGATCTGGCGGTCGAGGCCGCCGCACAGGATCGAGATCGGGGTCGAGACCTCGAAGTTGCTCGCGGCCTCGATCTGCATCGCGTACCACTCGCCGCGGTTGCGCGGCCGGGTGCCCTCGGGCCAGCTCGCGACGTCGGCGCCGACGTGGCCGCAGTAGATGGTGGCGGCGGAGTAGACGTCGCGGCCGACCTCGGCGAGGACGTTGCCGAGCAGGACCTTCCACCACAGCGGCCCGGCCAGCGCGGGGAACAGGAGGTAGTTCTTGCCGTAGTAGGGCACGAACTTGCGCAGCGCGCGGCGCCAGGCGGCGCGGACGGTGGCCGGCTCGCGATCGGGCAGGACGTCGAGCGGACCGCCGAGGGCGTCGGCGACGCCGGTGACGTGGAGGTTGATGCCGGCGGTGAAGTTGGGCGCGAGCAGGAGGGTCGCGAACAGGTGCTGGAAGCGATGGAGGCGGGTGTGCGGGGTCTGATCGGTGAGGCGGATCGGACCGAAGTGGATGTCGGGGTCGCGGCCGGCGACGTTGGTGTTGCCGTGGTGGCGGTGGTTGTGGCCGCGGCACCACGACTCCTCGTCGATCGGGATGTCCCAGGCGTAGCCGGCGGCGGCCCAGCGCTCGGCGCCGGGCAGCTTGTCGTAGGCGCCGTGCAGGGCGGTGTGGCCGAGCTCGGTGGCCTCGAGCTGCTTGTGCAGCCACAGCGCGGCGACGCCGGCGCCGAAGGTGAGCGGATCGAGGCTGACGTGGATGAGGATCCGGCCGACGATCTCGGCGGCGGTCGAGATCCGCTGGATGCGGACGACGTGGGCGACGTCGTCGGCGCCGAGCTCGGCGGTGACGCGGGCCTTGAGCGCGTCGAGGTCGCGGCCGAGCGCGCGGTAGCGGTCGGCGGGCTCGGTGAACGGGGCGGGGGCGGGCGCGGGCGCGAGTGCGGGCGCGAGTGCGGGCGCGGCATGGGCCGCGGGCGCGGCCGTGGCGGCCGCAGCAGAGGACGTCATCGCAGGCTCCTGTCGATGCGGGCGAGCGACCGGCGCCGCGGGCAGCAGGCCCAGCAGCACGTCGCTCAGCGATGAGCCATTGATAACTGTGACACCGTGCAGTGTCAAGATCGAATCGTGCGATCGTGACAGCGGGCGCTGTCAGCGTCCCGCGGCTACTCGCGGGTCAGGACGAGGAGCTGGGGCAGGTGGCCCTGGACGAAGTCGCCGGTGTGGCCGTCGTGGTTCTCGAACCACAGGCCGAGGCGACCGTTGTCGGTCCAGGCGGCGCGGACGTCGCGCATCCACTCGCCGCAGTTCGGCGTGTCGATCGGGCACAGGTCGGGCGGCGCGATCGACTCGCTCGGCGCCGCGCCCCACGACGCCGGCCCGTCGGGCGCGATGCGGGTGATGGTGAGCGCGATCGCGTAGGTGGCGGGGTGCGAGATCAGGTAGGCGCCGCCGGCGCGATCGTCGATGACCGCCCTGGCGTCGATCGCCGGCAACGTGACCGCGGTGACCGCGCCGGCGGCCGAGATCTCGTAGCCGGCGCCGACGCCGACCAGGAGCTCGCCGCCGCCGGGCCGGATCGCGACCCCGCGCAGCGCCAGCACCGCCGGCAGCGCGGCCACGCCGCCGACGCCGAACCCGGCGTCGAGCGCGCCGGTGGTGGGATCGATCCGTCGCACCGCGAGGTCGGTGACGAGATCGACCCGCGGCGCCGCGGTGGCCGGCCGGCTGACCCGGCGGATCGGGCCGGGGAAGGCGATGTGGCCGCCGACGCCGAAGGTCGGCACCGGCGCGAGCTGGGCGTCGAGCAGCCAGGCGTCGGCGTCGAAGATCACCAGCACCCGGCCGCCGGCGACCGCGATCATGTCGCGGACCGGGCCGGCCTGCGGCGGCGCGACCGCGGCGTGCAACGTCCCGGCGACGTCGCGGCGGCGGAGCTCGACGTGGCCGTCGAGGTAGACGAACGCGGACACCGCCTGGTCGTCGTCGCGCAGCACGGTCGCCGGGCAGGTGATCCGGCCGGTGGTCGGGGTCGCCGGGGCGATCGCGTACAGGTCCTCGGTCAGCCCCGGCGTGGTGCGGTACGCGACCACGCTGTCCCAGTAGGTGATGTCGTCGAACCAGTGGGTGGCGATCGCGCAGGTGCCGAAGCGGGTGCCGGCGCCGGTGATCGCGCCCGGGTAGCCCTGGCCGAACCGCACGCTGCCGTCGCCGGAGAAGGTCGGGTCGAGCGTCAGCCGGGGCAGGGCCTGGACCGGGGCGCCGTCGATCGGGGTCCCGTCGGTGGCGGCGTCGACCGGCCGGGCGTCGATCGCGGCGGCGTCGATTGCGGCGGCGTCGGGCCCCGGGCCGTCGAGCACCGCGGCGTCGACCGGGGCCTCGTCGGGACCGCCGGCGACGCAGGCGGGGACCACCAGCAGGGACAGGCCACGGAGCCAACCATCGGCGCGCATCGGAGGTTGGTTGCCGCGGTACCGGCCGATGTTCATCGCCGGCGCTCGATCAGGGCGTGGCCGGGGCGAGCGCCGCGGCGAAGAAGCCCAGGCTATCGTCGATCCGCTGGCCCCAGAAGGCGAAGTCGTGGCGGCCGGGCCCGAGGTACCAGGTGTGGGCGATGCCGCGCGCGGTCAGCCGGTCGTGGAGGTACTGGGCGCCGTCATGCAGCACGAGCTGATCGTCGGTGCCGGCGTCGAGGTAGAGCGCGAGCTCGCCCGGCTTCAGAGTGTCGACCAGCGACGCCGGATCGTGCGCCTTCCAGCTGGCGAGGTCGGGGCCGAACAGCCCGCGGACGTAGGCGCCGAACGGCTCCATGTCGGCACCCCAGCGGTTGACGTCGCCGACCAGCTCGGCGGCGCCGGCGCGGTACGGGTGCGGCCCGGCGTACAAGAGCGCGTCGACCCCGGAGTGCGAGGCGGCGGCGGCGAACAGGTCGCGGTGGCGCATGGCGAGCTGGAGCGCGCCGAAGCCGCCCATCGACAGGCCGCCGATGCCGCGGGCGCGCCGCTCGGCGATGGTGCGGTAGGTGGCGTCGACGTGGGCGACGAGGTCGACGGTGATGTAGCGCTCGTACGCCATCGTCGTGACGCAGTAGTCGGCGGCCGCCTCGCGCCGGTTGAACATGCTGCCGCGCTGCGCGCAGCCCTCGGTGCCGACCGGCGCGACCGCGTCGACGTAGAAGCCGGCGTCGCCGTCGGGCATGATCACGATCGCCTGCAGGCCGAGGCCGTCGGCGGCGGCGTCGAGCTTGCCGGCGTCGATCCAGTCGCGCTCGTTGCCACCCAGGCCGTGCAGCATGTAGACGACCGGGTAGCGGCGGGTCGGCGCGGCGTCGTAGCCGGCCGGCAGGTAGGCCCGGTAGGCCTTGTCGACGCCGAGCGCGGCGCTGGTGAAGCGGCCGTCGACGACCCGGCCGGGCCCGGTCACCACCGGCGCCGGCGCGGGGGCGGTGGCGGTGGTCGCGCCGCTGCCGGGCGCGGGCGCGGGCGTGGCCGGACGACCGCAGGCGAACAGACCGAGGACGGCGGCGACGACGAGCCGGGGCGACATCGCCTCGACGGTACCGCAGGTGGCATGTTGCTCGGCGGTCGTCACGGCGTAAGATCGATTCATGGGCACCATCGTCGGCGCGTCGCGGTGGACGAAGGTCGGGATGGCCAGCCTGATCGCGCTGGCGCTGGCGTGTGGTCCCCTCGATCGATCGTACCGCCGGCCGCTGGTCACCGACCAGACCCCGCTCGGCGCGACCCGCGCCCAGGTCAAGGCGTGGTCGCTCGATCACGACTGGTGCGCCGCTCGCACCTGGGACGACTCCGACGAGTACGTGACCTGCACCCCGCGCGCGTACGAGGGGCGCGAGGACGATCGGATCCACAGCTTCTTCCGCTTCGAGGGCGGCGCGCTGACGGCGACCGCGGTCTACGCCCCGGTCGCGTGCACCCACGCAGGCTGCTCGTTGCCGATCGGCGTGAGCACCTCGCTCGAGGGCCCGCCGTTCATCGCCTTCGACGGCGGGTTGGTCGCGCGCCCGACCGAGGCCGGGCGCGGCGCCGCGCTCGCCATCCAGATGCCCGGCGATCAGCGCCGGCTGATCGAGGCGATGCGGACCGAGCTGGTCGCCCGTCACGGCGCGCCCGACTGGACCAGCCCCGACGGCACCGCGATGGTATGGGACCGACCGAGCGAGCGGACGGGCTTGTTCCTGTCGGCCGACGCGCTGTGGACGGTCGAGACCCACGAGCGGCCGGCCGGGCCGCCCGGGCTGACCTCGGGGCTATAGCGGCAGCGCGATCCGGCGGCCGGCGTCGTGGCAGCCGGCCGAGTTGCAGTTGCCGCTGGTGGTCGCGGTCGGCATCTGCACCAGGTTGGGGCAGCCGCTGGCCTTGGGCTTGGTGTTGATCGTCATCGACGTCTCGGACCAGAAGTTGCCGTTGCCGGCGACGATCAGCTTGACCGGGTTGCCGCCGCCGGTCGGGATGATGATGGTCGCGCCGGGCCGGGGCGCGGTCCCGGCCTTGGAGGTGTAGGCGGTGCCCGCGACGTAGAAGCGGGGCCCGCCGCCACCCAGGGCGTGGCAGCCGCCGGCCATGCAGTTCTCGCCCGGGCGGTGGTGGCCGTCGGGGGCGGGGCTGACGAGGTTGTCGCAGGCGTTGCCGTTGCCGCCGCCGTCCATCATGCCGCCGCCGGCGTCGCGTCCGCCGCCCCCGCCGCCGGCGTCGACCTGGTCGTCGAGGGGCGTCGGCGCGGTCGGATCACCGACGGTGCAGGCGACGAGCAGCAGGGCGGGCAGGGCGAGGAGCGACGTCCGCACGCGGGTCATGTCGGGCGGAGATTGCAAGGGTCAGGCCCGGCCGGGCCTGGCGCGCGCCGCCATGATCTCGCGAGGATCGGCCGCGGCGCGGCGGCCCTGGCCCTGTGGCCCCGGGGGACGGCTCCCCATGACCGGTGCCCGCTGGCCGCGCCCGCGGCGCCGCGGGGCGGTCGGCCGCACCCAGGTTTCTGCGTCCCGGCGAGGGCCGTGTGATAAGCCCGGCCCATGACCGCCAGCATCCCCACCATCCGCCACTGGATCGACGGCAAGCCCCACGAGCGGGCGGCCGAGCGCCACGGCGACGTGTTCAACCCGGCGACCGGCGCGGTGCAGGCCCACGTCGCCTTCGCCACCCCGTCGCTGGTCGACGAGGCGGTCGCGAGCGCCAAGACCGCGGCCGAGTCGTGGGGCAGCGCGTCCCTGGCCAAGCGGACCCGGGTGCTGTTCGCGTACCGGGAGCTGGTCGAGCGGCACAAGAACGAGATCGCCGCGATCCTGACCCGCGAGCACGGCAAGGTGCCGTCGGACGCGCTGGGCGAGGTCAACCGCGGCCTCGAGGTGGTCGAGTTCGCCTGCGGCATCGCCCACCTGCAGAAGGGCGAGCTGTCGGAGAACGTCTCGACCGAGGTCGACAGCTACTCGATCCGTCAGCCGCTCGGCGTGGTCGCCGGCATCACGCCGTTCAACTTCCCGGCGATGGTGCCGATGTGGATGTACCCGATCGCGATCGCGTGCGGCAACGCGTTCGTGCTCAAGCCGAGCGAGCGCGATCCGTCGGCGGCCAACTTCGCCGCCGAGCTGTTGCGCGACGCCGGCCTGCCGCCCGGCGTGTTCACCGTCGTCCACGGCGACAAGGTCGCGGTCGATCGCCTGCTCGAGCACCCCGACGTCGCCGCGATCTCGTTCGTCGGCTCGACGCCGATCGCCCGCTACATCTACGAGACCGGCACCCGCCACGGCAAGCGGGTCCAGGCCCTGGGCGGGGCCAAGAACCACATGATCGTGCTGCCCGACGCCGACATGGATCTGGCCGCCGACGCCGCGGTCGGCGCCGGCTACGGCTCGGCCGGCGAGCGCTGCATGGCGATCTCGATGGTGGTCGCGGTCGGCGCCGCCGCCGACAAGCTGATCCCCAAGGTGCTCGAGCGGATCGGCAAGCTCAAGACCGGCCCCGGCACCGACCCGACGTCGGAGATGGGCCCGCTCATCACCCGCGTCCACCGCGACAAGGTCGCCGGCTACGTCGACGCCGGCGTGCGCGAGGGCGCCAAGCTGCTGGCCGACGGCCGCACCCTGCGGGTGCCCGGCCACGACGACGGCTTCTTCCTCGGGCCGTGCCTGTTCGATCACGTGCAGCCGGCGATGTCGATCTACCAGGACGAGATCTTCGGCCCGGTGCTGGGCGTGACCCGGGTCGACAGCTACGACCAGGCGATCCGCATGGTCAACAGCAACCCGTACGCCAACGGCGTCGCGCTGTTCACCAACGACGGCGGCGCGGCCCGCAAGTTCCAGCACGAGGTCGAGGTCGGCATGGTCGGCATCAACGTGCCGATCCCGGTGCCGATGTCCTACTACTCGTTCGGCGGATGGAAGGCGTCGCTGTTCGGCGACCTGCACATGTACGGCACCGACGGCGTGCGGTTCTACACCCGCAACAAGGTCGTCACCGCCCGCTGGCCCGACCCGCGCTTCCGCGGCGTCGACCTCGGCTTCCCGCAGAACGGCTGAGGATCCCGAGCGGAGCGAGGGCCCCACGTCACCGAGCGCAGCGAGGGTTCGAAGGACCGAGCGCAGCGAGGGTCTCCGAGGGACCCAGGCGCCCCGCCTCCTCCTCGTGAGGGCCCACCGCCCCCACGTTCGCCGCGGCCCGCGCCATCGCCGCCGCCACCTTCGCCGCGGCCCGCGCTATCGCCGCCGCCACCTTCGCCGCGGCCCGCGCTCTCGTCGCCGCGGCTGGCGCCCCTCGTGATCGCGCGGCCGGGTGATCGCAGCGCTGCGGCCGGCGCTGTCGCCGCCCCCGCCGACACCGTCGCCGTCACGACCGGCCTCACCATCGCCACCGCCCCGCGCACCACCCTCGCCGCAGCGTCGTCGCCGTCGTCGCCGCGGCCGACACCAATGGCGGCGCGGCCTACCTCAGATCGCGGCCGCGGCTGGCCTCACCATCGTCGGCGCCGCGGCCGGCCCCGTCGCCGCCGCGGCCGGCCCCATCGCTGTTGCGGCCGACCCCATCGCCGCTGCGACCGACCCCATCGCTGTTGCGGCCGGCCCCGTCGCCGCCGCGGCCGGCCCCATCGCTGTTGCGGCCGACACCATCGTTGCGGCGGCCTCACCATCGTCGCCGCGGCCGGCCCCACCCTCGCCGCCGCGCCGATGTCAGACCGTTGTGCGAAGTATTCGTGGCCGCTGATTGATGCTCTCTACAAAAAAACGGTGCAATCAAGATGAACGGAGCAGGTGGGAGACAGGAGGTCTTCGAGTTCCGGACCTGGGGCGGGAAGCGGGCGGGCTCCGGGCGCAAGCCGAGGCTGCGGGCCGACCGGCCGCCGCATCGGCGCGTGCGCAAGCGGCCGCCGTTGACGGCGCGCGAGCCGGTGCATGTGGTCATCCGCGTGGTCGGCGAGGTCGGACGGTTGCGACGACGGAAGGCGTATCAGGCGATCCGGCGCGCGCTGCTGACGGCGTTGGTGCGCGGGCTCATCCGCGTGGTCCACGTCAGCATCCAGGGCCGGCACATCCACCTGCTTGTCGAGGCTGGCGACGAGCGCGCCCTCGCCCGCGGTATGCAGGGGCTGCAGATCTCGGCGGCGCGCCACCTCAACGCCGCCGTCGCCGTCGAGCGCGGCCTACCCCGCCCGCGGCGCGGCCAGGTATTCACCGACCGCTACCACGCCGAGATCATCGACACGCCGCGCCGCGCGCGCCACGCCCTCGGATACGTCCTGAACAACTGGCGGCGCCATCGCGAGGACGTCGCCGGCGCCGCCCAGCGCCGCGCCGCGGTCGACCCGTACTCGTCGGGCATCGCCTTCGACGGGTGGCGCGACCACGCGACCCCGTTCGCGTTCCCCCGCGACTATCAACCACTGCCCGTCGCCGTGCCGCGCTCGTGGCTGCTCACCGACGGCTGGCGTCGCCACGGCCCCCTCGATCTCCGCGAGGTGCCCGGCCCGCGGCACTGATCGTCGCATCGGAGCTCGGCGCCGCAGCCAACCCCGCCGTCGGCCCCGAGGTAGTCTCGACCCCCGAGGCCGCCCCCACCCGCCGCCGGCACCGCATCGCGGCCGCCGCCGCCACTTCGCCGCGCGCCACCTCGCCGTCGGGCTTCACCTCGCCGCCGCCGCAACCTCGCCGGGCGTCACCTCGCCGCCGGGCGTCACCGCGCCGCCGCCGCAACCTCGCCGGGCGCCACCGCGCCGCCGCCGCAACCCTCGCCGCGCGCGTCAGGCGGTCGGCGCCGGATCGGAGGCCGACCATGCGGCCTTCTGTTTCTCGATCCAGGATCAAAAAATCACGGGAAGCAGAACGGCCTGTGGGCAGGTGGGCAGGCGCGCCCGCGTCGAGCGGCACGTCGACCGACCTCGCCAGCGGCGCGGCTGTCCAAGTCGCGGTGGAGCGTCCGCGCCGGCCGAGCCCTCGACCCACCTCCACGCCACCGCGCGGCGATCCACGGCGACGGCGTGTCCACAGGCCTCTCTGCCGCCAGCCCGTCGCCAGCACGACCGCTGCGTCCGCACCACCGCGGCACGCCGCTGGACTCCTGGCACCGGTCGCACTCGACGCCGGCATCGACCAGCATCGACGTTCACGCCGGCACCGGCAACGGCATCGACGTTCGCGCTGGCACCGGCATCGACCATCGCGCCGCACCGGCACCGGCACCGGCATCGACCATCGCGCCGGCGCCGGCATCGACGCCGACGTCGGCATCCACCATCGCGCCGGCACCGGCAGCGTCGCTGACATCGACGCCGCTGCGCGTCCGCCCGCGGGCCCTCGGCGACCGGGCGGCCATGGGGTACGGTCATCGTCAGCCATGGCGAACCACGCTCTGCTCCCTCGTCCGACGCGGGCCACGCGGGCCGCGCGGTCGGTCGCGACCCTCGCCGCCCTCGCGCTCGTCACCGGCTGCGGCGCCCACGCCTTCAGCCACGGCGACGATCAGGCGGTCCGCCACGTGCTGACCGTGCAGCAGGAGGCGTGGAACAAGGGCGACCTCGCCGGCTACATGAAGGGCTACCTGCGGTCGCCCGAGCTGGTGTTCACCTCGGGCGGGCTGATCCGGCAGGGCTGGGACGAGACCCTGGCCAAGTACCAGGCCCGCTACGGCAGCGATCGCGCGACCATGGGCACGCTGACGTTCGACATCGTCTCGGTGCAGGCGGTCGGCGGCGACGGCGCGGTCGTGCTCGGCCGCTGGCGGCTGACCGACACCGCCGAGTCGGGCAGCGGCGTGTTCTCGGTCGTGCTCCGCCGGACCGGCGACGGCTGGAAGGTCATCCACGACCACACGTCGAGCGATCCGGCGCCGCTGGTGCCAGGCGGCTCGTAGCCGCCGATCAGATCGGAGACTGTGAATGTCGGCGGCGCGGTCGGGCGGCCCTCACGCGGCCGCGGTGGCGCTCCTTGTTCCTTCGGACCCTCGCTGCGCTCGGGGTCCTCAGGGGACCGCGATCTGGTAGACGCCGCCCTCGTAGGTGGTGAGGTACAGCTCGCCGAACGCGACCGGGTGGATCGAGGTGATCGAGCCGACGTTCTGCAGCAGGCGCTGATCGCCGGTGGCGGCGCCGTTGGCGATCTTGAACGACCACAGCTCGCCGGCGACGTAGTCGCCGTAGAAGTAGGTGCCGACCAGATCGGGGAAGCAGGTGCCGCGGTAGACGCCGCCGCCGATCACCGAGTGCCAGTTGTTCCCCGCCGAGTGCTCGGTCACCGGATCGGTGCGGCCGGCGGTGAGGCAGCCGTTCATCGGCTCGTAGCAGTGCGTGCCCTCGCGATCGTCCCAGCCGAAGTTGAGCGGCGCGGTGTTGCGGGTGTAGTCGACCTCCTCCCACGCGCCCTGGCCGACGTCGCCGATGTAGAGGTCACCGGTCGGCCGATCGAACGACCAGCGGAACGGGTTGCGCAGGCCCTTGTGCCAGATCTCGGGCCGCGGATCGGCGGCGCCGTCGGGGCTGGCGGCGTGGGGGTTGTCGGCCGGGATGCCGTAGGCCTTGGTGCCGGTGCGGGTGTCGACGTCGATGCGCAGCATCTTGCCGAGCAGCTCGGCGTCGTTCTGGGCCCGGTCCTGCGGGTCACCGCCGTTGCCGCCGTCGCCCATGCCGATGTAGAGCTTGCCGTCGTTGCCGAACTCGAGCCAGCCGCCGTTGTGGTTGGAGTACGGCTGGTTGATGACGAGGACGTCGCGGCGGGTGGCGATGTCGACGGTGTCGCTGCCCGGGGTCGCGGTGAACTCGGCGATCACGGTGGCGCCGAGCGGGATGGCGCCGGCGGCCTTGGCGGTGAAGTTGACGTAGAGCTTGCCGTTGGCGCCGAACTGGGGGTGGAAGGCGACGCCGAGCAGGCCGCGCTCGCCGCCCGACGTCACCGGCCCGGCGGCGCCGCCCAGGTTGAGGTAGGGGGTCGCGACCAGCGCGCCGTTCTTGATCAGGCGGATGGCGCCGGTCTGCTGGACGACGAACACCCGGCTGTCACCGGGCGGCGAGGTCACGCCGATCGGCTGGGTCAGGCCGGTGGCGATCGGCGCCAGCATCACGGCGGTGCCGTTGCGCGGGGTGCAGGTCGCCTGCGGCGCGTCGATGGTGGCGGCGTCGATCGGCGCGTCGGGGGCGGCGTCGATCGCGCCGGCGTCGCCGTCGACGACCGCGGCGTCGATCGGGCGCGACGTCGGCGGGTCGCTGCAGGCGGGGGCGAGGGTGGCGACGGACAGGACAGCGAGGGAGAGCCGGCGCATGGATGGCGACTATACGCGCCCGGCGGGCGACCGTGCGCGGGCGATCGATCACGGCGCGCGCATCGGCCGATCGTGTGGCCGTGCGCACGTGCGCCGGCCCACCGGATGGCGACGCGGTGCGTGCTAGGTTCGCGTCGATGCCCAGCTTCGAGCGGCACGTGTTCGTCTGCGTCAACGAGCGCCCACCCGACAGCCCCAAGGGCTCCTGCAAGGCGCGGGGCGGGGTCGAGGTCCGCGATCGGCTCAAGAAGGAGCTGGCGGCCCGCGGGCTCAACCACGTCGTGCGCGCCAACAACGCCGGCTGCCTCGATCAGTGCGAGGCCGGGGTCGCGATCGTCGTCTATCCCGAGCAGGTCTGGTACGGCAACGTCACGCCGGCCGACGTCACCGAGATCATCGAGCGCCACCTGATCGGCGGCGAGGTGGTCGAGCGCCTGCTCTTGCCCGATCAGCCCCACCTGGCCACCACCAAGCTGGTGCCGCTGACCCGGGGGCCGAAGGCGTGATCGCGCGCGGCGCGCGGGCCCGGTCGTGGGCGGTGGCGCTCGCGCTGGCGACCGCGGCCGCGGCGGGTGACGCGCGCGCCGACGAGCCGGTGACCGCGCCGGGGGCGACGCCGCCGACGCCGACGACGAAGCCGACGGCGGCCGCGACCGCCGACGATCCGCCGGCGCCGCGGCCCGACCGGCGCGCGGTCGCCCAGGCGCGCGAGGCCAACTTCGAGCCGCTGGCGGTGCGTGACGGCTTCGCCATCGGCGCCGCGCTCGGGCCATCGATGCAGCTCGGCTTCGGCATCAGCGAGTCGAGCGGCACCGGCGGCGGCTTCGGCGTCCGCGTCGGCACGGTGGCGTCGCCGCGCTGGGTGTGGCTGCTCGAGCTCGCCGCCACCGTCTACCGGCAGGAGGACGACACCGGCAAGGTCCGGCTCAACCAGAGCGCCCTGCTCACCGTCGGCGGTCAGCTCTACCTCCGGCCGGCGATCTGGATCCGCGGCGGGGTCGGCTTCGCCAGCTTCACCCGCCGGACCGAGAACCTCGCCGCCGATCAGACCTTCAATGGCCTCGGCACCACCGCCGCGGTCGGCTTCGATCTCTACCAGGACGGCGGCCTCGCCTGGTCGCTCGAGCTGCTCACGCTCGGCGCCCGCTACCGCAGCGGCACCGTGCTCGGCGGCAGCATGCAGGTCGGCTTCAGCTGGTACTGAGGATCCCGAGCGCAGCGAGGGTCCGAAGAAACAAGGAGCGCCAGCGCGGCCTCGTGAGGGCGAGCCGCCGCCGGCGCGCGTTCACCGGCTCCGAGGCCCCAACGACCTCGGCGACCGCGTCGTGGCTTGCGCCGTCCCGGCAGATCGGCCAACGTCGACGCATGAAGGTGCGCGTCCCCAACCTCCTCGGCCCCGACACCCACGACGCCTCGTTCGTCGATTACCCGGACGAGCTCAGCGACACCGGCGGGACCAAGCGGGTCCTCGAGGTCCGCGCCGCTGGCAAGCCGCCGCTCCACATGGAGTCGTACTCGGCCGACGAGATCGTGATCGTCGAGGCCAGCCCGGACGAGGACAAGGAGCTGGCCGACCTCGGCTACGCCGACGTCCAGCGCTCGGGCTGAGCTGCCCGATCGCGCAGGACCTGCGGGGCGGGCGCCGCGAGCGAGCGATCGCGCGTCGACGGTGAGCCGGGGCGCCCGGCCGACCCGGCGGGTGGCCCCGTGGAGGCCAGGCCGATGCCACCGCGCGCCGGCACGGCGCGGCACGGCCGATGCACCGCCCGTGGCCATGAACGTCCTGGTCACCTGGGGAAGCAAGCTGGGCGGCACCGAGGGCATCGCGCGGCGGGTCGCGGTCGCGCTGCAGGCCGAGGGTCACACCGTCACCAGCCAGCCGGCCGGCGCCGTCCACGGCCTCGCCGCCTTCGACGGGGTCGTGATCGGCGGCGCGCTCTACGCCAGCCGCTGGCACGTCGACGCCCGCCGGTTCGTCGCCGAGCACGTGCGCGAGCTGCGCCGGATGCCGGTGTGGCTGTTCTCGAGCGGGCCGCTCGACGCGACCGCCGACGCCGATCAGCTCCCCCCGGTCATGCAGGTGCAGGCGCTGATGGAGCGGATCGGCGCGCAGGGCCACGTCACCTTCGGCGGCCGCCTCGAGGCCGGGGCCCGCGGCTTCACCGCCCAGGCGATGGCCAAGACCCGGGCCGGCGACTGGCGCAACCCCGAGCGGATCCGGGCCTGGGCGACCGAGGTCGGGCGCGCGCTGCCTCACGCGCGGCCGCGCGCGGCGGTGGTGCCGCCGGGCCGCCCGCTGGTCCGCCTGCTCGGCCACGCCGCGTTCGGCTGGATGGCGTGCGCGGCGATCTTGCTGGCGCTGCTGGCGCTGACCTCGACGACCACGGCGCTGGTGGTGCGGGCGGTGGCGACGCCGCTGGTGTTCGCGCCGCTGGCCTGGCGCTACTTCCGGGTCCGCGGCGCGCGCGAGGCGCTGCCGGCGGCGCTCGGCTTCGCCGCGGTCGCCGCGATCCTCGACCTCGCGATCGTCGGCACGCTGATCGCGCCGGGCGGCGGGCTGGTGCTCGGCGTCACCGGCTGGCTGACGCTGGCCCTGATCGTCCTCGTCACCTGGCCGGTCGGGTTCGTCACCGCGATGTTGCCGGCGCGGTACCATCCCGTCGAGGGACCATGCACCGAGCCACGCCCGATCGCTCCCGCCGTCGCCGCCGCGCCGGCCTCGCCGCCGCTGCCGCTACCGCCACCGCCACCGCCACCGCCGCCGCGGCCACCTGTCTCGTCGTCGCCGGCGCGCTGATCGCGCTCGCTGGCTGCGGCGACGACGGCGCCGCGAGCTGCGCCCCCGGCCTGCCGCCCGACGGCGATGTCACCGGCCACCCCGAACCGCTCGGCAGCGGCCCCAACGAGGCCCGGGCCGGGCGGATCTCCGCCGCGGTCCAGCTCCCGGCGACCACCCTCGGCCTGGCGACCTGGGCGGTCGGCGACTACGTGCTGGCCAACGATCGGGTCGCGATGGTGATCGAGGACGCTGGCCCGTCGGATCTGTACGATCCGTGGGGCGGGCGGCCGGTCGGGGTCGCGCTGATGCAAGGCGGGGCGATGGTGCAGCCGGCCGACTTCGGCGAGCTGTTCCTGCTGATCGGGCGGGCGACGATCGTCACCGAGGCGGTGACGGTGGTGAACGACGGGCGCGACGGTGGCCCGGCGGTGATCCGGGCCCGCGGCAAGCTCGCCCACCTGCCGTTCCTCGACCCGCTGCTGGCCGCGATCCTCAGCGACGGCTTCCGCGACATCGACGCCGCGCTCGACTACTCGCTGGCGCCGGGCGCCGACGCCGTCGACATCACGTTCCACCTCAGCTCGGGCCGGCCGACCGAGACCGTGTCGGGCACGGTGCTGCACGGCTTCATGTACTCCGACCGGATGCCGGCGGTGATCCCGGGCAAGGGCTTCACCACCGACGTCGCCGGCGGCGCCTGGGCCGAGTTCGTCGACGACGACGGCGCCAGCTACGGCTACCAGCCGGCCGACGCGCCGCTCGGCGGCAGCCTGGCGACCTCGGGCTTCATCGGCGCGCTCAACGACTCGTTCACCTTCGCCGGCTGCGCGCTCACCACCCGGGCCCACGCCCGCATCGTCATCGGCGGCCCCGGCCTCGACGGGCTCGAGGTCGCCCGCGCCCGGCTCGACGGCCGCGCCCAGCGGACGATCACCGGCACCGTCGCCAACCTGCCGGCCGGCGCCACCGCGCGGGTCCACGCCGTCGATCACGACGGCGCCTACCTGACCCGCGCGCCGATCACCGCCGGCGGCGCCTTCACCGTCCACGTCCCGGCCACCGGCGCGGTCACGCTGACCGCGGTGGTCTCGACCGGCGTCGTCGCCACCGTCGACGTCGGCGACGCCGCCACCACCGCGGCGATCACGCTGCCGGCGCTGGCCACGCTGGCGATCGATCACGTCGTCGACGATGACGGGGCGATGATCCCGGCCCGGGTTCAGGTCCTGCCGGTCGCCGGCGGGCCGCCGATCGCCGACATCCCCGACCGCTTCGGCGAGCCGCGGCCGCCCGGCGGCCGCCACGTCGTCCGCTTCCACGACGGCAGCCCGATGAGCCTGCCGCTGGTCGCCGGCCGCTACCACGTGGTGGTGTCGCGCGGCCCCGAGTACGAGCTGTTCGAGCGCGACGTCGACCTCGCCGCTGGCGCCACCGTCGCGCTGGCGCCGGTGCTCGAGCACGTGGTCGACACCACCGGCGTGCAGTGCGGCGACTTCCACATCCACACCATCCGCAGCAACGACGCCGAGGACATCGCGACCTACAAGGTGCAGAGCGCGATGGCCGACGGGGTCGAGATCCTGGTCCGGTCCGATCACGAGTGGGTCGACGACTTCCAGCCGCTGATCGAGGACCACGGCTGGGAGCCGTGGGTGATGGGGGTCGGCTCGATCGAGATGACCAGCTTCCAGATCTGGGGCCACATGGGCGTGTTCCCGCTCGCCCCCGACCCGCGCGCGGTCAACAACGGCGCGCCGCGCTGGCAGACCTTCCCCACCGCCGCCGCGCCCGAGGGCGACGTCGTCACCCTGAACCCGGTCGACGTCTTCGACGCGGTCCGCGCCCGCCCCGAGCGGCCGACGGTCATCATCAACCACCCGCAGGGCGGCACCAACTACTTCGGCTACGTCGGCCTCGATCCGATGACCGGGCTGGTCGAGTTCCCGCAGTACTGGGACGACGAGTTCACCCTGATCGAGGCGTTCAACGACTCGGGCTGGGACGCCAACCGCGCCGGCACGGTGGCGAGCTGGTTCGCGCTGCTGAACACCGGCCGTCATGTCTTCGCGGTCGGCTCGTCCGACAGCCACGGCGTGCGCGGCTCGCCGGTCGGCTACCCGCGGACCTGCATCCGCCTCGACAAGGACGATCCGCGGCAGATCGACGGCGACCTGATCCGCGACCGCCTGGTCGCCGGCCACGCCACGGTCTCGGGCGGCATCTACGTCGACGCCAAGGTCGGGACCGCCGGGCCGGGCGACATCGCCACCACCGGCGCGGTCGCGATGGTCGACGTCCGGATCCAGGCCGCGAGCTGGGTCGACGTCGACCAGGTCGAGATCATCGTCGACGGCGAGACCGTCGCCACCCTGCCGGTCGCCGCTGCCGACGCCGATCCGACCAACCCCGCCGTCCGCTGGCGCCGGACCGTCCCGGTCGACGTCGCGCCCGGCGGGAGCTGGGTGGTGGTGGCCGCGACCGGCGAGGGCGATCTCACCCCGGTCCACCCCGGCCGGGCCGCCTTCGGCGCCACCAACCCGATCTTCCTGAACCGCTAGCTCAGGG
>Ga0075163_10005859_pt1 | contig 16316 bp, 15 predicted proteins | sample JI1023141ADNA_FD_71478 | JGI IMG/M metagenome (GOLD analysis project Ga0075163, IMG submission 71478) | Wastewater effluent complex algal communities from Wisconsin, to seasonally profile nutrient transformation and Carbon sequestration -... | ecosystem: Engineered > WWTP > Effluent > Algae...
CCCAACGTGTTCCACGTCGAGCTGTCCGAGCACGACTACAAGCGGCTGGCGGTGTTCAAGGACGCCCTCCAGACCGAGCTTGCGACGCTCGTCCGCGACTACGGCGCCGAGCAGCGCTACACCCTCCTGGGGCCGGTGCAGGTGACCCTCGCACTCGACGAGGAGCTCGACACCGGGATCTTCCGGGTGCGCAGCGAGGCGCGCGCCGAGGTCAGCTCGCAGCCGCACGGCCGGCCCGGAGAGCCGGGCGCCGTCGACGTGGATGCGCGGCAGCCCCGACTCGAGGTGGGCGGCACGGCGTATCCCCTCGTCCGCGCCATCACCCGGCTCGGCCGCGGCAGCGACACCGACATCCGCATCGAGGACCCGGGGGCGTCGCGACACCACTGCGAGATCGTCCTGGGCCAGCCCGTGCTCGTCCGCGACCTCAACTCGACCAACGGAACGTTCGTCAACGGCGAGCGCGTCTCGCAGGTGGAGATCGCCGACGGCACCACGGTCATGATCGGCTCGACCCACCTGGTGTTCCGGAGCGGCTGACCCGTGTCCGAGCTAGCGCTCACCCTGGTCCGGCTGGGATTCCTCGTCCTGCTGTGGGCCTTCGTCCTCACCACGGTGCTCGTGCTCCGTCGCGACCTCCGGCAGCCGGCCGATGCCCGACCGCTGGGCCGCGAGCGCAAGGCGCCCCGGGCAGCCAAGCCGCCTCGGCCACCGAAGGTCGCCAAGCAGCAGAAGGTCAAGGGCAGCAAGCTCGTCGTCATCGAGGGACCGCTCCAGGGGACGATCGTGCCGCTCGGGAACGTGCAGATCACCATCGGCCGCGCACCCGACTCGACGCTGATCATCGATGACGACTACGCCTCCAGCAGGCATGCCCGGGTCTACCCGAGCGAGGGGTCATGGGTGGTCGAGGACCTCGGCTCCACCAACGGCACCTGGATCGACCGCACCCGCATCACGACCCCCACCGTGCTGCCCGTGGGTGCACCGCTGCGGGTCGGCCGCACCACGCTGCAGATCCAGAAGTAGGCCGGCATGACCCTTCATCTCCGCTACGCAGCGCGCTCGGACGTCGGCCTCATCCGTGAGGGCAACGAGGACTCCGGGTACGCCGGTCCCGCGCTGCTGATGGTCGCCGACGGCATGGGCGGCCACGCGGCCGGTGAGCTGGCCAGTGCGATCGCCGTTGCCACCGTGGCCGACCTCGACGTTCACCCTCCGAGCGACAGCGAGATCCTCACGTCGCTGAGCGACGCCGTCAGCGATGTCGGGGACGGGATCGCCGACGTCATCGCCGACGATCCGGACCTCACCGGCATGGGCACGACCGTCACCGGCATCTACTGGCTCGGTGACCGCATCGCCGTGCTCCACGTGGGCGACTCGCGCGCCTACCTCCTGCGCGGCGGCGACCTGGTGCAGATCACCCACGACCACACCTACGTCCAGACCCTTGTCGATGCAGGCCGCATCACCGAGGCCGAGGCGATGATCCACCCACGGAGATCCCTCATCATGCGGGCGCTCGACGGGATCAACCCCGTCGAGGCCGACCTCAGCCTGCGCGAGGCCCGCGACGGCGACCGCTACATGCTCTGCACCGATGGACTCTCGGGGGTCGTGACCCACGACGAGATCGCCCACGTCCTCGTCGACGGCGACCCGACCGGTGCGGTCACCCGACTCGTCGACCTCGCCCTCGAGCGGGGCGCACCCGACAACGTGACCGTCGTCATCGCCGATGTCGTGGAGGTGCCCGACCCGTCCCCGGACGTTCCCGCCGTTGCGGACGTGTTCGCGCCCGTGGTCGTGGGCGCCGCCGGCGAGCCCCGCGTCCGGCTGCGCCTGCCCGGCGTCCGCTTCCCCGACGACGCCCAGCCGGACCCCGACCGGCCCGATGCCCCGCCGCGTGCGGACGACGGGCCGCCCACCGCACCGCAGCCCCTCATCAACGCCGACCTCCTCGTGCCGGCGGCGGAGTCGGCACGTCGGGCGGCGCGCGAGGACGCCGAGGTGCAGGCGCGTCGGCGGGCACGGCGACGACGCTGGTGGGCGGCGGGCGCGATCGTGCTCGCCGTCGTGATCATCGCCGCGAGCGCTGCCATCGCGGCGCGGGCGTGGCTCGGGTCCCGGTGGTACGTGGCGCTCAACGGGAATGCCGGCACCGGCACGGTGGGCGTGTTCCAGGGGGTCCAGGGCTCGCTCCTCGGAGCCCCGCTGTCGACGCTGTGGTCCGACTCGGGCCTGCAGGTCGGCACCCTCCCGTACTTCGACCAGGAGCTGGTGAGCAAGGGGATCCCCGCAGCCGACGAGGTCGACGCACAGCGCATCGTGGCCGAGCTGACGAGCCGGGCCGCCGACTGCCAGACCCTCATGCCGCCGGCGGGCTGCCCCGGGACGGCGCCATGAGCATCCCCGCCGCGACGATGCCCCCGGTGGGCACGCGGGTCCGCAAGCAGCCGAGCCGGCGCAATGTCGAGCTCGTCCTGCTCGTCTTCGCCTGGGGGATAGGCGTCCTGGGCACGCTCCAGGTCGGCTGGGCGACCGGAGAGACGGCCGGCAACAGCATCTGGGTCGTCGCGGCCGTCGTCGGGGTCCTCGCCCTGGTCATGCACCTGGTCGTGCGATGGAAGGCCAAGTACGCCGACCCGGTGCTCCTGCCGGTGGCGACGCTCCTCACCATCCTCGGCCTCGTCATGATCTACCGCATCGACGTCGCCGCCGCCTCGCGCGCATCGCTCAACGGCAACCCTGCTCCCACGCCCGACGTGTACTCCCAGCTCACGTGGTTCACGGTCGCGGTGATCCTGTTCGTGTCGGCCCTCGTCCTGCTGCGCGACCACCGCATCCTGCAGCGCTACACCTACACGCTCGGCCTCGTCGGCCTCGTCCTTCTGGTGCTCCCGCTGGCACCGGTCATCGGCACCACCGTCAACGGCGCAACCCTGTGGATCCGGATCGGCGGATTCTCGTTCCAGCCGGCCGAGATGGCGAAGATCATGCTGACGATCTTCTTCGCCGGCTACCTGGTCGAGAAGCGCGACTCGCTCGCGCTCGTGCGGACGAAGTTCCTGGGCATGGGCCTGCCCCGTCTCAAGGACCTCGGCCCGATCGTCATCGCGTGGCTCATCTCGCTGGCCATCCTCGTGTTCGAGACCGACCTCGGCACCTCGCTGCTCTTCTTCGGCCTGTTCGTCACCATGCTCTACATCGCCACGCAGCGACGGTCCTGGCTCATCCTCGGCGGCATCCTCTTCGCCGGCGGCGCCCTCCTCGCCTACTACCTGTTCGGGCACGTGCGGCTGCGGGTCACGGTCTGGCTCGATCCGTGGGCCTATGCCGACACGGCGGGCTACCAGATCGTGCAGTCCCTCTTCGGCCTGGCCAACGGCGGCATCCTCGGCGCCGGGCTCGGCCAGGGCTTCCCCAACCTCGTGCCCTTCGCGAGCACCGACTTCATCGTGGCGGCCCTCGGCGAGGAGCTGGGCCTCACCGGCCTCATCGCCATGCTCATGCTCTACGCGATCCTCGTCGAGCGGGGCCTGCGTGCGGCCGTGTCGGTGCGGGACTCCTTCGGACAGCTGCTGGCAGCCGGCCTGTCCATCACCTTCGCGCTGCAGGTGTTCGTCATCATCGGCGGTGTCACCCGGCTCATCCCGCTGACCGGCCTCACGACGCCGTTCCTCTCGTACGGCGGATCGTCGCTCATCGCCAACTGGGTGATCATCGCCCTGCTGCTGCGCATCTCCGATCGAGCCCGCCGGCCCGAGGTGTCCGTCCAGTCACCTGACGACGCCGTGACCCAGGTCGTGCGACGCGTATGAGCCGCCCGATCCGGCGCATCGCCGCCGTGCTCGCCCTGATGCTCGTCGCCCTCCTCGTGAACATCACGGTGATCCAGGTCGTCCTCGCCGGCGACTACCGCGACCGGCCGGGCAACCAGCGCGTGCTGCTCGACGAGTACGGCCGCGAACGAGGCCCGATCCTCGTCGGCCCGAACCCCGTGGCCCGGTCGAAGGAGACCGGCGACACCCTGAAGTACCTGCGCGTCTACTCGGACGGTCCGCTGTACGCGCCGGTCACGGGCTTCTACTCGCTCGTCTACGGGGCCACCGGCCTCGAGCGCACCGAGAACCGCATCCTCACCGGCCGGTCGAGCCTGTTCGTCGTCGACCGGGCCGAGCAGCTCTTCGCGGGGCGCGAGCCGGTCGGTGGCGCAGTGAGCACGACGCTGAACGCACTCGCGCAGAAGGCCGCCTTCAACGGGCTCAAGGGCAAGAAGGGCGCGGTCGTGGCGATCGAGCCCGCCACCGGGCGCATCCTCGCGTCAGTGCAGTTCCCGTCGTTCGACCCGAACCTGCTCTCCAGCCACGATCCCGCGCAGATCCGCGAGTACTACGCGTCGCTGGAGGCCGACCCCGCCAAGCCGCTGCTCAACCGCCCGATCGTGTCCCTCAACCCGCCGGGCTCCACCTTCAAGCTGGTCACCGCGGCCGCCGCCCTCGCGTCCGGACGCTTCACGCCGGACTCCGTCCTGCCCGGGCCCCGCACCTACCAGCTGCCGCTGTCGACCAAGAAGCTGCGCAACTGGAACGGCCAGGCCTGCAGCCCCGACGGGCTGGTCACGCTGCGCGAGGCGCTGGCGGTCTCGTGCAACACCGCCTTCGCCTGGCTCGGCAACGAGCTGGGCGCCGACGCCCTGCGCCGGCAGTCAGAGCTCATGGGCTTCGACACCGCGTTCCGCATCCCCCTGCGTGCCGCGACCTCCGTGTTCCCCGAGGATCCTGACGCCGCCCAGGTCGCCATGTCGGCAATCGGTCAGTTCGACGTGCGGGCGACCGCGCTGCAGATGGCGATGGTGGGTGCGGCGATCGGCAATGGCGGACGCACCATGACGCCGTACCTGGTGCAGGAGGTCCGGGGTCCTGATCTCGCCATCGTGCAGACGACCGACCCCGTCACGTTCGAGGACGCCATGACCCCGCTGCATGCCGCGCAGCTGACCGAGATGATGGTGAACGTCGTCGAGAACGGGACGGGCAGCAACGCGCAGATCTCCGGCGTCCGGGTCGCCGGCAAGACCGGAACGGCGCAGACCGGCAACGACAACCCGTCCGTCGCATGGTTCGTGGCCTTCGCGCCCGCGCAGGCACCCACCGTCGCGGTCGCCGTCGTCGTCGAGGACGCCGGCGCCCCCGAGGTCAGCGGCAACCAGCTCGCGGCACCTATCGCCAAAGCCGTCATTGAGGCTGTGCTGCGCTGAGGAGCGCCGCACTACTGAGAGAATGGGCAGATGACCACGGACCCCACCAAGGCGCGCATGCTCGGTGATCGCTACGAGATCGGCGAGGTCATCGGCCGCGGCGGGATGGCCGAGGTGCACGAGGGCCGCGACCTGCGCCTCGGACGACGGGTCGCCGTGAAGATCCTCCGCCCCGACCTGGCCAAGGACCCGACGTTCCAGGCCCGGTTCCGCCGCGAGGCCCAGTCAGCAGCCGCGCTCAACCACCCCAACATCGTCGCGGTGTACGACACCGGCGAGGACGTGCTCACGTCGCCCGACGGCGAGCGCACGGTCGTCCCCTACATCGTCATGGAGTACGTCGACGGCATGACGCTGCGGCAGCTGCTCGCCAGTGGCCGCCGCCTCCTGCCGGAGCGGGCCCTCGAGATCACCGCCGGGGTCCTGTCCGCCCTCGACTACGCGCACCGGCATGGCATCGTCCACCGGGACATCAAGCCGGCCAACGTGATGCTCACCCGCACCGGAGACGTCAAGGTGATGGACTTCGGCATCGCCCGGGCCATCAACGACGTCGGCAGCACCATGACGGCGACGTCCGCGGTGATGGGCACCGCCCAGTACCTGTCGCCGGAGCAGGCGCGCGGCGAGGTCGTCGACGCCCGAAGCGACCTCTACTCGACCGGCGTCCTCCTGTACGAGCTGCTCACCGGGCGCCCGCCGTTCCGCGGGGACTCGCCGGTGTCCATCGCCTACCAGCACGTCAGCGAGATGCCGCTGCCGCCGTCGCAGGTCGATCCGGGGGTGACGCCCGAGGTCGACGCCGTGGTCCTCCATGCGCTGGCGAAGCGCACCGACGACCGCTACCAGACGGCCGCCGACTTCCGCGCCGACGTCGAGCGCGCCATCGCCGGGTCTCCGGTGACGGCGGCCGTTCCGGCCCTGAACATCGACCGCACGCAGATGATGCCAGCGGTCGATGCGGCGGGCGTCGCCCACTACGAGCCGATGTACGACTCCTCGCGTTCGCGGCGGCGTCGTGGCATCGGCTTCTGGGCCCTGAGCCTGGTCGGCATCGCCGCCGCCATCATCGGCGCGCTGCTCATCGGCCGGTTCGTGTTCGGCGGCTCCTCGGTGACGCAGGTGCAGGTGCCCAACCTCGACGGCCTGACGGTCGAGGTGGCCACGGCGACCCTCTCCGACTTCGACCTGCGCCTCGGAGCGCAGACCCCCACGACCTCCGACCGGCCGGAGGGCACGATCATCGCGCAGCAGCCTGCGGCCGGCGAGTCCATCGAGCAGGGGCAGTCGGTGAACGTCACCATCAGCAGCGGGCTCGAGCAGGCCACGGTTCCGCAGCTCGTGGCCCTGACGTCCGTCGACGCGGCCCGCATCGCCCTGGAGGACGCCGGCCTCGTGCTCGGAACGATCAAGGAGAAGAACTCACAGCAGCCGGCGGGCTACGTGCTGGCCCAGGACCCTGCCGAGGGCACCCAGCTGGACGCCGGCGTCGCCGTGAACATCACGGTCTCGTCCGGCCTCGTCAAGGTGCCCAAGGTGACGGGCACCAGTGAGGCCCAGGCACGCAGCGACCTCGCCCAGCTCGGCTTCGACGTGCAGATCGTCGAGCTCGAGGACGGCTCGGTGCCGGCGGGCACCGTCCTCGCCCAGTCGCCGCAGGCCGGGGAGCTTCTGCCGCGCGGGTCGATCGTGACGATCACCGTGTCGACGTCGCCACCGGTGCCGACACCGACGCCCACGCCGACGCCCACCGACATCCCGATCCCGACACCGACGCCCACCGACGCGCCTCCGACGGTCGTGCCCCCGACCGAGTCCTCGCCCCCGGCCTAGGCTCGACCGGCGTCAGCCCACCACGGGCGACAGGTGCCGCGCGCGCTCGACGGCAGCGGGATCGCCGCACTCAGCAAGCCAGTTGGCGAGCATCAGGTGACCGCCCTCGGTGAGCACCGACTCCGGGTGGAACTGCACGCCCTCGACCAGCACGTCCGCATGGCGCACGGCCATGATCACCCCGCTGGCCGTCGTCCCGGTCACCCGGAGGGCGTCGGGCACGGTCGCGGGCTCGACCGACAGCGAGTGGTAGCGCGTCGCAGTGAAGGGTGAGGGCAGTCCCGCCAGAACCCCGACGCCGTCATGGAACACCTCGGACGTCTTGCCATGAAGCAGCTCGGGTGCGCGGGTGACGGAGGCTCCGTACGCAGCGGCGATGGCCTGATGCCCGAGGCAGACCCCGAACAGCGGAACGTCGCCGGCGCACTGGCGCACGATGTCCATGCAGACCCCGGCATCCTCGGGGGTGCCCGGTCCGGGCGAGAGCAGGACGCCGTCGTAGGAGCGTGCCTCGTCGGGCGTCACCGCGTCGTTTCGCCGTACGTCGACCTCCGCGCCCAGCTGCGCGAGGTACTGGACGAGGTTGAAGACGAAGGAGTCGTAGTTGTCCACGACGAGAATGCTCACCACGGGCGTCATTGTGGCGGCTGCGTGCCGGCCGCTGCGACGGCGGGGGCGGTCGTCGACGCGTAGGACATGGTGATCGGCCCGGTGTAGGCGGGGATCGTGTGAGCCGCCGACGACTCGACCTCGTAGCCGAGTCCGACGACACGCGCCCATGACCGGTACGCGGTGACACCCGGGTCCGAGCGCAGGGCGGCGCGCATCTTCTTGCGCGGACCGACGGCGGTGACGACGAACGGCGGTGAGTAGACCCTCCCCTGCAGCAGCAGGGTGTTGCCGACGCACTGGATCGAGCTCGTGCTGATGAGCCGCTGGTCCATCACCTGCACGGCCACGGCGCCTCCGCGCCACAGGGCATTCACGACCGCCTGCACGTCGGCCTGGTGAACGATCACGTCGTTGGCGGAGATGGCCGCCCACAGGGGGTCGTCCGGCTCGCGGAGCGGGGCGTCATCGAGCGTCACCGACAGCGCAGCACCGGTGACCTCGGTCATCCCGGCTGCCGGAGCCAGGCCGGCCACGCCCCGACGAGCGACAGCCACGGCCGGATCACCGGAGCGCCCGGCTGCCAGATCGTCGACGCGCTGCTGCTGATCGGCCACGCGGCTCTCGAGCGCGGCGATGCGCGTGGAGTTCTGCCGGACCAGGTCGCGCAGCTCCGTGGCACGCTCGGCGCGCAGGTCGGTGCCCTGGCTGGTGTTGGCGGCTGCGACGAACATCAGACCGGCCAGGGCGAACACGAGGCCGCTGGCCACCAGCGCGGGGTGGAGGCCGGAGACGGGGCTGCGGGTCGGCCAGCGCATTCGCCCACGGTAACCGCACGATCGCCCGGTGTGGCAGGCTGGACCCTGCTCGGCTGAGCCCGCAAGCCCCGGAAGGACGTACCGTGCCCGAATCCAAAGGCCGCAAGAAGGACGTGTACACGCCTCCGCCCACGACCAAGGGCGAGCGCAAGGTGGCCCGTCTCGGCTCGCCGCGCTGGCTGGCTCCGACCATGGTCGCGATGTTCTGCATCGGGCTGCTCTACATCGTCGTCTTCTACATCGCGGGGTCGCAGATCCCCGTGATGCGCGACCTCACCCCGCTCATCAACGTGGGCATCGGCTTCGCCTTCATCGCCGGCGGGTTCTTCCTGTCGATGCGCTGGCACTAGTCCGTCCGCTGCCCACAAGGTCGGGGCGACTTACACGACTGTTATTTGTCCCCAGCTGGGGACAAACCTGTGGACAACCTCGTGCGCTTGTGCGGGCTGTCCACAGGTGCGTGTAACGGGAGTGCCCGGGTGCGTGTGACAGGAGTGTCTAGAGCAGTTCGAGAATGGTCGCGTTCGCCATGCCGCCGCCCTCGCACATCGTCTGCAGCCCGTACTGCGAGCCGCTGCGCCGCATCTGGTGGATGAGCGTGGTCATGAGCCGTGCGCCGGACGCGCCCAGGGGATGGCCGAGGGCGATCGCCCCGCCGTTGATGTTCGTGCGCGCGGGATCCGCGCCGGTGTCGGCGAGCCACGCACCGACGACGGAGGCGAAGGCCTCGTTGACCTCGAAGGCGCCGATGTCGGAGATCGACAGTCCCGAGCGTCGCAGGGCCCGCTCGGTGGCGGGGATCGGGCCGGTCAGCATGATGATGGGATCCACGCCGGCCATGGCCACCGTGTGGACGCGGGCCAGGGGCGTGAGGCCCAGCTCGGCCGCGCGGGCCGAGCTCATGATGAGCAGGGCCGCGGAGCCGTCGGAGATCTGCGACGCGTTGCCCGCGGTGACGACGCCGTCCTCGAGGAAGGGGGTCTTGAGCGACGACAGCGACTCGACCGTGGTCTCGGGCCGGATGCCCTGATCCTGCGTGACGAGGCCGTCGGCCGTCTGCACCGCCACGATCTCCTCGTCGAACAGGCCGGCGTCCCGCGCTGCGGCAGCCCGCTGCTGCGAGGTCGCGGCCAGCTCGTCGAGGTATCCCCGCGACAGGTTCCACTGCGCAGCGATCATCTCCGCGCTGATTCCCTGGTTGACCAGGCCGTTGTCGTAGCGCTCGTTCATCAGCGGCCCGAACGGGCCATCTCCGCCCACGGCGTTCGAGAACATCGGCACCCGCGACATCGACTCGACGCCACCGGCGACCACGACGTCGTAGTGACCCGCGATGACCCCCGCCACTGCGAAGTTGACGGCCTGCTGGCTCGACCCGCACTGCCGGTCGATCGTCACGCCGGGAACGCTCTCCGGGAAGCCTGCTGCGAGCACGGCGTTGCGCGCCACGTTGACACTCTGCTCGCCGACCTGCGAGACGCAACCCCAGATCACGTCGTCGACGAGGGCCGGGTCGAGGCCGACCCTGCCCGTGACCTCGTTGAGGATCGTCGCCGAGAGGTCGACCGGATGGATCCCGCTGAGCACGCCCTTCTGCGGCTTGCCGATGCCGACGGGGGTGCGCACGGCCGAGACGATGACGGCGTCGTTGGTGCTCACAGGGATTCCTCTCGCGCGGGTGACGGTGGACTCAGATGGTGAAGGCCCCGAGTGGAGCCAGGACATCCTGGATCTGCGCCGTGCGCCACATGACGAGGACCGCCATGACGCCCAGCAGGGCAAGGATGCCACCCACCTGCACCGCCATGCGATGCCGAGGTGAGGGAAGGACCATGATCGCCGCCACGAGGGCACCGGTCACGAGGCCGCCGAGGTGCGCGCGCCAGTCGACTCCCGAGGCGATGAATCCGATCACGACGTTGATCCCCAGGAGGACGAGGACCTGGGTGACGTCGTAGCGGAGCCGACGCCCGGCGACCACCAGTGCGCCCATGAGCCCGAAGATGGCGCCACTCGCACCCACCGAGACCGTGCGCATGTCCGAGAACACGTACGACGCGACCCCGCCGCCGATGGCGGCGAGCACATACAGGATCAGGTAGCGGGAGTGGCCGAGGATGCGCTCGAGAGTGGGGCCGAGGGCGAAGAGCACGTACATGTTGAAGGCGATGTGCAGGAAGCTTCCGTGGAGGAAGGCCGCCGTGACCAGTCGCCACCATTCGCCCCCGACCGCGATGCCCACCGGCCACATGCCGTAGTCGCCGGCGACCGCATTGATGCCGACGGTGAACTGCACGAGGAAGACCGCGAGGTTGATGCCGATGAGGGTGTACGTGACCATGGGCCGCCCGATGAGGGCGCCCCCGGCGATGGTGGTGGCCTGGCGGGTCTGCGCGGCGGCACCGGCGACGCACTCCGGGCACTGGAAGCCGACGGGTGCGGCGATCATGCACTCGGTGCAGATGGGGCGCTCGCACCGCGTGCAGCGGATGCCCGTTGCCCGATCGGGGTGCCGATAGCAGCCCGGCAGGACGGTCGGCTCGGTCACGGCCGGGTGGGGTCAGTCACGCGTGATGGTGATCGAGGAGATGACGACGTCGGTGCGCGGCCGGTCGGCCGGTCCGGTCGCCACCGCCGCGATGGCGTCGACGACGTCGCGGGACTCCTGGTCGGCCACCTCGCCGAAGATGGTGTGCTTGAAGTTGAGGTGCTTCGTCGGGGCCACCGTGATGAAGAACTGCGAGCCGTTGGTGTTGGGCCCGGCATTGGCCATCGCCAGCAGGTACGGCCGGTCGAACGACAGCTCGGGGTGGAACTCGTCGGCGAATCGGTAGCCCGGGCCGCCGGTGCCGGTGCCGAGCGGGTCGCCGCCCTGGATCATGAATCCGGAGATGACGCGGTGGAAGATCGTGCCGTCGTACAGCGGGGCGGTCGACTTCGCACGGATCTTGGGATCCGTCCACTCCTGGGTGCCCTCGGCCAGTCCGGTGAAGTTGCGGACCGTCTTGGGCGCCTGGTCGGCGAAGAGGGTGACACGGATGTCGCCGAGGGACGTGTGGAGGGTCGCTGTCGTCGTCATGCCGCCATCCTGCCCCATGCGCGACGGACCGCACCTGACAGGGTCAGGTGCGGTCCGTGGACGTGCGGTGATCGACTACTGCGCGAGCAGGCCGTAGATCCGCTTGCGCGCCTCGACGAGCACGGCGGTGGCCGCTGCGAGCTGCTCGGGGTCGTTCAGCTGGCTGACCTGCCAGACGGCGGCCCCCAGCTGCTTCCCCTCGGACCACAGCTCCATCGCGGCCTCCTCGTCCGGGCTGCTCGACTGGGCCCAGGGCTCGCCCCACGCCCCCCGTTCCGCCTCGACGACCGAGCGTCCCTCATCGGTGAGGGAGAAGATCCGCTTGCCGTCCTCGTGGGCGGCCGTGACGAGCCCGTCGCGGGCCAGCCGCTTGAGCACCGGGTAGATCGACCCGGGTGACGGCTGCCACTGGCCGTCACTGCGGTCGGCGAGCTCGGTGAGGATCTCGTAGCCGTGCCGGGGCTGCTCGGCGAGCAGCAGGAGGATCGCCGCCCGCACGTCGCCGCGCTCGCGACGACGACCGCGCGGCGGGCCCCACGGGCCACGGCCGCCCCAGGGACCGGGGCCGCCCGGGCCACGGCCCCGGCCACCGCGATGGTGTCCACGGCCCTCGTGCGGGCCTCCACGATCGGTGCCCGCCTCGGGCGACGGTGGTGCCTGGCGGTCGTCCCGCGTGCTCTCGTCGATCTGCGCGGCCCACATCATCGTGCGTCCGCGACGGCCTCGGCCACCCGGACTCCGACGGGCCCACGGGGGCATGTTCATGCTGAAGGGTTCTGCGTAACTCATGTCAACCTCTTATCTATCGCAACTGTTCGCGATGTAGTAACGATATATCGCGATAGTAACCATGTCAACACCGGGGTCGACACTCAGATGGGGTGGATGGCAGGTGACGCGCCCGATCGCGGGCATGGGTGGAGGCTAGGGGACTCGAACCCCTGACTTCTGCCTTGCAAAGGCAGCGCTCTACCAGCTGAGCTAAGCCCCCGCTGCCGGCCCCGTGCGGGGCCGGACGCGGTTACCGGAGGTCGGGCTCGCTCGTGGCCTCTGACCACAGATCCTGCTCTGCCTTGTTGGCAGCGATCTGCCGGTAGACGACGTAGCCGATTCCAGCGAGCAGCAGCACTATCAACAGTTTCTTCATGTGGGCCTAGGTGGACTTGAACCACCGACCTCTTCCTTATCAGGGAAGCGCTCTAACCAAACTGAGCTATAGGCCCGAACGTCCGGTGACACTACCGGACGCGGGTGCGGCGGTCGATCGGGTGGTCGTCGATCCGCCGGTCAGACCTCGTCGGACAGCACGACCTCGATGCCGCCGGTCAGGCCGACCGTGAGGTTGTACATGACCGCGAAGAGGGTCGCCAGGAGGGAGACCAGGACGATCTCGACCGACGCGACCACGGTGGCGACCCCGATCACCCGGGAGAACTCGAGGTAGCTGAGCAGGTCGAAGCCCGTCGTCGCTGATCCCACGACCTCGTCGATGGTGCGGGAGAGCGTGACGAAGACCCCGGTGAAGTCGAGGACCCACCAGAGCACGGCGACCGCCACCACGAGGACGACGCCGATGGCCAGGGCCAGCATGAAGGCGGCCTTGGTCACCGACCAGGGGTCGATGCGGGTGACGTACAGGCGCGCGCGCTTGGGCGCGCGCACCGCCTCGCCACTGCTCACTCGGCCGCCTCATCCTCGATCACGTCGACGACCTCCGCGGCCTCGACCCCAGCACCGTCCGTCTCCACGCCATCCGACACGTCACCATCCGTCTCCGCGCCCTCGGCCTCATCGAGGTCATCGACGTCGGACTCCGCGCCGCGGGCCACCGCCACGATGGCGTCGCCCTCGGCGAGGTTCATCAGGGTGACGCCCATGGTGTCACGGCCCGACGGGCGGATCTGATCGACACGAGTGCGGATGACCACTCCGTTGGAGGCGATGGCGAAGAGCTGGTCGCTCGCCTCGCACACCATGGCCCCGACGAGCGAGCCGCGCTCCTCGACCAGCTTCATGGCCCGAACGCCCAGGATGCCGCGACCCTTCGTCGCCCAGTCGCCCACCGGGGTGCGCTTGGTGAAGCCGCCGTCGGTGATGGTGACGACGAAGGTGTCCGGGCGGACGACGTCCATGGCCAGGAGCGCGTCGTCGCCGCGGAAGCGCATGCCGATGACTCCGCTGGTGGCCCGGCCCATGGGCCGCAGCGTCTCGTCGTTGGCGGTGAACCGCGCCGACATGCCCTTGCGCGACACCATGAGGAGGTCGTCGGTGTCGGCGACGAGGCGGGCTGAGATGAGCTCGTCGTCGTCGGCCAGGTTGATGGCGATGATGCCGCCCTGGCGGGCCGAGTCGTACTCGGTCAGCCGGGTCTTCTTCACCAGGCCCCGGCGGGTCGCGAGCACGAGGTAGTCGGCCGCGGCGTAGTCGGGGATCGCGAGGACCTGCGCGATGGCCTCGTCGGGCTGGAAGGCCAGCAGGTTCGCCACGTGCTGGCCGCGGGCATCGCGCCCGGCCTCCGGGAGCTGGTAGGCCTTGGCGCGGTAGACCCGGCCCTTGTTCGTGAAGAACAGGATCCAGTGGTGGGTCGTGCTGACGAACAGGTGCTCGACCACGTCGTCCTGGCGCAGTGCCGCGCCCTTGACCCCCTTGCCGCCCCGGCGCTGCGACCGGTAGAGCTCGGACTTGGTCCGCTTCGCATAGCCCCCCGCCGTGATGGTGACGACGACGTCCTCGACGGCGATGAGGTCCTCATCGGTGACGTCGCCGTCCCAGGCCACGAAGTCGGTGCGGCGGTCGTCGCCGAACTTCTCGGTGATCTCGGTGAGCTCGTCGGCAACGATCGTCCGCTGGCGCTGCTCCGAGGCGAGGATGTCGTTGTAGTCGGCGATCCGCGCCTGCAGCTCCTCGAACTCGTCGATGATCTTCTGGCGCTCGAGGGCCGCAAGCCGGCGCAGCTGCATGTCGAGGATCGCCGTCGACTGGACCTCGTCGATCTCGAGCAGCTCCATGAGCCCGTTGCGTGCGTCCTCGACCGTGGCGGAGGCCCGGATGAGGGCGATGACCGCGTCGAGGGCGTCGAGGGCCTTGAGGTAGCCGCGCAGGATGTGGGCGCGCTCCTCGGCCTTGCGCAGGCGGAAGCGGGTGCGCCGCTGGATGACCTCGATCTGATGCGCGATCCAGTAGCGGATGAACTGCTCGAGGGTGAGGGTGCGCGGCACGCCGTCGACGAGCGCGAGCATGTTGGCGCCGAAGTTGTCCTGCAGCTGCGTGTGCTTGAACAGCTGGTTGAGGACGACCTGCGCCACCGCGTCGCGCTTGAGCTCGATCATGAGACGCATGCCGGTGCGTGACGACGAGTCGTCGCGCACGTCGGCGATGCCCGTGAGCTTGCCGTCGCCGACGAGCTCGGCGATGCGCAGCAGCAGGTTGTCGGGGTTCACCTGGTAGGGGAGCTCGGTGACGACGAGGACCTGGCGCCCGCGCGCGTCCTCCTCGACCGTGACGACGGCGCGCATGGTGATGGAGCCACGTCCGGTGCGGTAGGCGTCCTCGATGCCCTTGCGTCCGACGATCAGCGCACCCGTGGGGAAGTCGGGACCCTTCACCAGCGCCATGAGAGCGTCCTGACGCTCCTCGCGGCCGGCCTCGGGGTGGGCCAGCAGCCACTGCGCGGCGGCAGCGATCTCGCGGAGGTTGTGCGGCGGGATGTTGGTGGCCATGCCGACCGCGATGCCCGAGCTGCCGTTGACCAGCAGGTTCGGGAAGCGGGCCGGCAGCACGAGCGGCTCGAGGGTGCGACCGTCGTAGTTGGGGCCGAAGTTGACGGTGTCCTCGTCGATGTCGCGGACCATCTCCATGGCCAGCGGCGCCATGCGGCACTCGGTGTAGCGCTGGGCGGCGGCGGGGTCGTTGCCGGGGGAGCCGAAGTTGCCCTGGCCCTGCACGAGCGGGTAGCGCAGCGACCACGGCTGTGCCAGTCGCACGAGGGCGTCGTAGATGGCGGAGTCGCCGTGCGGGTGGTAGCTGCCCATGACGTCGCCGACGACGCGGGCGCTCTTGGAGAAGTTGCGATCGGGGCGGTAGCCGCCGTCGTACATCGCGTAGAGGACGCGTCGATGCACCGGCTTGAGTCCGTCGCGCACGTCGGGCAGGGCGCGCGACACGATGACCGACATCGAGTAGTCGAGGTACGACCGCTGCATCTCCGTCTGGAGGTCGACCGGCTCGATCCGGCCGTGCTGGCCGGGGCTCACGGCCTCCGTGGTGGTGTCGTCAGGCACGATGCATCTCCCTGCTGGGGTGGTGGCGCGGAGTCGTCACGTCAGATGTCCAGGAAGCGCACGTCGCGCGCGTTCTGCTGGATGAAGTTGCGGCGTGACTCGACGTCCTCGCCCATGAGGACGCTGAACATCTCGTCGGCCTGCGCGGCGTCGTCGAGGGTCACCCGCAGGAGCACGCGATGCTCGGGATCCATGGTGGTGTCCCACAGCTCATCGGCGTTCATCTCGCCGAGGCCCTTGTAGCGCTGCACCGCCTCCTCCTTGGGCAGCTTCCTGCCCGCCGCGAAGCCGGCCTCGATGAGCGCGTCGCGCTCACGATCGGAGTAGGCGAAGTCGGCGACCTCGCGCGACCACTTGATCTTGTAGAGCGGCGGCTGGGCGAGGAACACGTAGCCCTGCTCGACGAGCGGCTTCATGAAGCGGAACAGCAGCGT
>Ga0075163_10005860_pt1 | contig 16315 bp, 11 predicted proteins | sample JI1023141ADNA_FD_71478 | JGI IMG/M metagenome (GOLD analysis project Ga0075163, IMG submission 71478) | Wastewater effluent complex algal communities from Wisconsin, to seasonally profile nutrient transformation and Carbon sequestration -... | ecosystem: Engineered > WWTP > Effluent > Algae...
TCGACCGGGTCCTCGATGACGCGACGGTGACCAGCGTGTTCGCGGCGCGCGACGGCTTTCCGGTGATCGTCACGGTGGATGTCGGCGCGACGCTCTGCGTCGTCACGGCCGAGCGCGCCGGCCCGTGACGGCAACGCGCACCGCCGGCGCCGCCGGAACGGGCGCGAGCGCGGCGGCTTCATGGACCCCCGCGGCGCCTCACGGGGCGGCGTGCAGGCGGTCGAGCCAGGGTAACCATGCGCGCGCCGGGCTGGTGGCGAACGCGGCGCGCCGGGCGGTCAGCAGCTCCGCGCGCGGCGGCAGCCACACGGACAGGCCGGCGGGTCCGGGGGTCCACGCATAGGCGTCGTCCTCGGCGTAGGCGGGGCCGAAGGCGACGCTGAGCACGGCGGCGTCGAGGCTGCGCTCGGCCTCGTCGAGCGCGGCGATCAGCTCGCGCACGGCCGGGCACGTCGTCGGAGCGCAGCGCGTGTCCTCCTCCTGGGCTTCTTGACGCAGCCGCGTCAGCAGCACGCCGAGGTCGGCGGTGTTGCCGGCGAAGCCCGGGAGGCCCTCCCCCGGGGTGCGGGAGATCATGCGCGCCTGGATGTCGCTGGCGCGCAGCCGATCCTCGTCGAGGAAGTCGATCAGGGCGGTCGACAGCCGCGCGAGCGCGGGCAGCAGCGCGGCCTGGAGCGCGTCGGCGCTGGCCGCCGACGCGATGAAGCTGTCGCCCGCGGCGCTCATCAGGGCCGGGAGCTCGACGGCGACGCGGCATGCCTCGTCGTCGTTCGGGCAGGCCGGGTGCGTCGGCGGCGAGCGCTCGCCGTTGACCAGCGAGATCACGCGATCGTAGGGGAAACCGGCGTAGGGGTCGATCTGTTCGTGGCCGACGAGGTGGCGCGCCGAGCGAGCGAGCTCGCCGGCGACGTCGACGCTCTGCATCAGGCACGCGTCGGTGACCAGCACGTCGATCGGCCGGTCCGGGGAGCCGCGCTGGAGCGCGTCCGCCAGCGACGGGACGTCGATCACGACGCCCTGGCCGTGATCGAAGCCGAATCCGCCGACGAAGCCGCCCTCGACGTAGCGCACCGGCTCCGCGTCGCGCGTACGCGGCCGCCAGCCCTGCCCGTGGCCCCACAGCACCACCATCACGCGCTCGCTCGGGTAACGGGCGCGACCCCAGGCGATGAACTCCGCGAGCGGGTCCTCCGGCGGCTCGTCGACCTCGGGCACCAGCGCGACCTCCGGCGAGCCCGGCGTGGTCGCCGATTCGGCTTCACCTGTCCGAGAGAACAGGTGATAGCGACGCAGCCCCGGCGGTCCCGGCAGGTCGAGCTGGACGATCACGTCGGCGCGCGCGCTCGAGGCCGCGTCCGGCGCGTACTCCATCTCGCGCAGGTCGGCGAGGGCGTACGCCGGCAAGTCCTCGACGTCGGCGGCCATGTACATCAGCACGGTCCACGGCTTGGGGCAGCGCGCCCGCCCGGACCGCGCGGCGTAGGTCGCGTAGTCGCCGTCCTTCAACGGGTCGAACGGGCGCCAGGCGTCGCACGCCGCCGGCTCCTCGCCCGCCGGTTCGGCGCAGCCGAAGGGGGCGGCCAGCAGGGTCGCCGAGGCGAGCCACGCGCCTGCGAGCGTGCGCATCGCCATCGTCACCCCCGCGAGCGCTCGATCAGCGCCTCGACGATGGCCGCGAGCGGCGAGGGGCTCGCGCTGTCCGACGCGCGCCAGGCCGGCCGCCGCCACGCCTCCGGCACGGGCGCGCCTGCGGGCCAGCTGCCGTTGATGAGCGCGTCCGCGGGTGTGCGCGCGCGCGTGCCCGGCGGCGGGGTCCACAGGAAGTCCGGATGCTTGTTGGTATACCACTCGCCGCCGACGATCTGGCCGGATGCATCGAGCTCGAGGTCGTAGAGGTACCGGGCCGTGCGCACGCGATCTTCGGCGGGGCTGTCCTCGAGCGCGTGCGTCGGCGCGGTCTCGACGACGTACGACAGCTGCATCATCACGCCGACGTAGCTGGCGGCGGCCGGGCCGCGGCGGGCCTTGAAGTGGTCGCGCGTATAGTCGCCGCGGCTCACCTTCGCCGCCGCCAGGTCCGGCGTGTAGCGGCGGGTCTGCGGGTTGAACAGCGAATAGCGGTAGCCGTACAGCGGCTGGTTCCAGACCTCGTAATCATAGGTCGCGTCCATGATCGCGCTGCGGCGCGAGACGCCGAGCTGGTTGACGACGCCGAGGTGGAATGTGCCCGGGTTGGTGTCGAAGCAGCGCTCGGAGACCAGGCGCCCGGACGCATCGACCGCCGGCTTCTTGTCGTTGCAGCGCCCGCCGACGAAGCGCGACACCGTGTCCGCGTTGGCCCACAGCAGCGTCGCCAGCCCCTTGATGTCGGAGGGGTAGAAGCGCAGGCGCGTGCGCCCGTCGGCGGCCAGCACGTCGACCGCGCGGCGCGGGCGCGGCAGACAGTACGAGGCGGGGGCCCAGCCGTGGCAGATGCCCATCCAGGACTCGACCTCACCGTTGTGGTCGTAATAATACTTGCCCTCGGCCCACATGCGCTGGGTCAGGCTCATGTTGGTGTCGCCGACCAGGATGTCGTACTTCTCCGCCGGCGAGAGCACGTCGATCTCCCCCGCGACCTCGCGAGCGACGATGTCACGAGCCGGGTGGCGCTGCGTATACGCGTAGTTCTCGTGCCAGTCGTCGGCGCTGGGGAAGCGGTCGTCGGCGTAGCGCTTGCCGAGCACCCCGAGGTACAGCGCCCAGTAGTCGTCGGACCACGGCGACTCGTCGAGCCGCGCGGCGGTCAGGTCGGCGGCCTGCATCGCCTCCAGCGTTCGGTGCTCGAGGCGGTCGACCAGGTACTCGGCGCGGTCGGCCTCGGCGCAGGGGGCACGGCCGGGCAGGATGTCACCGAGGCGGATCAGGACGCCGTGATCGAGCATCGACAGCGTCTTGCGGAACCTGTCGCGGCCGCTGATGTCGCGCCCGGCCCGCAGGTCCCACGGAGAGAACGCCGTCTCGGGGCCGACCGGTCGACCCTCGGGGTCGAGCTTGGCGGGTCGTCGGTTGAGGGCTTCGGTCGGGTCGCGGTCGAATTCCACGAGCATTGCGTCGACGATGTCTTGCATGGGGATCACCTGTTCGGGACAGAGCAATTTGCGTACCAGTCGAATTCGGCGGCGCCGACCCCGGCCGCCGCCGCGGTACGAGCGTCCGATTGCGCCGCCGCGCAGACGCTGCGTGGCGGTCTCGCGGACGCGTGCGTGTCAGCCGAATGCTCACGTGGCGACGCCCAGCCGCAGCGGCGCCTCGCCCCGGCGCGCGCGCAGTGCCGCGTGACGCCAGCGCGACAGCAGAGCCGCGGCCGCGACGGTCGCGAGCCCGATGAGGAGGTAGATCGCCTGCGACCAGTGTACGGTGCGTGCGACCGACATCTCTCCGAGCATCCACGCGACGCCCGCCAGACCGGCGACGAGCGCAGCGAGCTGGCCATGTCGGTGCCGACGCAGCACCAGCGCGACGCCGACGAGGTAGGTCACCGCGACGATCGAGCTCGCCAGCCATCGCGACCCGAAGAGCGCTCCCTCGGGCCCGGCGGGCGCCGCGATCCCCGCGGTGAGCGCCATGAGCCCGGCGCCCAGACACAGCCCGGCGACCACGGCACGCAGCGCCGGCGCCCCGCGGTGCAGCGCGACCGGCGACCGCGTCGGCGCGGTCGCGGCGAGCTCCCGGGCCAGACCGCGGGCCCACGCGCGCACCGCCGCGAGGTCGCGCCAGTCGCCCGCTCGCCCCTGCTTCACCATGGCGCGGGCGATGAAGCCGGTCGCGTCGGGCGCGAGGCGGCCGCCGAACGTGACGTGACCACGAGCGTTCACGCGGCGCATCAGGCGGCGCACCTGCGGCGTCGCGGCGATCGCGTTGCCGCTGGCCGAGTCGTCGAGCGGCCCGCTCGAGAAGAACCACACCGGCATGCAGCGCAGCTCGTCGACGTGCCGTTCGACGAAGCGCCGCGCGTGACGCTGCCAGCGGCCGGCGTACAGCGCCCCGCCGACGATGACGGCGTCCCACGCGTCGAGCCCGTCGGGCTCGTTCGCCGGGCGCACCTCGACCGTATGGCCGGCGTCTGCGAGGGCCTCGCCGACGGCCCGGGCGAGGCCCTCCGTGCCGCCGTGCCTGGAGCCGTGCGTGACGAGGATATGCATGGGGTTCAACACGGCGGTGCCTCCTGCGTTCGCTCTCGAGCAAGGCCCGTGCCACGCGCGCGAAGCCGTCGCTCCAGCGGTTTGCTGAGGGACCGTGAGGCGATTGCGCGGGCCTGCACGGATTGCACCGGCGAGCCCCACGGCGAATCCTCTTCAGGCGCGCCGGCGGCTGTCGTGCGGACCGGCGCGCCCGGGACCGGCGACGGTGATAGTGAGGCGGACATCGTGCATATCGACCGGCCGGCCGCGCCAACATTCGCTATCGTACGAGGATTGGCCCCCGCTGCAATGGACCGAGGGCACCTCGCTCAGGCCTGATGTACGCGGGTGCCGTGCGCGCGCAAGCGGAGGAGCGTCGGAGACCCGCGCAAACCTGGCGGCCCGGCGGCGCGGACTCGCAAGAAATATTCGCCCCGGGCTCGTCCTCCACGCGGCCCGAACGCGGCTCCAACCGGCGCGGCGCGGCGCGGCGCGGCGCGGTGCGGAGAGCGTGCACGGATTGCACGATGTCTCCTCGCCGCAGCGTCGAGAATGCGCTGGGCCACGCGCGCGCGACCGCTGACGTCGCGGGGCGATCGTGCGATGTTGTCCCGTCTCCAGCAAAGGATCGCCATGAATCCACAGGTGTTTGAGGTACTCACTCACGCGGCCAATGAGACCGAAATTGTCTCCGTCCAGCTGCGCGACGGCCAGCGCTTCCGCGACGGCGTGCTCGAGGTCTTCTCGGCTTGTGGCGCCAAATACGTGATCTTCCACGCCCACAACCGCATGAACGTCGACGACATCGTGTGCTGTGCGCCGGTGCCAGCGGCCCTCGACGCGGTCCCCTGAGCCGCGAGCCCGGGGCGCGGCGCATCCCGGGGCTCGACCACGCCGCGAACAAATTTTGCGCCCGGCCATGAAGGCCCACTGAAACGGTGCTTTGCATGCACCCTCGAAACACACCCTCGTTCTCACCGCCCCCCGCTCACCCGTTCATCCGGGTCGCGCCGGCCCAGGCATCTGGCGCGTCCAGGACAGGCCTCGCCGACGAGGCCGGCCCCCTCGCCCCATACTTCCGCGAGCTCTCCGAGATCCAGGTCATGACCCCGGAGGAGGAGATCGCGGCGGCCGCCCGGCGGCGCGAGCTCGAAGCCGCCAGAGGCGCGTTCGTCAGGGCCAACCTCCGCCTGGTCGTCTTCATCGCGCGACGCTACGCCCGCCACGCGCTGCCGCTCTCGGATCTGATCCAGGAGGGCAACCTCGGCCTCATCAAGGCTAGCTGCGCTCCTCGCCGGGGCCGGGGTCGGCGCCGGCGAGCCGAGAAGCCTCGTCATATTCGTTGAGGCGGTACTGGATCTTGCGGGTCGAGATGCCGAGGAGCTTGGCGGCCTTGCTCGTGCGGCCGCCGACGTGCTCGAGCGTCTTCAGGATCGCATAGCGCTCGATCTCCCACAGCGAGGCGCCGGGGATGAGCGGGGCGGCGTCGTCCTGGGGCTTGGCCATGAGGTCGCGCGGCAGGTCGCGCGGCTCGAGCTCGGCGTTGCGCGCGACGACCACCGCGCGCTCGATGCAGCGCTCGAGCTGCGCGACGTTGCCGGGCCACTCATACGCGAGGAGCGCGCTCATGACGCGTTCGGAGCAGCCCGAGATCCGCTTGCCGCGCTGCTTCGCGTGGCGGCGCACGAAGTGGGCCGCCAACCGGGAGATATCGTCGCTGCGCTCGCGCAGCGACGGGACGCGCAGGTTGACCGCGGCGAGGCGAAAATACAGGTCCTTGCGGAAGCGGCCGGCCTTCGCCTCGGCGGCGAGGTCGCGGCTGGTCGTGGCCAGCACGCGGGCCGACGACGCAAACTGCTGCCCGTCGCCGATGCGCTGGAAGGTCCGCTCCTTCAGGGCCGCGAGCAGGCGGGCCTGGAGATTGGGGGAGAGCTCGTCGAGGTCGACCAGGAGCAGGGTGCCGCCGTCGGCGCGGCACAACGCGCCGTCCTGGGCCGGGCAGCCTTCGTCCTTGCTGCCGAACAGCTCGCGCTCCAGCGCGGCCTCCCCGAGGGTGCCGCAGAGGAGGGTGACGAGCGGCCCGCTGCAGCCGCTCCACTGGTGGATCAGCCGGGCCAGGAACTGCTTGCCGGCGCCGCTGGGGCCGGTGATCAGCATCGGGACGGGCGAGCTGGCGAGCTGACGCGCGAGCTCGAGGAGCTCGAGGAATACGCGGGTCTGACCGATCACTTCGGGGCTCGTATCCGCGCCGCGCTCGACGAGCGCCGAGCGCAGCACTTGCGCCTCCCGGGCCAGGGCTCGCCGCGCGATCACCCGCTCGAGCAGGAGCAGGAGCTGCTGCATGTGCACCGGCTTGCTGAGGTAATCGTCGGCGCCGAGGCGCATCGCCTCGACCGCGCCCTCGACCGATCCGTGGGCGGTCATGATGATGACGGCGATGTCGGGCTGCTGCTCGCGCAGCCTGGCCATCAGCTCCATGCCGCCGAGCGCCGGCATCTTCACGTCGGAGATCACGACGTCGGGCACCCACTGCTCGACGCGGCCGAGTGCCTTGAAGCCGTCGGCCGCGGACTGGACGTCGTAACCCTCGCCGCGCAGCAGCTCGAGCAGCGCGTGGCGGATGGCGGGCTCGTCGTCGACGACCAGGACCCGGACCGGCTCGGTCCGGGCCTGGGCTCGCGGGTCGTCGCCGTGATGCTCGGGTTCCTCGCGATGGTCCGGCGGCGGCACGGCGTGGGTCATGGGTCAGGCTCCGGTTGGGGGCTCCGCGCCGGCGAGCAAGACCTCGAGCGCGCCGATCAGCTCGTCGACCTGCACAGGCTTGGTCAGGTAGCGGTAAAACCCGGCCTCCTGGCCGCGCTTGATGTCTCGCTCCATCGCCGCGGCGCTGAGGGCGATCACGGGGATGTCGCGGGTATCCGGCCAGGACCGGAGCAGACGCAGCGCCTCGAAGCCGCCCATGCCCGGCAGGTTGATGTCGAGGATCACGGCGCTCGGACGGTGGGCGCGGATCAGCTCGACGCCGAGCTCGGCGTTCGGGGCGGTGAGCAGCTCGAGCTGGGTCAGCTCGGACAGCAGCTCCCGCATGAAAGCGATGTTGGCGGGGTGGTCCTCGACGTAGACGATCTTGAAGCCGATCCTCGTATTGGCGAGCGGCGACTCGGGCGCGATGCTGGGCGCGGGCGCGGGCAGCTGGCTGGTGTCCACGGCGTCCAGCTCGGCCCAGAACTCCGAGCCCTCGCCGGGGCGGCTGCGAAATCCGACCCTTCCGCCCATCAGCTCGACCAGGCTCCGCGTGATCGCCAGCCCGATCCCGGTGCCCTCGACGACCCCCGACTCCTGCCCCGCGCGGTAAAACGGCTGAAATACGCGGTCCTGCCGGTCCACGGGGATGCCGATGCCGTCGTCGAGCACGGTCAGGCGCACGCGATCGTGGCTCGGACGGGAGGCGGTGAGCGTGGTGCGGCCGCCCTTTTTGCCGTACTTGATCGCGTTCGAGCCGAAGTTCAGCAGGGTCTGGGCCAGGCGGGTGCGGTCGGCCATGACGTGGCCGACCGCCGCGACCTCCGGGGTGACGACGAGCTCGATCTCGGCGCGGGCGGCCATCGGCGCGAGGGTCGTCACGACCTGGGCGGCGACTTCGGCGAGCTCGGTCGGCTCGATCGACATCGTCACGCGACCGTCCTCGATGCGGGCGAGGTCGAGGATCTCGTCGATGAGGCGCAGCAGGTGCTCGCCGGCGCTCGCGATGTGCTCGACCATCCCGGCGTGGCGGGTCGTGAGCGGGGTCTTGCGGTCGCGCTGCAGCAGCTGGGCGAAGCCGAGGACCGAGTTGAGCGGGGTGCGCAGCTCGTGGCTCATCGACGACAGGAAGTCGCTCTTGGCGGCGCTGGCCTTGCGCAGGTCCTCCTCGCGGCGCCGCTCGTCGCTGCGGTCCGAGACCACGAGCACGGCGCCGCCGTCGCGGGTGCGGTGAGTGACGACCTGGTACGTGCGGCCGAGGCGCTCGAGGTCCTGGACGGTGCGGGGGTGCTGCAGCAGGTCCAGGCGACCGGCGACGAGGCGGGCTTGCGCGGCGGGGTCGAGGTGCTCGGCGTCGGCGACCGCGAGGGCGAGCTCGCGGGCGTGGCGGCCGGTGAGGGGGCCGGCGATCACGCCGTCGTAGAGCACGCGGAAGGCGCTGTTATGCATGACGAGGACGCCGTCGGCGTCGAAGATGGCGAAGGCGTCGTCGATGCTCTCGACGGCGTCGGCGAGGCGGTCGCTGGCGAGTTTGGCGGCCTTCTGGGCCCGCACGCGCTCGCTGATGTCGCGAATGGCAGCGACCACGTGGCGGCCGTCCTCGGACTCGAAGGGGCTGAGGCTGATCTCGATCGGGAAGTGTGAGCCGTCCTTGCGCCGGCCGTAGAGCTCGAGGCCGACGCCCATCGGCCGGACCTGCGACGAGCGCATGAACGCGGTGCGGTGGCAGACGTGGGCGGCGCGCGAGCTCTCGGGCACGAGGACCTCGACCGGCTGCCCGATCAGCTCGGACTGGGTGTAGCCGAACGTGCGCTCGACCTGGAGATTGGCGAACTCGATCTTGCCGCTGGCGTCGACGACGACGGTCGGGTCCGGGGCGGCGTCGATCAGGCGCTGGTTGTGCTCCTCGGCGCGCTTGCGGCGGCTGATGTCGATGAAGCCGGAGCGCGACCAGAGAAAGTTGCCCTCGGCGTCGAGAACGGCGCTGGTGTTGACCAGGACCGCGAAGGTGCTGCCGTCCTTGCGGCGCATGACCAGCTCGAGGTCGTCGAGCCGACCCTCGCGCATGAACGTGGGGAAGTTGCGGGCGAAGGTCGCCTGCGAGGCCTCGGTGAGCACGGCTTGCAGCGGCAGCTTGCCCTCGACCTCGTCGCGGGTGTAGCCGAGCCAGCGCAGCCAGGTCGCGTTGACCTCGCGGAGGACGCCGTCGGGGCCGAGCGAATGGAACGCGCAGGGGGCGTTCTCCAGCAGGTCGAGGCGGCGCTCGTGTTCCGCTTCAAACGTCATGCGGGAACCTCACGCAGAAGATGGCCCCCGGCGAGCCGTCCTCGACCCAGATGCGTCCGCCCTGTGCGACCGTCGCCAGCTTGCAGAAGGTGAGGCCGAGGCCGCGGCCGCTGCGGCTGGTGGCGGTCTCGTCGTGTTGCAGCTGGACGAAGCGCTCGAAGATGCTCTCGCGCAGCGCCGGCGGCACGCCCGGTCCGACGTCGGCGACCCGCAGCTCGACGCCCGTGCCGTCCTCGACGAGGCGCACCCACACCTCGGAGCGGGCGGGCGCGTGGCGGATCGCGTTCTCCAGCAGGTTGCCGAGCGTGCGGCGCAGCAGGTCGGGGTCGATGGCGAGGATCGACCCGGTCCCTGCGGTGTGTACGGTGACCTCGGAGGCGGCGGCCTGGACCTCCATCTCGTTCACGACCTCGGCGATGAGCTGGACGAGGTCGGTCGGCTTGCGCGCGGGCTGCAGCGCGCCCTCCTCGCCCTTGCTGATGTCGAGCAGGTTGAGGAGCAGGCGCAGCATCTGGCGCGCGCTGGCACGGATGTGGGCCGCGGCGTCGCGCGAGCTCTCGGAGGTGCCGCGGTCGCGGACGATCAGCTGGGCGTTGAGGTCCATCGAGCCGACCGGGTTCTTCAGGTCGTGGATGACGAACGCGGTCAGCTGCTCCTTTTGCAGCTGCAGTCGGGTCAGCATGTCGCGCTGGCGACAGATCTCCGCGAACAGGTCGCGGCGCTCGCGATCCATGCGGCGCAGTCGCAACGCGGTCTGGACCCGGGCGAGCAGCTCGGCGGGGCGCACCGGCTTGGTCAGGAAGTCGTCGCCGCCGGCCAGCTGGGCGCGGTCGAACGTGTCGACGTCGCGCGCCGCGGTCAGGAAGATGATCGGGGTGTCGGCGCCGCCCGGCTGCTGCCGCAGCCTCGTGCACACGGCCAGGCCGTCGAGCCCGGGCATCCGCACGTCGAGCAGCACGCAGTCCGTCGGCGCGGCGGCGAAGCGGTCGAGCGCCTCCTGGCCGCTGGCGGCGAGTATGATGGTATGACCCTCCTCTTCGAGGATAGCCTGCGCCAGGGCGCGATTCGCCGCCTGGTCATCGACCACGAGGATCGTCGCGGACTGTATCTCACCAGGTTGCACCGCTGGCATCCTAGATGAAGCGCGGCCCCCTTACAATCGTTCAGAGGAGCGGCCCGACGGCCCCAGCGTGGCTCAACCTGCGGGGTTTTACCAGTCCGCGGATCGCTCAATCGGTCAAATCGTCTCATTTCGTGGGGGCCGCCGCGATCGATTGCGGCGAAATGCAGATTTTGCACGTCCGCCGGCGGCTCGACCGGCCGTCTGAGGCCCGCGGCGACGCCACACGCGTATAGTTTGCGCGGTCGGGGCCGGTGCGGGCCTGCTATATCCGGCGAGCCGCTCGCTCCGTCAGGGCGCGGCCAGGACTCCCGAGGCCATGCAATGACCGATGACGACGAGCTCGCCGCGCGCCTCGACCTGCTGGACAATGTTCCCTTCGCGTTCTTTTCGTTCGGGCCCGAGGGCGAGGTCCTGAGGGTCAATTCGACCTGGCTTCGCTGGCTCGGCCACGCGCGCGCCGAGGTCGAGGGCAAGCTCCGGGTCCGCGACCTGCTGACCGAGGCCTCGCAGGGGGCCTTCACGGAGGCGCTCGCCCGTATCCGGGAGTGCGGACGGGTGGACGAGGTCGACCTGATCCTTCGACGCAAGGATGGCAGCCAATTTCCCGTGCTCCTGAGCGCCACAGTCGTCGTGGAGCAGGCTCGATTCGCCTGGGCCCGCGCCTGCTTCGTCGACGTGAGCGGCCGCGATCGCGCGACCGAGCACACGCGCCGCCTGCTGGACGCCGCGCCGGACGCGACGATCGTCGTCAATCTCGCGGGGCGGATCGAGTTCGTCAATCTCGAGGCCGAGCGCAGCTTCGGCTACGCCCGGGCCGAGCTGGTCGGTCAGCCCGTCGAGGTCCTGGTGCCCGAGCACCTGCGCTCCGCGCACGTCCAGCACCGCAAGGAGCTCATCGCCTCCCGGCGGGCCCGCCCGATGGGGGTCGGCCTGGACCTGCTCGGCCAGCGCAAGGACGGCTCGCGCTTCCCCATCGAGATCAGCCTCAGTCACCTCGAGCTCGAGGATGGAGTGCACGTCATCGCGGCCGTCCGTGACATCAGCGAGCGGGTCGAGGCGCAGCGCGCCGCGAAGCTGGCCTGCGACCGCCTCGCGGACGCCGTCGACACCATCGAGGACGCGTTCGCCGTGACCGACGCCCAGGGCCTGCTGGTGATGCACAATCACGCGTTCGGGGCGGTGTACGCGGGCGCGATGGCCGGGCCGCTCGTCGGTCGCCCGATCGCGGAGCTCGCGCGAAACGTCGCCGTCGCCGAGGGGGTCGATGCCGAGCAGCACGAGGCCTTCGTCCAGCAGCGGTTGGAGATGCTGGCCCGGCCGTCCACGGTCGGCACGTTCGAGCGCTTCGGCCGGGTCTTTCGCGTGGTCACCCGGCGGACCCGCGACGGCGGGGCGGTGATCATGATGTCGGACCGCAGCGACGACCTGCTGCGAGAAGAGGCGCTGCGCAAGGCCAGCGCCGCCAAGACCGACTTCCTGTCGTCGATGAGCCACGAGCTGCGCACCCCGCTGAACGCGGTGCTGGGGTTCGCCCAGCTGCTGCGGCGCGACCGCAAGACGCCGCTGACGGAGCGGCAGATCGGGATGATCGACCACGTCGTGGCCGGCGGCGAGCACCTCCTGCACCTGATCGACGATATCCTCGATCTCTCGCGGATCGAGGCCGGTCGCGTCCCGATCTCCATCGAGCCGATCGACGCCGCCGCGACGGTCGCGCAGGCGGTCTTGACGCTCGCACCCATGGCCGCGCGCGCCGAGGTGGCGCTCGTCGTGGACGCGTCTGTCGCGTCGGTCGGCCCGGTGATGGCCGATCGCACCCGCCTGGCCCAGATCCTGATGAATCTCGGATCGAACGCGATCAAATACGGTCGCAAGGGCGGGCGAGCGCTGTTCAGCGCCTCGCGGCCGGCGATCGATCGCGTCCGTCTATCGGTGATCGACGACGGGCTCGGGATCGCCGAGGACCAGCAGGACCGCCTGTTTCAGCCGTTCTTCCGCGCGGGGCAGGAGACGGGGTCGATCGAGGGCACTGGCATCGGCCTGGCGATCACCCGGCGCCTGGTCGAGACCATGGGCGGCAGCGTCGGCTTTCGCAGCCGCCTCGGCGAGGGTTCGGAGTTCTGGGTCGAGTTTGCGGCCAGCGGTCAGGCGGCGCCATACGCACCGTCCACGGCGCTCGGCGGGAGGCTGTCCGCGGTCGGCGGGCCCACGCGCACGGTGGTCTACGTCGAGGATCAGCCGGCCAACATCGCCTTCATGCAAGCGCTCATGGACGAGGTCGGACATATCGAGCTGTTGACCGCGCCCACCGCGGAGATCGGCCTCGAGCTGATTCGGGCGCGCCGGCCGGCCGTCGTGATCCTCGACATCAACCTGCCCGGTATGAGCGGGCTCGAGGCGCTCTGCCTGCTCAAGTCCTGGCCCGAGACGCGGGACATCCCCGTGATCGCGCTGAGCGCGGCAGCGATGGAGCGGGACATCAAGCGGGGCCTCGAGGCCGGGTTCTTCCGCTACCTGACCAAGCCGGTCCGCATCGACGAGCTGATCGCCACGCTCGAGCAACTGCTGGCCGGCGCCCCCGCGCCGAGGTGAGCCGGCAGCGGTCGCGGGCCCAATATGGGCCCACGCGCGTGCAAGCGCTGCAGGTGTGCGCAAGGGGTTCATCGCCGAGGACACCCCGTCGACACGCGCCCCCGTCCTCGCCGCGATCTCGCCTGGCACGCGCCTTGCTCTTGCGACCGCACGGTGCTCGTCATGAATCTCCTTCGCTCGAGCGTCGCCGATGTGGCCTTCGACTCCGGCCTGTTCGCCGAGCTGAGCGACGCCCTCGCGCGCGGCCAGCTCAGCCCCGAGCGTGTGCGCCTGACCGGACCGGTCGCGCCGCTCGTCGCGGGCCCATCGCTGGCGGATCTCACGACCCTGAGCCCCACGGACCGCGATCGCCTGCGCGCGCGCGGCGAGCAGGCGCTACGCGCCGGGGAGGTCGCGGCCCTCGTGCTCAACGGGGGCATGGCGACCCGGTTCGGCGGCGTCGTCAAGGGCGTCGTCCCGGTCGTCCCGGGCCGGACCGACCTCTCCTTCCTCGCGGTCAAGCTCGCCGGGCTGCGCGCGCTCCGGGTGCCGGTCGTGCTGGTCAACAGCTTCGCGACCGCCGCGGCGTCGCGCGCACATCTGGCGGAGATCGACTGGGCCGGGGTCCCGCCCGGCGATCGCTTCGAGTGTCTGCAGTCGATCCTGCCGCGCGTGCTCGCGGACGGCACGCCGCTCGCCGGCCTGCCCGGCGCCGAGGCGCTCGCGGACACCCTGGTGTACGCCGCCCCTGGCCACGGCGACGCCCTTCGGGGGGTCCGCGACGGCGGGATCGTCGACGCCCTCGCGGCTCGCGGCGTCACGCAGGTGCTGGCCTCCAACGTCGACAACCTCGGCGCCGTGCTCGACCCGGTCGTGCTCGGCGCGCACCTTGAGGCGATCGCGCGGGGGCATACGATGAGCGTCGAGGTCGTGCGCAGGCAGCCCGGTGACGCCGGCGGCTGCGTCGCGGTCGTCGACGGTCGGCCGATCATCATCGAGGACTTTCGCCTGCCCGCGGGGACCGACATCGACCGCTACCCGCACTTCAACACCAACAACCTGTGGATCTCGCTCGCGGCGCTGCGGGTGCCCGCGGCCCTGCAGTGGTTCCCGGTTCGCCGCACCGTTCGCTGGTCGGACGGCCAGCCGCGCGAGGTCATCCAGTTCGAGCAGCTCATCGGCCAGCTCAGCGAATTCGTGCGCACGGCCTGCCTGCTGGTCGATCGCACCCGCTTCATCCCGATCAAGGTCCGCGAGGCGCTGGCCCTCGCGGCCCCGCGGCTCGCGGCCCTCGCCCGCGCCGCCGGCTTGCCGGTGTGACCCACTTCCCCTCCACAGAGGACCCCATGACCCAGGCTTATGTGACCATGATCTGCGGCGGCGACGCCTATGTGCCCGGCATCGAGGCGCTCGGCCGCTCGCTCTTCGAGACCGGAACCGCGATCCCCAGGGTGGTGATGGTGACCCCGGACGTGCCCTGTACGGCGACCGCCAGGCTCGCGGCCCAGGGCTGGGAGATCCGCGAGGTCGCGCCGATCCCGAACCCGCACCCGGACGACGAGCTCCTGTTTCGGCGCTTCGGCGCGAGCTTCACCAAGCTCCGCGCCTTCGACCTCCGCGAGTACGAGCGCATCGTGTTCCTCGACGCCGACACCATCGTCGTCCGGAACATCGACGACCTGTTCCAGCGGCCCGGGTTCGCGGCGGCGCCCGACTTCTTCATGCCCGACCGCTTCAACTCCGGCGTCATGGTCATCGAGCCGTCACGCGCGCTGTTCGAGCGGCTGCAGTCCGCGCTCGCGACCTCGCCGTCCTACGACGGCGGTGACCAGGGCTTCCTCAACTCGTTCTGGCCCGACTGGTGGTCGATGCCCGTCACGCACCGCCTGACCTCGGGTTACAACATGCACCACTTCGTGTTCCAGTTCATGATGGGCCACCCCAGCCTGCGCGCGCAGTGCCTCGCGGACATCCGCGTGCTGCACTACACGCTGCAAAAGCCGTGGATGCAGTTCACGGTGATGGGCGGCGCGCAGCACTGGTGGGACAAGTACTACGAGGTCCACCCGGAGCGCGACGACGCCTGGCACCGTCGGCTCCACGAGCTGCAGGACTGGACCTTCGAGCGCGTGGTCGCGCTGCTGGGGGCTTGAGGCGCGATGGCGAGCGAGCTCCCGTGGTGGAAGCGGACGACGGTATATCAGGTCTATCCCCGGTCGTTCTCCGACTCCAACGCCGACGGGATCGGTGACCTCGTCGGCGTGATCCAGCGGCTCGACTACCTGCAATGGCTGGGGGTCGAGACGATCTGGCTGTCGCCCTTCTACGCCAGTCCGCAGACCGACTTCGGCTACGACATCAGCGACCACTTCGCCATCGCCCCCGAGTACGGCACCCTGGCCGACTGTCGGCGCTTGATCGACGAGGTGCACGGGCGGGGCATGAAGATCGTGTTCGACATGGTCCTGAACCATACTTCGATCGAACACCCGTGGTTCCAGGAGTCCCGCAGCTCGCGCCAAAGCCCGCGCCGCGACTTCTACCTGTGGCGGCCGGGCCGACGGCCGGGCGGCGCCGCGCCGCCCAACAACTGGCGCTCGATGCTCGGCGGCTCGGGCTGGCATCACGACCCGGGGACCGACGAGTGGTACTGGGCCAGCTTTCTGCCGTTTCAACCCGACCTGAACTATCGCAACCCCGCCGTCAAGCGCGCCATGCTGGACGTGGTGCGGCACTGGCTGCGCGAGGGCGTGGATGGCCTGCGCCTCGACATCTTCAACGCGATCTACAAGGACGCGTCGTTCGCCGACAACCCGTTCTCGCTGCGGCCGCTGCCCTCCGAGGAGAACCCGGACGGGTTCTTCCAGCGGGCGCTGCACACCCAGAACCACCCCGACACCCTGGCGTTCGCGCGCGAGCTGCGGGCGGTCGTCGACGAATTCACCCACCCGCCGCGCTTCGTGGTCGGCGAGGTGTTCGGCCCCACCGACGTGCTCCGCGAATACTGCGGCGCCGCGGGCGAGGGGCTCAACCTCGTGTTCGTGTTCAAGACCCTGCGTACGCCGTTCACTGCGCCGGCGTTGCGCGACCTGGTGGTCGAGCTCGAGCGGGCGTTCCCCGAGCCGCTGTGCCCGACCTACGTCTTCGGCAACCACGACCGTCCCCGCGGCATCGAGCGCCTGGGCAACGATCCGGCGCGGGCGCGCCTCCTGGCCGCGTTTCAGCTGACGGTGCGCGGGGTCCCGTTCCTCTATTATGGCGACGAGATCGGGCTCGGCCATCACCACGGGATCCCGCGCGACGCGGCCCGCGATCCGCTGGCGGCCCGGTTTCGCAGCATCCCCGGGTGGCTGGTGCCATCGATGCGGCGGCGCGGGATCCTCATCAACCGCGACGAGTGTCGCAGCCCGATGCCGTGGAACGCCGAGAA
>Ga0075163_10005862_pt1 | contig 16313 bp, 13 predicted proteins | sample JI1023141ADNA_FD_71478 | JGI IMG/M metagenome (GOLD analysis project Ga0075163, IMG submission 71478) | Wastewater effluent complex algal communities from Wisconsin, to seasonally profile nutrient transformation and Carbon sequestration -... | ecosystem: Engineered > WWTP > Effluent > Algae...
CTGCACCAGCTCGCGCTCGAGGAGGGCGGCGGCCAGCGCGCGCAGCGCGTCGAGGACCTGCTGGCGCGCGAGCAGGCCCGGCTGATCACCTACCAGCAGCGGCTGCGGGTCGACCAATCGGGGGTCCTCGACGGCCAGGTGGTCGACGCCGCCGATCCCCAGGCCGCGAGCGCGCGGCTGTCGGCCAGCCTGGCGGCGCTGCAGCGCGTGGCCGGGCTGGGCGCCGGCCCCACCATCCACGACCAGCTGTGGAACGGCAAGAGCACCACCAGCGCCACCGGCGTCGGCACGCTGGGCACCGCGATCGACGTGTTCGAGGCCAAGACCGCGTTCATCTTCGATCAGCTCCTCGAGCGCGCCGACGCGGCCAAGCGCCACGCCGCCGCGCTGGTGCTCGACGAGGCCTCGGGCAAGCTCAACGGCACGATCGGCGGGCTGGCCGCGGCGGTCGGCATCGTCGAGGGCGCGATCGACCTGTTCTCCAGCGAGACGTCGACGGTGACCAAGCTCGACGGCGCCCGCGGCGTGGTCACCAACGGCATGCAGCTGGTCGGCAGCCTGGGCGAGCTGGGCGGCGCCAGCTGGGGCGCCGGGCTGGCGACGACCGGCACGATGCTCACGCTCAGCTACCAGTACCTGAAGCTGATGTACGAGACGGTGGCGATGGGCTGGGAGGCGCGGCTGGGCCTGGTGCGCGCGACGCTCAACAGCAAGCTCGATCAGGTCCGCGATCGCGCCGGCGCCATCGCCGACGTGATCGATCGCATGGAGCGCGCCCACGCGCTGGCCGAGGCCGAGACCGACCCGGCCAAGCGCGCGGCGCTGACCGCGTACCAGCGCGAGCTCGCCGCCGAGGCCGGCGCGCTGATCGACCGCTTCCTCGACGCGCTCGCCGGCCCGGCCCGGCCGCACCTGCGCTACGCGTGGTCGCTCGACGAGCCCGCGCTGCAGCGGCTGTTCGCCCCGCTGGCCGCGCGCCGCGGCCTGCGCGGCCGCGACGACGTGCTGACGTCGACGCGGATGCTGCTCGAGGGCCTGTTCTACGCCGTCACCCACGGCCGCGAGCTCGCCGAGGAGATGACCACCGGCGAGGTGCCGGAGTAGCCCGCGCCCCAGGCTGGGCGGCGACGCCGGTGGTGCGGTATCGTCGGCCATGAGCCGCGACCACCACGACGCGCGCGCCCAGCGCGACGTCCACGCGCTCGACGCCCACGGCATGATCGTGTGCAACCCGCGCGACCGCGAGGCCGCGCATCGCGCCGACGTCGGGGCGATCGCGACCACCGACGATCCCGCCGCGGTCACCTGCCCGCGCTGCCGCGCCCGGCTGGCCGACCGCTGACGCGACCCCACGCGGCGCCGGTTTCTTGGATCGCCGGCCCGGCTCGTGCGTACCAGCCGCCATGGTTCGCCTGACCGCGTGCGCCACCGCCCTGCTCTCGCTCGGGACCGCCGCCGCCGCCCTCGCGCAGCCGCCGCCGCCCGACCTGTACACCGGCTGCGGCGAGGATGGCTGTCCGCCGCCGCCGCCGCGCGCGCTCGGTCTGCAGATGACCGTGGCGATGATGCTCGGGCAATACGGCGTCGGCGGCGTCCACGACGGCGCGGCCGGCGTCGCGGTGCAGGCCGGCCACCGCTGGGGCGACTGGATGGCGTTCGGCGAGTACGACGGGCTCGGCCTCGGTGGCGACGACCTGCGCGACGGCACGCTCCACCGCGTCGGCGCCGCCGTCCGCTACGACGCGCTCGATTTCGGCAAGCAGCTGTCGGCGAAGATCTGGGCCGGCGGCGTGGTCTGGCTCGAGGGCGGGCTCGGCCTCGAGCGCGCGCGCTGGCCGGGCGCGACGCACGTCGATCGCAACGACGTCGCGTTCGGCGTCGGCGCCGAGTACCGCATCAAGTTCGGCGGCGAGCGGCCGCGGATGATCGGCGTCTTCTATCAGGCCCGCTTCCTCTACGCCGACGCGCCGTCGCGCACGACGATCGCGTCGCTGTGCGTCGAGGGGTGCCCCGGCACGCCGCTCGACACCCGCGACCTCGGCGTGTTCTTCGTCGCCGGCCTGACCGTCGCGCGGTGACCCCCGCGGCGGCGCCTGGGGCGGTGGCGCGCGGCGTCCACCCGATCAACGCGACGCGATCGGCATCGGGAAGCGCAGCGGCCCGCCGTCGCTGCGCAGCTCGAGCGTCGCCGCGACCAGCCGCGACGCCGGCGCGCGAGCCACGAGCGCGTAGGCGACGCCAGCCCGATAGACCGCCCCGTCCGAGCCCAGGCTCAGCGTCTGCACCGTGCCATCAGCCAGCGCGCACGTCAGGCGCGGCACGGCATAGACCGCGCCGGCCGGTGCCTCGATCGCGAACCGAGTCTCGACCTGGCCAGGCCACAGCCGGACCGCGCAGCTCGGACACGTCGGGAGGTTGGGAACGACCGCGCGGGCCGGCGTGGACAGGGTGGCGAGGGAGGCCACCGCAGCGGCGGCGACCAGGAGTGGGAACGAGCGGTGGAGCGACATGCCAGGTAGCGCGCCGCCCCGGCGCGTTGTGACCAACGATCAGCGCACCTGCACGATCCACGACTCGCGCTTGGCGGCGGCGAGGTCGGGGCGGGTGCAGTCGCGGTAGCCCTTGTAGATCGAGTCCATCGACCACGGCCCGCTGCCGGCGCACGGCACGTAGGCGGCCTTGTTGTAGCCGTTGAGCTTGAGCTCGGGCATGCGCGTGGTCTGGCCTTGCGCGTAGCGCAGCCAGCTCTGGGCCGGCCACTCGATCGGCCACAGCACGTAGGTCGAGACGGCGCGGCCCTGGTCGTCGCGAGCCGGGCGGAACTTCAGCTTGAAGCCCTCGGCGATCGCGTGCGGCTCGAGGTCGAAGCCCGGCCGCTTGAGGAACTTCAGCCGGGTCACCGCGCCGCGCTCGTCGACGTCGAGCAACAGCCACGCGCGGGTCCACGCGTCCTCGAGGATGGCCCGGTCGCTGTACGGCGGGGTGCGGATGTCCGAGATGCTGCGGATCGGCTCGGGCGCGACCGCCGGCCGGTGCGCCTCGTCGAGGATGATCACCTCGCCGACCTCGCCGTCGAGGCGCCCGGTGAGCTGCGCCGGCGCGCCGTCGGTCACCACGACCGTGGCGACCTTGCGCGCGTGGCCGTACAGGAACGTCACCTGGTAGCGGCCGGGCCGGACGTCGAAGCCGTAGCTGCCGTCGGCGGCGCTGGTGGTGGTGAGCGACGCGCCCGCAGCGTCGGCGATGTTGACGACCGCGCCCTCGATCGCTTGCCCGGAGGCGCGATCGAGCACCTGGCCGGTGAGCTTTTCGGCGGCGGCGACGGACGTGAGCGCGGTCACCAAGGCGAGGATGATCGGAGGCTTGATGGACGGCATGGGCACGACGGCAGCAAGGCCCATACCAGCGCGGCGCCGCCGCAACGCCGCGACACGATGTTCGCGCGGCATCGCGACCTGTTGCGCCGGTTGCCACCCTGTGGCGCGCGCGCCACGCGCGTGACGACTCCGACGTCCGTCGCCCCGCAGGTATTCACGCGGCGATCGCCGTGCTGCAATGGCCGCCGCGTGGCGCGCACGATCGAAGACGACTGGCTCGAGGGCTGGGACCCGACGCCGGCGATCGTGTCGGTCTGGGCGGAGCCCGACGGCCGCGCCCAGGTGTGGCGGCGCGTCGACGGCCGGCTGGTGCGCGACGACGTGCGGTTCCGGCCGTGGCTGGTGCTCGACCGGCTCGACGACCTCGCGTGGCTGGGCCCGCGGCTCGGCCGCGACGGCGATCCCCGCGCCGAGGTGACCTACCGCGAGCTGACCGGGCCCGGCGCGCTGCGGTACCTGGTGCGCGCCGCCGATCTGACCGCGCTCACCGCGGCGATCCTGCGCGGCGCGAGCCGGCGGCTGGGGCACGCCGTCGGTCATCTGCGCGACCTCGGCGAGGACGCCGCGCTGGCGCTGCCGCCCGACGAGCAGTACCTGGTGGCGAGCGGCCGCACGTACTTCCGCGACCTCGGCTTCGATCAGCTCGCGCGGCTGCAGCTCGATCTCGAGACCACCGGCCTCGACCCGGCGCGCGATCGGATCTTCCTGATCGCGGTGCGCGGCCCCGACGGCGTCGCCCGCACGCTCGAGGCCGCGACCGCCGACGACGCCGGCGAGGCGGCGCTGATCGCGCGGCTGGTGGCGACGATCGCCGAGGCCGATCCCGACGTGATCGAGAACCACAACCTGCACGGCTTCGATCTGCCGTTCCTGGTCGAGCGCGCGCGGCGCCTCGGCGTGCCGTTGACGCTCGGCCGCACCAGCGGCCCGGGCCTCCGCACCCGCGGCGCGCAGCGCGGCACCGCGCGCGGCGGCCGCACCGTGCGCTACCTGGCGCCGGGCCGCGAGCTGATCGACACGATGGACGCGACCTTGCGCCACGACTTCGCCACCCGCGAGCTGCCCGGCCACGGGCTCAAGGCGGTGGCGCGCCACCTCGGCCTCGCCGCCGACGATCGCGAGCTGATCCGCGGCGACGCGATCCACGCGACGTACCTGCGCGACCCCGAGCGGGTGCGCCGCTACGCCCGGGCCGACGTCGAGGAGGTCGCGGGGCTGGCCCGGCTGCTCGGCGGCGCGGCGTTCGCGCTGGCCCGGCTGGTGCCGCGGCGCTACGAGCGGGTCGCCGACGCCGGCGCCGCCACCGGGGTGATCGATCCGCTGCTGGTGCGCGCGTACCTGCGCTCGGGCGCGGCGCTGCCGACCCACGTCGCCAGCGACGGCACGCCGCACAGCGGCGCCGCGCTGCACCTGTTCGCGACCGGCGTCGCGCACCGCGTGATCAAGGCCGACGTCGCCAGCCTGTACCCGTCGCTGATGCGCCAGCACCGGATCGGCCCGGCGCGCGATCACCTGGGCGCGCTCCTGGCGCTGGTCGATCGCCTGGTCGAGCGCCGGCTCGACGCCAAGGATCGCGGCAAGGCGGCGCCGCCCGGCTCGCGCGCGCGCGCCGAGCACGAGGCGATGTCGGCGGCGATGAAGCTGGTGATCAACTCGGCGTACGGCTACCTGGCCGCCGGCGGCCTGACCCGCTTCGCCGACGTCCACGCCGCCAACCAGGTGACGCGGCACGGGCGCGAGACGCTGGCGGTGATCTGCCGCGAGCTCGCGGCGCGCGGGGTGCGGCTGCTCGAGGCCGACACCGACGGCGTCTACGGCGCGGTGCCGGCGGGGTGGACCGTCGACGACGAGCGCCGCGCCGTCGCCGAGGTCGCGGCGCTGTTGCCGCCGCTGGTGCGGCTCGAGTTCGAGGGCCGCTACGCCGCGATGCTGTCGCACGAGCCCAAGAACTACGCGCTGGCTGGCTACGACGGCGCAGTCACGCTGCGCGGCGTCGCGTTCCGCTCGAGCCGCGCCGAGCCGTTCGGCGAGGCGTTCCTGCGCGCGGCGATCGGGCGGCTGCTGGTCGGCGACGTGCCGGGCGTGCGCGCCGCGTACCTCGAAGCCGTCGCGGCGCTGCGCGGGCTCGCGCTGGCGCCGTACGACGTCGCGTCGCTGGTCCGGCTGAGCCGCGGCCCCGACGAGTACCAGGCCAGCCGCGGCGATCGGCGCGAGCTGGCCTACGAGGCGCTGCTCGCCGCCGGCCGCACCGCGTGGCGCGTCGGCGAGCGGGTCCGCTGCTACCGCACCCGCGGCGGCGGCGGCGCGCTGGTCGACCTCGACCGCCCGCCCGGCGATCCGCGCCGCGACTACGACGTCGAGCACTACCTGCGCGTGCTGCGCGAGACCTTCGCCGCGCGGCTGGCCCGGGCCTTCGCCCCCGCCGACTTCGCGGCGGTGTTCGCCGATCCCGATCAGCTCGAGCTGTTCGCGCCATCGCTGGCGGCGATCGCGCCGGTGCTCGTCGACGTCTCGAGCGCGGGGTAGTCGATCTTGCCGCTGGCCAGGCGCGGCAGCGCGGCCACGGCCCGCACCTCGACGCCGGTCGCGTGCACGCCGATGTGCGCGGCCAGCGCGCGGCGCAGCGCGGCCGGCGCGTCGGGCGCGCCCCCTTCGACGAACACCCGCAGCTTGTCGTCGCCAGCGATCGCCGCCACCACCGGCGCGTCGGGCTGACCGCGCAGCCACGCCTCGATCTCGTCGAGATTGACCCGCAGCCCGAACACCTTGGCGATCCGCTTGGCCCGGCCGGTGATCCACAGCCGCCCGGCCTCGTCGAGCCGCCCCAGGTCGCCGGTGCGCAGCTCGCCGCCCAGCTCGTCGCCGCGCGCCAGGTCCGCGCGATCCTCGGCGTAGCCCATCATCACGTTGGGCCCGCGGTAGATCACCTCGCCGCTGGCGTCGATCGCGAGCGCGCCGCCCGGCACCGCCTGGCCCACCGCGCCGGCGTGGGCGGGCAGATCGTCGGCCGCCAGCACGCTGATGCGCGCGGTGGCCTCGGTCTGGCCGTACATCACGAACAGCCGGCCGCCGCGCGCGGCCGCGACGCCGTGGAAGTGCCGCACCAGGGCCGGATCGAGCCGCCCGCCGGCCTGGGTCAGCGTGCGCAGGCTCGGCGGCGCGAGCTTGCCCAGATCGAGGCGGCGCAGCATCTGGTACGAGTACGGCACGCCGGCCAGCGACGTCGCGCCGTGGTCGCGGCAGGCCCGCCAGAACTCGTCGCTGACCAGCCCGGCGTCGGTGAGGAGCACGGTCGCGCCGACCGCGAGGTGGCTGTTCACCACCGACAGGCCGTACGAGTAGTGCAGCGGCAGGCTGGTCGGCGCGACGTCGGCGGGGCCGAGGCCCAGCGCCGCCGCGATCGACCGCGCGTTGGCCAGCACGGCGGCCTGGCTGAGCCGCACCAGCCGCGGGCTGCCGGTCGAGCCCGAGGTCGACAGCATGAGCGCCAGCGCCGGATGCGGCGCCGGCCGCGGGCCCACCGGCGCCGACGCGACGTCGCGGCCGAGCACGACCTCGGGCTGGTAGCGCGCGATCAGCGCGGCGACGGTGTCGGCGTCGAGCCGCGGGTCGAGCAGCACCACCGGCACGCCCGCGGTGAGCGCCGCCAGGTAGTCGACGATCGTCGCCACGTCGTTCTTGCAGAACAGGAACGCCACGCCGCCGGCGGCGCGGGCCGCGAGCGCGGCCGCCGCCGTCGCGACCCGCGCGGCGAGCTCGTCGTAGCGCACCATCGCGCCGGTGGCCGCGTCGATGAGCGCGATCGCGTCGGCGCGGCCGGCCGCGAGCATCAGATGCGCATGCCCCCGTCGATGCCGATCACCTGCCCGGTCACGTAGGCGGCGAGGTCCGACGCCAGGAACGCGATCACGTCGGCGACCTCGGCGGCCGTGCCGACCCGGCCGAGGCCGATCTGGCCGAGGCGCTGGGCGTGGACCTCGGGCGCGAGCCCCGCGATCATGTCGGTCGCGATGTAGCCCGGCGCGACGGCGTTGACCCGGATGCCCTGGGGCGCGAGCTCCTTGGCGGCCGCGAGCGTCAGCCCGATGACCGCGGCCTTGCTCGCCGCGTAGACCGCCTGGCCCTCGTCGCCGCGCACCCCCATGATCGAGCTGACGTTGATGATCGCGCCGCGCTTGGCCCGGCCCATCAGCCGCGCCGCGCCCTGCAGGTGGTGGATCGCGCCGCCGGCGTTGGTCGCGAGCACGCGCTCGACCAGCCGGTCGTCGATCATGCCGATGCGGGCCCCCTCGAGCACGCCGGCGTTGTTGACCAGCACGTCGAGCTGCTTCCACGCCTTGAAGATGGCCTGGTAGCTGGCCCGCACCGCAGCCGGATCGGCGACGTCGCCCGGCAAGGCCAGCGTCCGCACGCCGTGCCGCGCCGCGAGCTCGGCCGCCGCCTGCGCCAGACCGTCCGGATCCCGGACACCGCCCAGCGCGACGTCGGCGCCCAGCGCCGCCAGCGTCTCGGCCACCGCCCGGCCGATGCCACGGCTCGCGCCGGTGACGAAGGCGGTCTTGCCGGCCAAGAGCCGCGCGCCGGGCGGCCAGCCGGTCACAGCGCCACGCCGTGCTTGGCGACGATCTCCCGGGCCTTGGCGTAGCTCGACATCCCGATCACGTCGTCGGTCTCGAGCATCAGGTCGAACGCCGCCTCGATCGTCGACACCAGCTGCATGTGCGCGACCGAGTCCCACTGCGGCACGCCGCGGTAGGTCAGGCTCGTGACGTCGACGTCGGGGCCGAGCTCGAGGGCCTCGCGGAACGCCGTCTGCAACCTCTGGTCGTTCGGCTGGTCGTTCGGCTGGTCGTTCGGCTCGAGCGCGGTCATCGCCGGCGCACGCTAGCACGCCACCGCGGCGTCGCGCGCGCGGTCCCCGCGGCTCACGCCCCGACCAGCGCGCGGGTCACGGTGCCGACGTGAGCCTCGAGCGCGTCGCCGCCAGGGCCGGCCACCTCGATCGTGATCCGCCGGGCGTCGATCGCGATCGCGCCACCGGCGCCGATGATCGCGGCGACCGCGGCGCGCACCTCGGGCGTGGCCAGGAACGCGGCCGTGGCCTCGGGCGTGTCGGTGGCGATGAACACCGCGTCGTCGAAGGCCTTGTCGCCGGTCTGCAGCTCCTTCTTGACGATCTTCTTCAGCTTGTGGCCGAGGCCCTCGCGGGTGAGCGACGCCACCACCGCCGCCGACCGCGGCAGGGTCACGGTCCAGGTCGTCAGCGGCGCGGCGCCGGCCGCGGTGGTCGCGCGGGCGATCGTCGGCGCCAGCCCATCGCCGGGCGCCTCGCGGGTCGGCGCCGGCGCGACCTCGGGGGTGCGCTCGGGTTCGCGCACCAGGAAGTAGGTCGCCATCGGGCCCTTGCCCTTCACGTCGATCTCGCCGCGGGCCTCGATCTCGAACCGGCCGGCCAGCGCGGCCACGGTGGCCTCGGACACGTGGACCCGGCTGGGCAGGCCGTGCGACTCCATCCGGCTCGCGGTGTTCACCGTGTCGCCCCACAGGTCGTAGATGAACTTGTTGCGGCCGATCACGCCGGCCACCACCGGGCCCGAGTGGATGCCGATGCGGATCGTCAGCTCGACGCCGTTGGTGGTGGCGTAGTCGGCCAGCGTCGCCAGCATGTCGAGGCCCATCCGCGCCATCCGCACGGCGTGGTCGTCGGTCTTCTCGGGCACGCCGGCCACGACCATGTACGCGTCGCCGATGGTCTTGATCTTCTCGAGGCCGTGGCGATCGGCCAGCGCGTCGAACCGCGTGAACAGCTCGTCGAGCATCGCCACCAACGCCTCGGGCGAGGTGCGCGCCGACAGCGCGGTGAAGCCGACGATGTCGGCGAACAGCACGGTCACCGCCTCGAAGCGATCGACGATGACGCCCTCGCCTTGCTTGAGCCGGGTGGCGATCGGCGCCGGCAGCACGTTGAGCAGCAGGCGATCCGAGGTCTGCTTCTCGGCCTCGAGCTCGCTGGTGCGATCCCGGACCAGCGCCTCGAGGTTGTCGCTGTGGCTCTGGATGGTCTCGGCCATCGCGTTGAAGCTCTTGCCGAGCTGCCCGATCTCGTCCTTCGACGCGACCTGGGTGCGCACCGCGAAGTCCTTCTCGGCGAAGCGCTTGACCGCCTGGGACAGCGCGATCACCGAGCGGGTCAGCATCGTGCCCATGATGATCGACACCACCAGCGCCAGCGCGATCACCGCCAGCGACACCTTGATCGCCAGCGAGCCGGCGCGGCCGAGCGCCGCCCGCATGTCGGTGTCGACGATGTCGACGCCGATGACGCCGGGGCACCGGCCGGCGGCGTCGCGGGGGCCGGGCAGCGGCACGTAGGCCGACACCGAGTGCACCTTGAACTCGGGGTCGTAGACGAAGCTGGTCTCCATCGTCGGCACGCAGTCGGCCAGCGCCTGCTTGAGCAGCGGCACGTCGCCGACGTCGTAGGCCTGGCCGAAATGCGACAGCTCGGGGGCGTCGGGCGCGCCGGCCAGCACGTCGGCGTCGACCACGAACCGCGGGTGGTCCGGGTCGGCGGTCGGCACCAGCACGTAGACGTAGCGGATCAGCCCCGGCTCGGCGGCCCGGATCGCGTTCAGCTGCTCCGACAACCGCTGATAGTCGCCGCCTGGCTGGCGCTCGATGGCGCGCACCTGCTCGCCGGGCAGGTCGCCGACCTGGGCCCGCAGCCGGGCGTAGGCGTCGGCGTCGAGGGTCCGCGCACCCAGCGTCGCGATGTTGCGCAGGCGGCTGCGCAGCTCGGTGCGGAGCTGGCGCTCGACGAACCGGTACAGGAAGACGGCCAGGAGCAGGCTGACCAGGGCGCTGACCAGGAAGAACGCGACCGTGATCTTTCGGCGCAGCCGCATCCCCGCGTCAACGGTAGCCCCGACGACGGTGGCGAGGCAAGGCGACCGGGGCCGGTGTCCGGCGATGTGGGCGCGACGATCAGCCCCCTGGCCAAGCGGACCGGTGAGGACGAGACTATGGGCTAGTGATCACGCTCCACCCCGAGAACGTCGCGACCTTGCTGGTCGTCGGGGGGTTGGTGACGTTGCTGCTCCGCCACGTGCTGGTGTGGCGCGCCGAGGGCGGGCGGCGCCACCTGCCGTGGGTGCTGATCAGCGCCACCGGCATCGCCTACGGCGTCGCCCAGATCGCGCACCTGTCGACCGACGACCCCGGGCTGGCGCTGGTGCTGGCGCGGGCCAAGGTCGGCGTCGCCCTGCTCCTGATGCCGCTCGGCCTCGCCGCGATCGAGACGCTCACCGAGCGCCCGCCGAGCGCGACCACCCGCCGCCTCGGCGTCGCCACGCTCGCGCTGGCGATCATCGCCGCGGCGACGCCGTGGTTCATCGGCGCGCCGGCCGAGCCGCGCGCGGACGCGTTCGGCCACCGCTTCTGGATCGGCCCGCATGGTCCCGCGGTGCTGGCGCTGGCGGCGCTGGTGGCGTGGACCGGGATCCACGCGTACGTGCTGCTGCGCGCGCTGCCCGCCGAGGTCAAGACGACGCGCGGCTGGCTGCGGCTGGCGGTCGTGCTGTTCATCCTGGTGGCGATCCACGACGTGCTGGTCGACGGCGGGCTCCGCTCGTTCCACCTGTTCGCGTTCGGCTACCTGGTGTTCGCGGTGGTGGCGACGCAGTTCGAGACCGCTCGCGCCGCCGCGCTGCGCGCGTCGCTGGCCGCCCGGTTGGCCGAGAAGCGGGAGGCGCTCGACGCCAAGGAGGCGTCACTCGATCGCGCGCACGCCGAGCTCGCGCAGACCCACCAGCGCCTGGTGCGCGCCGATCGCATGGCCGCGCTGGGCACGCTGGCCGCCGGCACCGCCCACGAGATCAACAACCCGCTGACCTTCGTGATGGGCAACGCCGAGATGCTGGGCGAGGCGGTCGCCGAACTCGCGCAGCAGCTACCACCGGGCGCCACCGACGAAGCCCAGGCGATGCTGCGCGACATCGGCGTCGGCACCGAGCGCATCCAGCGGGTCGTGAAGCAGCTGCAGGCGCTGACCCGCGACGACGCCGCGGCGGCCGGGCCGGTCGACGTGCAGGCGCTGGTCGAGGTGTCGCTGGCGATGGCCGACCACCACCTCAAGCACCGCGCGCGCGTGGTCCGCGACTTCGCCGCGGTGCCCGCGGTGTTCGCCAGCGCGGCCCGCCTGGGCCAGGTCTTCCTCAACCTGATCGTCAACGCGGCGCAGGCGATCCCGCCGGGGGCCGCCGACGCCAACCAGGTGCGCGTGACGATCCGCGCGGTCGGCGAGCGCGTGCAGATCGCGGTGGCCGACACCGGCACCGGGATGCCGCCCGAGGTGCGCGCGCGCATCTTCGACCCGTTCTTCTCGACCCGCGACGGCGGCCCCGGCACCGGCCTCGGCCTGTCGATCAGCCTGGGCATCGTCGAGGAGCTCGGCGGCACGATCGAGGTCGACTCGACGCCTGGCCACGGCACCACGGTGCGGGTCGAGCTGCCGGCCCTGCCCGCGGCGCCCGAGGTCGCGCGCCCCGCGGCGGCGCCCGCGGCCGCGGCGACGCGCCGGACGGTGCTGCTGGTCGACGACGAGCCGCTGGTGGCCAAGGCGATCGCGCGGATGCTGGGGGCCGCGGAGGTCGAGGTCGCGACGAGCGGCCCGGAGGCGCTGGCGCGCGGCCCGCTGACCCGCTTCGACGTGATCCTCTGCGACCTGATGATGCCCGAGATGACCGGCATCGAGCTGTACGAGCGCGCCGTGGCGGCGACGCCGACGGTGGCGGGCCGGTTCGTGTTCCTGACCGGCGGGGTCTTCACCGACGAGGCGCGGGCGTTCCTCGACGCGCCGGGCCGGCGCTGGCTGACCAAGCCGGCGCGCCGCGACGAGCTGGCGGCGGCGCTCGACGCCGTCGTGACGGCCACCGCCGCGGCGTAGCGCGCGCCTACGGGATCTCGACGATGCCGGCGCCGGCGAACGTGGTGTGCTCCCACTGCCCCACCGCCGCCGAGGTCGGCCCCAGCGGCAGGAGCTGCGCCGACAGGGTGGCGCCGTCCCAGTAGATGCGCGCCAGGCCGCTGACGCCGGCGCCGACGGTCTCGGTGGTGAGCAGCACGTCGCCGACGATCGGGCGCCAGGCCTCGCGGCCGACGCCGAGCAGCCGGCCGGTGCCGAAGTTGACGCCGAAGAAGTTCTCGTCGGGCATCACCAGATCGATGTCCTCGATCGCGAACCCGCCGAGGTTGTACGTGGTGAACGCGCCGGTCGCGTCGAACGCGTACATCACGCCCTGCTGCTCGGCGCCAGCGATGATCTTGCCGGCGAGCGGCCCGAACCGCGCCGGGTACGGCGGCACGACGATCATCCCCTCGAGGTGGACGCCGACCGCGGCGAGCCGCGTCGGCGCGCCGGCCGAGGTGATCCGCCAGACCTCGCCCGCGTCGGTGACGACGATCAGATCACCGCCGAACACGCCGGTGCGATCGACGTAGAGCGCGCCGCGCATCAGGCCGTTGCCGGTGCCGGGCAGGCTGACCCACGGGTTGATCACGGTCGCGCCGTCGTCGGTGATGCGCACGATCTCGCCGTCGACGCCGTTGCCGACGAACAGATCGCCGGCCACGAACCCGCCGACGTTGCCCGACCGCGCGGTGGCGATCTTGACCTCGTCGGTCAGGCCCATGACGTTCGAGAACGGCACGTGGCTCCCGTCGAGCTGCACCCGCTCGAAGTTGAGCGGCGTGCCCGCGGCGTAGTTCACCGACATCACCACCGAGTCGGTGGGCTCGTGGTAGTCGATGCCGATCGGGCTGTTGAACGCCGTCGAGATCGCCGTGAAGGTGACCGTCGGCGGCGGGCCGTCGTTGCGCGGATCGATCGCGTCCGGGGTGCCGTCGCCGTCGCTGTCGCTGCCACCCTCGCCGGCGTCGAGCAGGCCGTCGGCGTCGCTGTCGACGTCGTGAAAGTCCGGCTGACCGTCACCGTCGGTGTCGCGCGGCGCGGCCGGATCGCCCAGCTCGCCGGCGTCGATCAGCCCGTCGCCGTCGTCGTCGGGGTCCTGGAAGTCCGGGACGCCGTCGCCGTCGAAGTCGCCGGTGCCGTCGGCGCCGTCGGCCACGCCGTTGCCGTCGGCGTCGGTGTCGCGGAAGTCGGGGGTGCCGTCGCGATCGCTGTCGACCGGCGGCGTCACCGGATCGGCGTCGCCGGCCTCGCGGTAGTCGTCGATGCCGTCGCCGTCGGCGTCGGCGTCCTGGAAGTCGGGGACGCCGTCGCCGTCGGTGTCGGTCGCGGTCGGCGCGCCCTCGTCGCCGTCGCGGATGGTGTCGCCGTCGCTGTCGGCGTTGGGATCCGGCGTCGGGCCGGTGCCGTCGTCGCCGCCGCACGCGAACCCGGTGAGCAAGGCGACGAACAGGAACGAGCGCGCGCGCATGGAGCCTCCGCTGGCGAGGATACGCCGAGTCGCGGCCGGCGTGACAGCGGTTCATCGGCGCAGGATGAAGTCCTGCTCGACGGTCGAGGCGATGGCACGGCCGCTGGCGTCGCGCGCTGGGTCGTAGCGGAACCGCCACACCGCCGCGGCGGCGTCCTCGGCGCGGCGCCCACGCGCCGCGACCGGCAGCGTCACGCCGACGACGTAGCCGTCATCGTCGACGCGCAGCCGCGCGGTCAGGAGCGTGCCCTGGGACGCGTCGCCGGTGCGCACCGGCCAGATCAGCCGCGCGGGCCGCGCCAGCGACGGCCGCGGCGTGCGGGCGAGCCGCGACGCGCTCGCGAGGGCCGCAGGCCAGCCGCCGCCTCGCCCGCCACTGCCACCACCGCCACCACCGCCACCGCCGCCACCGCCGCCACCGCCGCCACCGCCACGCGCGACGTCCGGCGCGCCCGGCGCCGCGCTCGCCTGCGCCGGCGCCACTGCGTTCGGCGCCGCTGCCGCTGGATCCGCCGGCGCGGCGGCGGGCGGCGCGGCGGTGGGCGGCGCGGCGGTGGGCGGCGCGGCGCGGCCGGCCGGTGGCGGCGCGGGCGCCGGGCGCAGGTCGCTGCTCGCGCGGGCCCGCGGCCGCGGCCGCGTCGCGCGCACCGCGGGCCGACCGTCACCTCCGCCAGCGCGCTCGTCCGGCTGCGGCGCTGGCGCGCTCGCCGCAACCGGCGGGGGCGACGGCGCGATCGCCGTGAGCGTCACCGCCACCGGGGCTGAATCGGACGCCGGGCGCGCGTCGCGCCCGAGCGCGATCAGCGCCACCGCCAGCCCGGCGTGCACCGCCGCGGACACCAGCCAGGCGCTCGATCGCCGCATCGCGATCATTCTCAACGCACGCCGCCCCCGCCTCGCGGCCCGCTTCGCTGACTCGTGTTGACCGCCACCGACCGCCGCGCAGCGCTGCGACAGTGGCCTGGCCGTGCGCGCCGCCCGCTGCCCCCCTGCCTCCGCCGTCACGACCGCGCCACCGGCTGTGAACGCCCGGACACGCCGACGCCCGCCGGCGCCGGCCAACCCCGCGTCGCGCCGAGCGCCCGGCTGCGGCACGCCCCCTGCTAACCTCGGTGGGCGGGAGGCTTCATGTCGCTGACTCGCGCCTGCGCGTTCCTGGGATGTTCGTGGCTCGTCGCGCTCGCCGCGTGCGGCGGCGATGGCGGCTCGACCGACGTCGAGCCCACGCTGCGCTTCGCCGATCGCACCGACACCGAGCTGCTGCGCTTGATCGACGCCGCCGGCGGCACCGATCTGTTCCGCGCCACCGGCATGATCGATCAGTTCGGCGACACCTTCGAAATCGAGCCGTGCCCGACGATCACCATCGCCGGCTCGGTCGCGACGGTCACCGGCGGCTGCGCCCGCGCCGACGGCAGCCGCCTCGAGGGCACCGGCGCGGTCGACAACCCGATCGGCTGGGACCAGCTCGACTACGAGTTCCAGAACGACACGCTCTACACCTTCACCGGCTTCGGCCTGACGCAGGACCAGACCACCCAGACCTTCGACGGGTGGCTGCGCCGCAGCGACGGCCTCGCCACCTGGGACGCCGACCTGACCGCGAGCTTCCTCGGGCTCACGGTGCGCTCGGACCTGTACATCCACTGCACCGATCCGCAGCACCCGTCGTGCGCCTTCACCAACAGCGGCATCGAGCTGCCCGGCGTCGGCGGCGCGCGGGTGTCGGGCACCGTCAAGGCCAGCACCACCGGCGGCGGCCAGCAGATCGACCTGACGCTCCAGGGCGTGGATCGCCTGACGATCCACTCGAGCGGCACCTGCCTGGGCTGGCAGATCGAGGGCACGACCCGCGGCCGCACCTGCCCGTGAGCCGGCGCTACTTCAGGCCGAGCTGGCGCGCGAAGAACGTGTACGCCAGCGCCTCCATGTACGCGGCCTGGGCGTTGTCGGCGGCGCCGCCGTGCCCGCCTTCGATGTTCTCGTAGTAGAGCAAGTCGACGCCGAGCGCGTCGAGCTTCGCCACCATCTTGCGGGCGTGGCCGGGGTGCACGCGATCGTCGCGCGTCGACGTGGTGAACAGCGTCCGCGGGTAGCGCACGCCGGCCTTGACCTGCTGGTACGGCGAGAACGTCGCCAGCGCCGACCAGTCGGCCGGATCGTCGGGGTCGCCGTACTCGCCCATCCACGACGCCCCGGCCAGGAGCTTGTGGTAGCGGCGCATGTCGAGCAGCGGCACCTGGCAGACGATCGCGCCGAACAGCTCGGGGCGCTGGGTCAGCATCACGCCCATCAAGAGGCCGCCGTTGGAGCCACCGACGATGCCGAGGTGCGGCGTCGAGGTGACCTTGCGCGCGATCAGATCCTCGGCGACCGCCGCGAAGTCGTCGTAGGCGCGCTGGCGATGGTGGGTGAGCGCGGCCTGGTGCCACGCCGGGCCGTACTCGCCGCCGCCGCGGATGTTGGCGGTGACCAGCGCGCCGCCGCGCTCGAGCCAGGC
>Ga0075163_10005863_pt1 | contig 16312 bp, 12 predicted proteins | sample JI1023141ADNA_FD_71478 | JGI IMG/M metagenome (GOLD analysis project Ga0075163, IMG submission 71478) | Wastewater effluent complex algal communities from Wisconsin, to seasonally profile nutrient transformation and Carbon sequestration -... | ecosystem: Engineered > WWTP > Effluent > Algae...
ACTAATTTTTGAGTAGACTTAACCATTTCATGATTCAGCTTCGGATTAAATACTCCCCGAATTCCGGATGACGCAGCCCCTCACATGAAATGTCATTCAAGTGAAGTTAGATAATGGTTGATAAATAAAGGCTGTTGAATTTAAAAAATCTCTTTGGAAGTCTGCCGCGACCCGCACCGGCCCAGGATGTGATTCGCAGCCATGTCCCCCGCTGGCGGGGGTTGGGGGTGGTTCTACTCGCTTCAATTTCTCTATCCATTCGTTCTTGTTGCACACCTTTGTTGTTGTTGTTGGTCGCCTGACCAACAACCTGCACACACCACACTTCCTTTCCCACGCAAATTATTTTTACCTTGTTTACCACATCCCTCACAGCCATGCAACACAATACACGCAGACAATTTATCCAAACACTCGCAGCGGCATCCCTTACCGGGTTAGCATCACCTGTTGAGTCAATCCCCCATGCCCGCAATAACCCACGCGGCAGACGAAGACTATTGGATCAAAATAAAAAAGCAGTTCACGGTGCCCGACAATCGCATCATGATGAATGCCGCCAATCTGTGCCCCAGTCCAAACGTAGTGCGCGAGCGCATGATTGAATACACCAACGCATTAAACCGCGATGTTTCCTTTCAATACCGCGAAGTGTTTGCCGGGTTGAGAAAGAAATCGCTGAGTATGCTGGCAGCCTTTGTGGGTGCAGCAGAAACGGAGTTCGGCATTACGCGCAATACCAGCGAAAGCAATGGCATGATCGCCCACGGTCTCGATCTGAAAGCGGGAGACGAAGTAATCATCTGGGAACAAAACCATTATTCAAACCGCGAGGTGTGGCAGAGCCAGGCCAGGCGACTGGGCTTTACAGTAATTAAAACTTCATTGCCCGCCAATCCAACGTCTATACAACAATTGGTGGAACCCTTTGAGCGAGCGATTACGCCCAAAACAAAACTCATTACGTTCTCGCACATCTCCAATCTGAGCGGCCTCGCCTTGCCCGCCAAAGAAATTTGTCGCATGGCCCAGGCAAAAGGAATCATGACGTTGGTGGATGGTGCCCAGTCGTTGGGCATGACGCACATTGATGTGCATGATATGGGCTGCACATTTTATTCTGCCAGCACCCACAAGTGGCTGATGGGTCCGTTTGAAAATGGTGTGCTCTATATCCATAAAGATTATTTCACGCGCATCTGGCCAAACATCATTGGGGGTGGCTGGCATGAAGCAAACACCGTGGATGAAAACCTATGCGTGCTGGGCCAGCGCAACGAAACCTCGCCCGCAGCGCTGCCCGACATCCTCAACTTTCACCAGGCCATCGGGCGAAAGAACATCGAGCAGCGCGTGGTGCAACTCAACACGTATTTGAAAGCGCAATTGCAAAAGCGTGTGCCGCAGGTGCAGTTCGTTACGCCCCTGGCGCCTGAGTTCAGTGGCGGCATTACCATTATTACCTTACCCGGCAAAGACCCTGCAGTGGTGTATAACACACTCTATACCCAATACGGAATTGCCACGGCACCCTCCGGTGGCATCCGCCTGTCACCCCACATTTATAACACACTGGCCGATGTTGATTATGTGGTCAATGCCATTCAGGCACTCGCTAAGTAGAGGGATGTATTTCTTTTCCAAACGGAATCTCCCGCCTCGGAGACTCCGCTAAGAACGGGAATAAAGTCCGGACCAGAGCTGTCATTCGAAGCCATGTCCCCCGCTGGCGGGGGTTAGGGGGTGGCATTACTTGCTTCAATCTTTCTATCCAGTCCGAGTCTCCCGCCTCGGGGACTCCGCGTAATACCAGCGATACCAGCAACACCATGCGAGAACAGCAAGACAAGTTTTAACTACGACCGGAATTTACTTTTGATGAAAGGACGTTGCACTTGAGGTCACAATTTGCGTCCTTAGAATAACGAAGGTCACAATTTGTGACCTTAGAAATTGTAAGCATTAATGAGCACCGTTTTAGCGTCTACTGATTTCATAGCAACAAAAATTCTCTTTTTACGAGGTGAAAAGGTATTGTTGGATGCTGATCTGGCCCTGTTATATGGAGTTGACACCAAGCGCCTCAAAGAAGCAGTTCGCAGAAACTTAGCCCGTTTTCCTGAAGATTTTATGTTCGAACTCACACCGGACGAATGGAGTTCTTTAAGGACGCAAATTGCGTCCTTAAAGAGTGGCCGAGGAAAGCATCCCAAGTTTCCACCCTTCGCCTTCACCGAGCAAGGTGTTGCTATGCTCTCCGGTATTCTCAACAGCCCACGGGCCATTGAAACCAATATTGCCATTATGCGCACCTTTGTGGCCCTGCGCAAACTGATGGAGTCCAACCAGGATCTCGCCACTAAAATAAGGCAGCTCGAACGGAAATATGATCAGCGTTTTAAACTGGTATTTGATACCATTCAGCAATTGATCAAACAGGAAAAAGAAGCACGACCCATCGGCTTTGAAATCGGCCGCACAAGAAAAAAAACGAAAGAGTAAATCATTGCAGCCTTATCCGTTCGTTGTGGTGGGTCGCCTGACCAACAACCTTTTCCAAACGGAGCCTCCCGCCTCGAAGACTCCGCGTACTACCGACAGTAACATCGAGTGAACGCTGAGTCCCTTTCAGGAGACTCCGTTAAGAACGGGAATAAAGTCCGGACCAGAGGCGTCACTCGCAGCAATGTCCCCCGCTGGCGGGGGTTAGGGGGTGGCATTAATTGCTTCAATTTTTTTTTGCAACTCCAATCCATAGCAGGGCAGGCTTGAGCGAGACGTGAAGGATCCCCCAATACAATAACGGACTTCTTTATCAGGGGATCCTTCGCTCCTGCATACTTCGTTCAACGATCCGGTCATGTCTTCTTTCAAGCACAATAAAAGAATGGTGCAAGCGGGCCGCTCAGGATTGCGTTTCAATTTATTTCATCCTTTCCCCAGCAAAACCGATCTTTGTTTAGGGCGCCCGAGATTTAATAATCACGAATCTATACTCCCCCCCCAACCGAACCAACTATGAAACAACAGTACGCGTCACTTTTTAAATGCGCAGCCACCGCCATCTTCATGGCATTGCTTCACACCATCGCCATGGGGCAGTCCGTTCGCTTAACGTCAGCGCAAGGCTTTGTTCAAACCAACGACTACGTAAAACTCCACTACCAGATTTTAGGCGAAGGCAAAGACACCATCGTGGTCGTACCTGGCGGTGTAACCTTCGGCTCTGCCTACCTCGTGCCCGACCTTACACCGCTGGCCGCCCACCATACCCTTTTATTTTTTGACCTGGCCGGTTCCGGATATTCAACCGTATTAAAAGATACAGCCCGGTATCACATCAAACGCATGGTGGACGACATAGAAAGTATCCGCAAACATTTCCGCCTAAAGAAACTTAACCTGTTGGGTCACTCCACCGGTGGCCTCGTGGTGGGCTATTACGCCATCACCTATCCATCGCGCATTAACTCATTGCTTCTAATGGCGCCCGTTCCTGCGGTGGCTAGCCAGATGAAGGATTTCAGGCCCGATAAAAAATACGATAGCACCTCCTTACTTCTTCTCAATCAAAATCAAAAAAAATATCGAAACGCCCCGAAGGATTCCACCAAAGCCTGCTGGGATTACTACTCCCTGTGGGCCCGGGGTTATGTACCGTCCTATGCACAGGCCCGAAACCTGTGGGGCAACATCTGTAATTGCAACCAGGCAAACCTGTTGAGCCCTTATAGTAATTATGTTTTTAAATCCATGGGCAACTGGAACATCACCGCCCAGCTGGCCAACGTCAAGGCCCGGGCGCTTATCCTGGTGGGCGATCAGGATGCCATATCGTTCGATTCATTTCAGACGTGGAATAAGAGTTTGCCCAACAGTGTTCTCATCAACTTCAAAGGGGCCGGCCACATGCCGCACGTAGATTACCCGGCTGCATTCGCTTCGGCTGTCGAAACATTTATGCAGCACCAATCGCCCGATCAATCCGTGTTGCAAGCCCACGGTGCCGGGCAGGTGCTGGCGGGCGATGCCAAAGGTTCTGCCTACCTCAAAGCCAGGGCTTCCATCATTCGTATTGAAAACAACCTGGTGCGCCTGATCAATAAAGCCGCGTGGGACAGTGTGGCATCCCTCTATTTGCCGGACGCAACCATTTATCCTCCCGGTGCACCTCCCGTGCTGGGGCAAAAAGCGATCAGCACATTCTGGCGCACCGTGGCCAGCCGGGGAATGAAAGCGATCGACTTACAACTCGTTGACCTCGAATACTCGGGCGACTTGTTAATCGCCAAAGGAAAATATGAGATGACCAACCCGCAAAAGAGCATCATCGATATCGGAAAGTTCGTGGCCATCTACCGAAAGGAAAAAAATCAATGGCGCCTGCACACCGATATCTTTAATTCAAGTTTGGAAACCCGATCACCGGTTGAAATACCCGATTATTTAACGGTGGAGCAGAAATAGATAGGCGGGCGTGTCCCTCGTTCCTCGGGTCGGGCTATCCGCTACAAGTCCTCGGGGCGCGAGGCGCACCCCTGTGGGCTTTCCGCTACTATCCCTCACGCGGTTCTGTCCGTTGAATTGGAACTTGCTTTTTCATGAACGTGTATCCCCGAGGTGTTAGGAATTTATCCTGACTGGAGCAAAGCGGAACGTCAGGATCCCTCACGCGGGTTGAGTGCGCTGAATTGTAGTTTGAGTTTTGGTGAACGTTTACTTCATGGATTTATCCTGACCGCAGCTTCTTGACTTACATAAAAAACGGGAAAAACCCCGTTGTGGGAGAAGGTTGATTTCGCGACATTGCTAATGATTAATATAGAAATATAAAACACTGGGGTTCTTATATATTTATGTTGTGCGTCTGCGTGACAAAACGCAAAGTATATAAAATTAAAAACATGAATACGAAGAATTTTATACTGTTCTCTTTTCTGACTTTAACTACCATTTTTTCATATGGACAAATAGAACAAGACAGTATAAGCACGGTACAAGAAATCGGAAAAGAGGCTGAAATTCAACAGTTGGAAGTTCCTATTTATAAATTATTTCCAACTGAAAACACTTGGGCTTCACTTAAATTGAACACCCGAAATGGAAAAATATGGCAAGTACATTTCTCAATCTCGAATGAGGGCTACGAAGGTACACTGAGCATTAATTCATACTCACTTGTACTGCCGGAAGAAGAAATTAACGGCAGGTTTAACCTTTACCCTACGGATAATATGTACAACTTTATATTACTTGACCAAGTAAACGGAAATACATACAAAGTACAGTGGCATAACGACAATGATAAAAGATTTATAAGACGAATTTATTAATAAAGCCGAACGCAAAACAATGTGTATATGCTATGGCACTGACACATTTTGATTATTTATATATTTGATCAGCGCCACATCATAAAAACTGGCGTTAGCAAAATTTTTCAAAACACACTACCTAATTAAATAAGAATAACAAACCAAGAAATGATTCTCGGATCTGAGACCTCCATCGATTTCATCGGAGATATCCATGGCCATGCCGAAGAGTTGGATGAGTTGCTGAGAGGCAAGCTCGGATATAACAACAGCAAGGGATATCTCAGTCACCCAACGAGAAAGGTATTATTCGTAGGTGACTTTATTGACCGAGGCCCAAGAATCAAGGAGGTACTCGAGATGGTGAAACCCATGATCGACAACCGTGCAGCGTACACCGTCATTGGGAATCATGAGTTCAATGCGATCTGTTACTGGACAAAGGGGCCTGACGGCAATTACCTGAGAGAACACAGCGAAAAGAACGAAGGACAACACAGCCGTACAATTGAAGCGCTTGGTGCAGATATGCAGCATTACATAGAGTGGTTCAAGACGCTTCCCATCTATATTGATAATCATGCGTTCCGTGTAGTGCACGCGCAATGGAAGCCGGAATACATCAACTTTCTTCAGCAGGCCGGGCTAAACAATTTCACGGATCTGAATTTTCTTATCAGAACCACCACCAGGGGAACTCCTGAATATACCATGATCGACTGCCTTCTCAAGGGGGAGGAAGTTCATATCGCTGATGTTTCCTTCAGTGATAAAGATGGAAACGTGCGGTCAGCCTATCGCACGAAGTGGTGGCTGCGAGGAAGTGATTTACCCTGTGAGCAGTCATTGTTTGAGTTTCCTGAGCAAAAGAAGTCGAACCTGACAGTCAACTTGGAGGGATATGCGAATATTCAGCCGCCTGTATTTTTCGGGCATTACTGGCTGAAGGACAATGAGCCGTTGCTGCAGGCAGAGAATGTATGTTGTCTTGACTTTAGTGTCGCTAAGTTTGGTAACCTGGTGGCTTACCGTTGGAACGGTGAGCAACAGTTGATACCTGAAAATTTTCACTCAGTGCATTCCAGGGCCGGAATTGTACCGAGCCGATTCAGGCAGTTATCATCAGCCGATATTTACGAAAGACTGGGGCGGGGCGAAACGGTTTACCTACTGCATTGGGTGGGTATGAGCCATTCGGATGAATTCGCACTGAAGTTCGAGCCGGGCAATGGCGTATGGGTGAACAGTGGGGATGACAAACTCTATCAAGTAGCCCCGAACACAAAGCTGGCCAACGATACCATTAACCTTAACCGGTACGAACTGACCCGGGAGGAGTTTGAACATTTTTCGCAACTGAAGAAGACGTTTTACTGATTGACCGGACTCTCAATCAAGCGATATTGCTATGACCTTTTTCGCCTAATCCCAAAACACTTGGTAACTTCCTATCTCCGAAGAGCTTCCCACCATATTTTCAGCAACATTATGTAACTGGTTTTCCAAAAAATGGGAAAAACCCCGTGCCCAATACGGGGAAAACCCCGTTGTGGGTGAAAGTTGCTTTCGCGACATTGCTGATGATTAATATAGAAATATAAGACACTGGGTTTCTTATATTTATGTTGGCGGTAATTTATTTTCATGAAGAGTTTCGTAGACTATATAGCACAGACATTTAACATTGACTCTAACACGTCAGCGACTCTTGTTATTACTCTTTCAATTTTTGTTCTGGGATACTTACTAAACTGGATTAACAATATAATCATTGGGCTAAGGACAAGAAGAAACTACAGAAAATTATTTCAGGCAATTACAGACTCAATTATTTATAGTATCGACTTACAATCAAAGAATTTCGTCAAAGCTGCCAAGACACTGAACATCAATTATCAAAATGACTATTTCTTGCAGACGGTAACAATTACTCATTTAGACAACGTTGACCGACTCGACTTCAAATTGGTTTACGACTCCTACTTTCTTGGACTTGAGAATTTATTCAGTAAAAGGAAATTGAAAGCATTTAACAAATCTTTTGGCAGACTGTCTTTGATCAAAAATACCGAAGAAAGGATTCCTCAAGAACTTAGCAACTTTATACAGAAATTTAATGAACATGAAAATAAATGGAATGAAGCAGCTGAACAAATAAGACAATTTTATGATAATATAAACAGACAAGTAGATGGCGGGACATTTCCAGCTAGAGTTGCTGACTATTTAACAAGAATGGATAGAACCATTTTTAGATGGCAGAATCTTGACAGAAGAACTGAATATGCAATTCTGCACAATGAACTAATCAATCCATTACTTACTTTAAATAGAGAGTTTGAAGACATTGGACTGACACTGAATTTTAATTCACTTCTGCTTAATGCTTCACACCATTTTGACAACATGGAAAAGACTCTGAATGTCTACAACGAAATATTTAGAAATCATTCGTTGACATACAGAGCGGCAAATCGAATTCTTAAAAAATCTATAAGTATTATGAAAACGCCATCTATCATTTTATTCTACTTTGGGACAGTTAAGGTGATTACAAAACCATTCCGAACAATTAGACGAAGGAGAAAGTGGCGAAGAAAATAAACTACCGCCAACAAAATATTTATGCCAGCTTGGGGCTCCGTGTAAATTTGAAGTTTAGTTTTCTTAATTTCGTTCGGCAACGGGGACAGTGACGCGCTTCGAAAACCCAAGCCGTCATAAACATAAACGTTAGGCGTAATTTTATTGAACGACAATGCTACAATTACAAAATATACCAGACGCAAAAACAAGACTTCTAAACTATGACCCTACAACTTTTTCAGGTGCAGGAAATAGTTTTAAGTTCTTCCTCAATAAAATAATGGTTAATGACTTTCGACATATTTCTGGGTTAGAAATTACCTTCGACCATCCCGTAACTGTAATTACCGGGACTAATAAAATTGGAAAGACTAGTTTGTTACTTCTAATAGCATGTAGTCATTATAATTTCAAAAAATATGATGCTACCAAACCAAATACTGTTCTTAGAAGACATACATGGCGAGATTTATTGACTTTTACAACTTATGAATCAACAACTAGAAATTACTCTTATGAATTGTTTTGGAGAGTTGGGACTGATAATAGAAATGGTGAGGGTAAGCGTTTAGCTACAAGTCAAGCATGGACAGGATTAGGAAAATATAGTTCAACTACAAGAGTAAATTCTCAAATAAAAGACAAAGAAGTTAGACTGATTGATTTGGAACGTTTACTTCCTGCTAGGAATTTTTCAAATAGCTTAATAAGAAAAATTTCAGGAACTGGTGGAATACGAGTTTCACCAGAAATAGAACAAGCGTTTGCTTATATACTTGACATTCCTAGTGCGGTTGAAATCACCAAAATCGGCTCACACATAAATAAAATTGCCTATTTAATTTCATATTCACCAGAGCCTTACTCAACTTACAATGCTGCAACTGGTGAAGAATCTCTAATAAATATTCTTACAGATATTATTGACACCGCAATTGACTCATTAGTGCTTATTGATGAGATTGAAGCAGGATTCCATCCTTCTATACAAAGGAAGCTAGCCGATATTATCCAATACATTTCATGGTTACATAAAAAGCAGTTCATAGTAACGACACACTCTCCATCCATACTTGCAGCATTCCCAAGTAAATCAAGAAAATTTATTGACAAAAAATTGAATGGGAATTATGAAACAATCAGCAAGATTTCAGTAAATGCTGCTTTTTCAAAAATGGATTCAAAAGCTTTTCCATTGCTCCATCTATATTGTGAAGACACGGAAGCAGAATTTATTATTCGGAATTTGCTAGTAAAATTAAATGCAGATTTCAAGCACTTTGATAGATTGATAAATATTATTAAATCAGGTCCAATTAATCAGGTAAAGAATGATTATGAAACACATAAACGTAATTTTTCTCAAATGAGACTGAAAATGGGATATGCATGTGTTTTTGACGGTGACTATAGATCAGATGCACAATACTCCCATTATCATAATAATCTAAATGAGTTTGCCTTTTTCTTATACCCGTATATTGCACCTGAAAAATTTTTAGTTCAATATTTTCTTGTTGCAAATCCCCAACATACTCAATTGGCTACAGCTTTGGTAAACACAGACCACCATTCTCTATTTCAAGAAATGGCTAATTTGGGCATATCAGCTGACAAAAATCAAGCTAGACAGAATTGTTGGGACGCTTTCATGTTGACAGCAGAATACACAACTCTATTTATTGAATTTAAATCTTTTATACTTCGGACAACTATTTATTTTTCGGAAAGGAGTGATTAAAACTGCTGGTGACAATAATGGTCGCTGCAAATTTTCGGAAAGAGGTTACCTCGGCATCATTGTGGTTAATAAATTTTAAACCCCGCATCTAATCTTTTAAAGCTACTCCATTTGGTCACGGAGACCAATTATTTCTAACCCTTGAGCAAATTATCCCACCAAAAGACACTGAAGATTTCATAATAATCATGGCAGACAAGACACAAGAAAATTTATCTACAAAAGAGGGACTCAAATCATTACATAATTTAAGATTAGAGTTTTGGAATAGACTCTTAACCTTAATGAAAGGAAAAACGACAATTTTTCAAAACTCCATTGCGACCACGGCCTCTTCGATAAGTGCAGGAGGTACAGGGATAGGTTCAATAGGATATGTATTTGAAATAAAGAAGAATTTTGTGAGCGTTACCTTCGCGATGAACAGGCCGTTCAAAGCGGAGAACAAAAAAATATTTTGCTATCTAAAAGAATACAAAACAAAAATAGAGACCAATTTTGGAGACGAACTAAAATGGGAACCACTTGACGATATTATTGGCAGCAGAATAAGCTATTCATCGGACAAGGTAAATATTTCTGATAAAGATGAATGGGATAGAATTCTGGATTTTTTATCCACGAGGATGATAAAGTTAGAAGAAGCATTGAGAGGACCCTTGTTAAACGTGAAGAGTAAATTTAAAGGGACCGAAGAAAGTTATTGAGTAGAAGCCCTACCGCTAACCATGTGGATATGTTATGACGGTTGTTCAGTGTTACATTGTGGTTTTCATTCCGTTCGGTACATTGTGCCAAAACGAAGCGGGTCACTAAAGCCATTTCTTTTGCATTTTACTCCATCATATTCATAACTACTATCCCAAAAATTCCCCATATCAAAACCTTCTTTCTTAACCTATTTACCCTTATTTTAGGCTCATCCATAAAACCGGATACCTAACGTTTTTCTAAATGCCCGAAGACAAAAAACAACAACTCGAACAAAAACTCTGGAACATTGCCGACACGCTGCGCGGCAAGATGGATGCCGATGACTTTCGCGACTACATCCTCGGCTTTATCTTTTACAAATACCTCAGCGAAAAGATGCATAGCTATGCCAATGCCATCTTGAAGCCCGATAAAATTACCTACGACCAGGTAGAAAAACACAAAGACAAAAAAGCATTGCTGGCCGCTATTAAAGACGAAGCCCTGCACAAACTCGGCTACTTCCTTTTGCCTTCCGAACTCTTCAGCGAAATGGCCCGCAGGGGCAATGCCAATGGCAAAAGCAAATTCATTCTCGATGACTTAACCAAAGTGCTTACGCACATTGAGCAAAGCACCATGGGCAGTGAAAGCGAAGAAGATTTTGGAAACCTGTTTGAAGACCTGGACCTCACCAGCAGCAAACTTGGCAAAACTGAAACCGCCAAAAACGAATTGATTGTTAAAGTGCTCTCGCACTTAAATGAAATTGATTTCGATTTACAGAATACCGAAAGCGATGTATTGGGCGATGCCTACGAATACCTCATTGGCAAGTTTGCCAGCGGTGCCGGCAAAAAGGCAGGCGAGTTCTATACACCACAACAAGTAAGCACCGTGCTGGCGCGCCTGGTAACGATGGGCAAAACAAAATTAAAATCAGTTTACGATCCAACCTGTGGCTCAGGCTCGTTGCTGTTGCGCGTGGCCAAAGAAGTAAAGGAAGTAAGCGCCTTCTACGGGCAGGAGAGCAACCCCACCACGTATAACTTGTGCCGCATGAACATGATCATGCACGATGTGCATTATAAAAAGTTTGACATTAAAAATGACGATACGCTCGAGCGCCCCCAGCATATTGACCAGCGCTTTGAAGCCATCGTAGCCAACCCGCCCTTCTCGGCCGAGTGGAGTGCCAGCCCGTTGTTTATGAGTGACGACCGCTATGCACCTTACGGCCGACTCGCACCCAAAGGCACGGCCGACTTTGCATTTGTGCAACACATGATTCACCAACTGGCCGATAACGGAACGATGGCGTGCGTATTACCCCACGGTGTGCTGTTCCGCGGTGGGGCCGAAGGCCACATCCGCGAGTATTTAATAAAAGATAAAAACCAGTTAGATGCCGTAATCGGTTTGCCCGCCAACATCTTTTATGGCACCAGTATACCTACTTGCATTTTGGTTTTAAAGAAAAAACGGGAACACAGCGGCAACGTATTGTTTATTGATGCCAGCCAGCATTTTGAAAAAGTAAAAACGCAAAACGTATTGCGGCCCGATGACATTAACAAAATCATTACCGCCTACAAAGCCCGCACTGCCGAAGACAAATACAGCTACGTAGCACCTTTAAGCGAGATAGCCGAAAACGACTACAACCTGAACATACCCCGCTATGTAGATACCTTCGAAGAAGAAGAAGCGGTGAACTTAAAAGCCGTAAGCAAAGAATTGAAGAAGCTGGAAGTGGATATGAAAAGCACGGATGCTACGATAGAGAAGTTTTGTAAGGAGTTAGGAATTGATACACCGTTTTAATAGATCAAAAATGGTAAATTATAAAACAATTCCTGTGTTAAGATTTAATGGCTTCACTGATAATTGGGTAAAGAAACGACTCGGTGATATTGCAATTATTACCACGGGAAATACTCCAAGTACATCAGTCTCGGATTATTATAATGGGAGCAGATTATTCGTTTCACCAGCTGATATTCAAGAGAATAGATATGTTAGTAAAACTAAGACTACGCTTACAGAACTTGGATTTGAACAAGGTCGAAAAATATCTAAGGGTAGTATTCTTTTTGTTTGCATTGGCTCCACAATTGGTAAAGTAGGACAAGCGTCAGAAGATTGTTTGACTAATCAACAGATAAATTCTTTAGAAGCGTTAAAAGAGGTTTCCAATGATTTTATTTATGGACTATTAGAGAAGTATGGAAAGAAAATAAAATTACTTGCCGGAGTTCAGGCAGTTCCTCAAATTAATAAAACTGATTTTTCAAACTTCAAGTATTATTTACCCTGCTTCCCCGAACAACAAAAAATCGCCTCCTTCTTATCGGCCATCGATGAAAAGATACAGCAGCTCACGCGCAAAAAAGAATTGCTGGAGCAATACAAAAAAGGCGTGATGCAACAACTCTTCTCGGGTAAGCTGAGGTTTAGAGATGAGAATGGGAAGGCGTATCTAGAATGGGAGGAGAAGAGGTTGGAAGATATTTGTTCCTTTTACTCAGGAGGTACTCCACAGAGCACAAATAAAAAATATTACTCTGGAACCATACCTTTTATTGGATCAGGAAATATTTATGATGCTGACGTGACTACATTTATCTCCCAAGAAGCATTGGAAAACTCTTCGGCTAAATTGGTTGAGAAGGGTGATTTACTTTTTGCCCTCTATGGAGCTAATAGTGGAGAAGTAGCAATTTCTAAAATAAGCGGAGCAATTAATCAGGCTATACTTTGTATTAGGACGAACGAGAACACTAGTTACCTTTACTACCTTCTTTTCCACAATCAAGGTAGAATCGTTTCTAAATACCTACAGGGTGGTCAAGGAAATTTGTCTGCAGAGATTGTTAGGAAATTGAAATATAAATTCCCGTCTCTTAAAGAGCAACTAAAAATTGCCAGTTTCCTTTCCAGCCTTGATGCCAAAATAGAAAGTGTGGCCACCCAAATCGCGCAAAGTCAAACGTTTAAAAAAGGCCTGCTCCAGCAGATGTTTGTATGAAGCAATCACCAGATCAGATACTCTTTAAAAGAAATATGCACTGGGGTGGCACTGTCGGAGGTGCCTTTCAGCGGTCGGGCCTGTATCGCCCACAAAAGTCAGATGATAGAAAGCGCGAATTCAGACTTGAGTTGCGTAAACAACTTGAAAGAATGGAGCATCCATATAACAAAGCTCCAATGACTACAAACGGACATATAAAACAAATCAAAAGGCTTCAGTCCTGGAGTGAAAATCATAAAGATGTCCTTAAAGGCGGTCGATTGAATTTTGGGATCAGTCAGAAAATCTTAAACCTCCATTTAAAAGGATTGTGGTGCTTCAATTTATTGAAATACCCACCACCCCATTTTCCTGTTGATAGAATTATCCAACAACGATTAAGGATTAGTCCCATAGTGCCATGGACAAAAATCAAAGATGAAAAAGCGTACTTGAAAATAATTGGTGCTGCTGAGGACATTGCAAAAGACCTTTATATTAGCATGCCCGAATTGGAGTTGAGGGTCTACAATAACACATTGATAGTTGTGCGATGAGCCATCAGTCTGAAGCCATATTAGAAGATAACCTGATCAAGCAATTGATTGGCTTAGGTTATGCTTCTGTTCAAATCCATGATGGCGATGCCTTACTTTCCAACCTTGAATCACAATTAGAAGCCTTTAATAAAACTAAATTCACAGCCAAAGAATTCGATGCCATTCTCAACCACCTGGCCAAAGGCAATGTGTTTGAAAAAGCGAAAACACTCAGAGACCGTTTTCATCTTGCGAAGGAAGATGGCACTTCTTTTTATGTGCGCTTCTTCAATAATGAAGACTGGTCGCAGAACAGATATCAAGTTACCAATCAGGTTAAGCAGGAAGGCTCATTTTTAAATCGGTATGATGTAACGCTGTTGGTTAATGGCTTGCCGTTGGTGCAAGTTGAACTCAAAAGGCGCGGTATGGAAATTAAAGAAGCCTTCAACCAGATCAACCGCTATCAGAAACATTCATTCTGGAGTAATCATGGTTTGTTTCAGTACGTGCAGCTTTTTGTCATCAGCAATGGCGCGAACACTAAGTATCTTGCGAATAATCCCTTGCAGTCGGTTTTACAAACTTACTATTGGGCTAAAGAAGACAATAGAAACGTAACAGAGCTTACTGATTTCGCCAGTGCGTTTCTTAATACCGACCACCTCGGCAAGATGATCTCTCATTACGTGGTGATGAATGAGACCTTCAAAAACATGATGGTGCTTCGGCCTTATCAGTACTATGCCACCGAGGCTATTATCAGGCGTGTAGAAACCAGTAACTCGAATGGATACATTTGGCACACCACCGGTTCGGGTAAAACCTTAACCTCGTTCAAAGCCAGCCAGATTATTATGGATTTACCCCATGTTCACAAAGTCGTGTTTGTGGTGGATCGTAAAGATCTGGATTACCAGACCATGCAGGAGTTCAACAGCTTTAAGAAAGATAGTGTTGATGTAACCGATAATACAAATTCATTAGTCAGGCAGCTCACGGATGATACGAAACTGGTTCTAACGACCATTCAGAAATTAAATAACGCCATCACCAAAGCCCATTACGAAAACCGGATGGGGCACCTGAAAGATAAAAAGATAGTCTTCATTTTTGATGAGTGTCATCGAAGCCAGTTTGGCGAAACCCACGACCGGATCATCGAATACTTTAAGAAAAGTCAGCTCTTTGGGTTTACCGGCACACCCATCTTTGCCGACAACGCCAGTAAGAATGAGTTTGGTAAACGGACTACCAAAGATTTGTTCAGTGATTGTTTGCATAAATATGTAATCACCGATGCGATCCGCGATCAGAATGTTTTGAAGTTTGGAATTGAATACGTGGGCAAGTACAAACAAAAGGGAAACACTTTTATTGATATTGAAGTAGAAGACATTGATCGCTCCGAAGTACTCAATTCTGAAAAGCGACTGGAGAAGATAGTTGACTACATCATTGCCTGGCACGATCAGAAAACATTCCGGAAAGATTACTCGGCACTATTTGCCGTAAGCAGTATTGACAACCTGATCAAGTATTACGACATCTTCAAAAGGAAGAAAGAAGCAGGAGAGCATACGTTGCGCATCGCTACCATCTTTACCTTCGGTGCCAACGAAGAGGATGATGATGCTCAGGACTTCCTTCCGGGCGATGAAATGCCAATGGCAGCGGAAGCCCAGGCTTTGTATAAATCCAGCCATACCCGGGATAAACTGGAAGAGTACATTGGCGATTACAATAAAATGTACGGCACCAATTTTTCCACTAAAGATAGTCAGCAGTTCGAGAATTGCTTCAAAGACATCAGCAAGCGAATGAAGGAACGCGAAAAGCAAACCTTCAATGATAAACGCGATCGACTCGATATTGTGATTGTGGTAAACATGTTACTAACAGGCTTCGATGCCAAGAAGGTAAATACCCTGTATGTAGATAAAAACCTCAAGCATCACGGCCTCATCCAGGCCTTCTCAAGAACGAATAGGATTTTAGGTGAACAGAAATCACAAGGCAATATTTTATCCTTCCGCAATCTGAAGGAGGCTACCGACAAAGCCATCACGCTATTTTCCAATAAGGATGCTGTCGAAGTGATTCTGTTGCCTTCTGTAGAAGTGATAGCAGAGAAGTTTGACGAGGCATTGAAAAACCTGCTGGCAATAGCGCCTACCTATCAAAGCGTAGATGATCTGGTAAGTGAGGAAGATGAACTGGCTTTCATACAGGCATTCAGAGCTTTGTTGCGGGTAAAGAACGTGTTGGCTTCCTACACTGATTTCTCATGGAATGTGTTGGGGATAGATGAGCAAACTTTTGAAAACTACAAGAGCAAGTACCTCGACCTTTACGAGAAAGTAAAGCAGAACACTCAAAAACAGAAGACGTCCATCTTAGACGATGTTGATTTTGAATTGGAGTTAAT
>Ga0075163_10005864_pt1 | contig 16312 bp, 15 predicted proteins | sample JI1023141ADNA_FD_71478 | JGI IMG/M metagenome (GOLD analysis project Ga0075163, IMG submission 71478) | Wastewater effluent complex algal communities from Wisconsin, to seasonally profile nutrient transformation and Carbon sequestration -... | ecosystem: Engineered > WWTP > Effluent > Algae...
CCACCCGGCCGTCGCGTTTGAGTTCATCGGCAATCTCGCGGGGAAGGACATTGAGCAGCAGCGTGTCCGACCGGTGGCGCTCAGCGTTGAGCGTTCTGGCCAGGAGGAAGACCAGCCCGCCCGTAAAGAGAATGGCAAAGACGAGGTTGCCCGCCAGATCCGTGAGCCGGTCCTGGGCGGATGCGTAAGGCTGGACCAACCGGGGCCAAAGTTGCTCAACCACAAGAATGCCGCAGGCGGCCGCGCTGAACAGAAGGCCGGAGATCACGGCATCCCGGGTGCGTGGGGCGAGTGTGATCGCGATGACCAGGGCAGGAGCCAGGTACCAGACCGCCCCTCCTGACGATCCGGCGTTCAGGAGCATGTTGGTGAAGAGGAACGCCAGGATGGTCAGGACGAAGGGCCAGTAGAGCTGCCGGTGTTTGCCTGCGAAGCGGGAGGCGATGTAGAAAATTAGGAAGATCAGTCCGGTTCCGAAATTCAGCGCCACCAGGAAGCCCGAGTTTTTGAGCAGGAGCAGACTGGGAATCCCGCCGAGATTGGTGACCGTGTTCAGGAGGCTGACCGAATTGAACAAACGCCCATCCAGGGGCACATGGCGGTCATCACCAATGAGTGCGGCCAGAATCCGTCGTGTCGCGCGCCCCGCGAACGAAATCCGTCCGGAGTTGTTGGGCGGTCGAACCACGCCGAACGTTGAACTCATGGAGCCTATAGGCCAGCAATTCCGTGACGTTCTTTCTTCTACCAGCCCACGGTTGAAATGCCGAGAGGGCCTCGGACCAATTCCACCGTGTTCTTCAACGCGCCGCCTCGTTGTGCAATAATCTCATTGCGCATCGAGAAAATTGCGCAACACGCACGATCCATGGAACTGACCATCGGATCGCCCCGGAACGCGACCATCGTGCTCGCCCTGATGGACCGCCTAGCCCCCGCCCAAGCGAAGATGGAGTAGGGCACGCGCGCGCAGCCATGAACAGACTGAGCCGGAAGCACACAAGGATCTAGTCCAGCCGAGATCGCGGCGTTCCCGATATCCCCGGTGATTTTATTTGAGCGCTGAGAAATCCGTCGGCGTGAGTTTGTAGGCGGTGACGCCGGCGCGAAGTTTGCCGCCGGCTTCAGTTTCCTGCTCAACGCGCTGCCAGTCGGGATCCTGGTGGAACTCACCAATCGACTTCAGGATTGCCGGGATGCTGTCCCCTGCGAGCAGGCAGACGAACTGATCATTTCCGTCGGCATCCTTCTGCTCCGCGACCCACCAGCCGATGCTGGGCATGCCATGGCGCGCGTAGATCGGCATGGCGAAATCACGCCAGCGCTTCCGAAAGGCGTCGAGCTTGCCGGGCAGCACCGAATAGATGCGCAGGTCGAAGGCGCGTGGAGTCTTGCCCTCTGTGAAATCAAACCTCGCCGTGGCGTCGATAGGCAACGTCAGCGTCGTGATCGCGTCCACCGTTTTGCCATGTTTCGCATTCGAGGCGACGTAGCCCTCCTTGAACTGCGGGTCGGCGCTGAATTCCTTTTCCTGCTTCTGCAGCACTTCTTGGCTCGCTGCCGCCATCAGGTAGGCGAAGGTGCCGCCGTTGGTGGTGCCGGGTGCCGACCAGTAGCCCATCGTTGAGATGCCGTGTTGACGCCGGATCGGTTCCACTGTGTCCCGAAAACGTTCCAGCACGCCGTCGAGTTTGTTGGAGATGACGGTGTACACGCGCAGTTCATAGTAGGCAGGGGTTGGTGGCGCGGTGTGGTTTGAGACTGGTGTTGGGATCCAGCCCAATTGCTGCTGCATTCCCAGCCGATCCTGGCTGACCCAAATCTCCTCGATTTTGCCGTTGGCGAGACGAAACAGACTCATGCCAGCGACCTGCATGGACTTCCCGGAGGCCGGATGCCCCTGGAGCTCGCCCCTCTGCGTGCCGGTCATCAGCCAACGTGCCAGCACCTCATCGTCCTGCGCCACCACGTCCTCGACAGTGAAGTGCAAGTCGGGAAAGGCGGTATGAAACACAGCCATGCTTTGCTTGTACGTCTCCAACCCGGTGACGGTGACGTGCGGATGCCGCAACACGAGGTTGGTCGCGATCAACGCATCCGCAGTTTCCGTGTCCGCGTGATTTGCCCAACGATCAAAGTAGCGGCGGATGATCTCGCTGTTGCGCCGGGCGGGCCCTCCATTACGGGTGGCGCAACTGCTCAGCAGCAGACTGACACCCAGGGCGGTGAGCAGCAGACCGGCCATCCGGAAGCGCGGCATTCGTAGGGGATGGGAGTAATGGTTCACGGGAACTGATGGGGTGGAGTGATCACGCGGAAGAACGCTGAGCCGGAATGGCGAACGTTTCATGGCAATGACGTGGATCGGGCGGGGCCTGGAAGAATCGTTCGGGATTTACCGCTTCGTTGCCTCCTCCACCACCAGCACCCAGTCGCCTTCGTCGGGCGGCGTGAAGGCTTGGCGCTGCCGGTCGTTGAACTCGCCGATGCGCGTCGTGTCGCCCGTGCGCGGATTATACCAGGAGGCGATGATCCGCTCGCGGGAGACCTTGGTCAGATCGAGGGTGAGGCTTCGTCGGGTGGGTAGGTAACTGAGGGCAAAGGAACCATCATCCGCCAACGCGGTGACGGCGTAGCCGTTGGTCGCGAAGGCACCACGACCATCGACGGCGACGACGTTGTTCACGTCCGGCATCAGCTTCCACCAGGGACGAGACTCCAGCAGCGCACGCAGGTGTTTCAGACTGTTCGCACCGGGCAGTTCGAGAAGTTCGCGCCAGTTCGGCGGCATGTTCCAGTTGGGCGAGCCGTAGGCGTGTCCAAAGCCGCCGCCGAGAACACACCAATACGCCTGCTTGCGCGCCTGCAACGCGCTGCCCCAGGCCTCGTGCTCGCCCTCGTAGGTGGATTCGCCGAGGAAGAACGGTCGCACCGGAATTTTCGCATACTCGGCGTGACTCACCTCGTAGATGTCGGGTTGGTTCCTATTCCAAGCCTTGTTGAAGCCGCGGAAGTAGGAATAGACCATCGAAACGTCGAGCCAGCGTTCGTTCGCTGGCCAGACATCGGTGCTCGAGTGTGTGGAGGCGGCGTGGTAGGTGATGAGCTGTCGCGGTGCGGTGTCCTTCAGACCGAGACCCAGTGCGCGGATCTCGGCGCGGGCGTTATCCGGATCGTTGTCGCCACCGAGGATCCACAAGACATTATCAAAGGATCCATAGCGTGTCCCCAGCCAGCGGCCGAACGTGCGCGCTTTCTCCGCTCCATTCCGGTTCAGCGGCTTGGGCGTTCCGTCCTTTTCCCTGCCGGCCCAGCCTTCGCCGCAGCACCCCGACCAGGCGGGCGCGATGGCCAGCAGCATTCCCTCGCGTTGCGCTTCGGACACCACGCGGTCCACGTGGGCGAAATACGGCTCGTTCGGCCGTTCAAAATCCTGCTCCGGCGGTGTGCCGGCGAAGGGCAGTTGACCCGCGCGGTTCGTCATGCCGAGAAACCCGGTGAGCATGACCTGAAGCGCGGTGAAACCCTGCTCCTTTCGGCGGGCCAGGTAGTCCCTCGCCTCCGCATCCGTCAGTTTTGTGATCAGCATCCAGGGCGTGTCGGCGTGATACAGAAACGGCGTGCCCCGCTGATCCATGAGGTGGCGGCGGTCCTCGCGGATCCTGAGGGGAAACCGGGGGGTCTCATCGGCCAACGCGGCGAAGCTGACCCACAGTCCAAGCCATGCGGCGGGGCAAGCCTTCATGGTCGTGGTGAGATGGCAGAAGGGGGCGCGCAGGATGAAGGGTCGCGTCCAGATGGCGGTGCGAGGGGGAATCCGCGGCATTCCTCCTGATCTTGTTGCGGCTTCATTGCGGAGAAAGTTAGCCAACTCAACGCCCGCAGGTAGGTCCGTTTCAATGAACCTTTTGGACGATTCGGGAGGGACGGCTTCCGGTGGCGTCAGTCTTCACGCCGTGGATCCCGTCGGCTGGCGATCCGCCGCTTCCTGGCGAATGAAGGTGGAAACTCTGCCCATTCGCTGCCTTCATCCTCTCGCCACCTGGCAAAAAATGATGTCGTTCACCTCGTTTCCTCGCCCCGGGTTGCCCGGTCGCATCGCCCTGATTCTTGCCTCAGGATGGTTGGCTTCCGCCCTCTCGGGCCTTGCTGCCCAGGAGGTCGATGGCCGACTCGATGCGTTCTACCGAAACTACCTGGAGCAGCGGTTTCGGCTGGAACCGCTGGCCGCGACCCAGATGGGTGACCACCGCTTCGACGACCAATTGGAGGACGTCTCCGCTGCCTCCCGCGCCGTCTGGAGCGCCCTCACCCGCGCCACGCTTGAGGCATTGCCGCGGGAGGTGGACTATTCGCGGCTCTCCCGCGCTGGGCAGATCGACTTCGAAATCTTCCGGCACGACTTAAAAAAGACCCTGTGGCTGGAGGAGAACACGCGACCGTTCGAGGAGGATCCGCGGGTTTACGGCGGATACATCAGCGACAGTGTCTATGCGCTGCTGGCCCAGTCCACACTGCCCAAGGAGACCAACCTCACCAACGCCATCGCGCGCATGAAGCGCATTCCGAAGATCCTCGATGCCGCCCGGACAACGCTGAGGAATCCTCCCCGATCCATTTTGGAGACCGCCATTCGACAGAACCGGGGGGCGATGGCGTTCTACGAAGCCGGATTGTTTGAGCTGGCGGGAGAGACTCCGCAATTGAGTGCGCTGCGGGCGGCCGCGGCTCCCATCGTGGAGAAGTTGCGGGAGTATCAGTTGTTTCTGGAGGGTGAGTTGACGCAGCGCGCCACCGGTGACTGGCGGCTCGGACGCGAGCGATTCGCCAACAAGCTGGATCTGGAGCTCGATGCCGGTGTCTCGGCGGATCAGGTGCTCGCGGACGCCGAGTCTGAGTTTCTCCGGGTGCACCGCGAGCTCTATGTGATCGCCCGACAACTGTGGAGCCGTTACTTCCCGAAGCAGCCGCTGCCGCCCGACGATGAAGCGGGCCGTCGCGACACGGTGGCCCGGGTCATTGCGGCGGTGAGCGAAGAACACGGTGCCCCGGAGGCGCTGGTGACGGATGCCCGGGCCACCGTGGATCGCACCAAGACCTTCATCCGCGAGCGTGACATCATTCGCCTTCCCGATCCCGACCGCTGCGAGGTCATCGAGATGCCCGAGTTCAAGCGCGGCAACTCGCTCGCCTATATGGAATCAGCGCCGCCGCTGGATCCCGCTGCCGTGAGTTTCTACGCCGTGAGCCCTCCGCCGGCCGATTGGACTGCGGAACGCGTCCGAAGCTTTCTGGAGGAGTACAACCGCCACATGCTCCAGGTCCTCACCATCCATGAGGCCTATCCCGGGCACTACGTGCAGCTCGAGTATGCGAACCGCTCGCCCTCGCTCATCCGTCGGATTCTCGGATCGGGTGTGTTCATCGAGGGTTGGGCGGTTTACACCGAACAGATGATGCTCGATGAGGGTTACGCCGACGGCGACCTCCGTGTCCGTCTCATGCAGCTCAAGTTCTATCTGCGAGCCGTGGTCAACGCCATCCTCGACCACCGGATGCACTGCACCGGGATGACAGACGACGAGGCGCTGAAGTTGCTGACCGAGGGAGGCTTCCAATCAGAGGGGGAAGCGAAGCTCAAGATCATCCGGGCCAAGCAGAGCTCCACGCAGCTTAGCACCTACTTCGTGGGGCGAATGGCCCATTACCGTCTGCGCCAGCAGATTCAGCGTGAACTGGGTGACCGCTTTAATCTGGGCCGATTCCATGAAGCCGTGCTGGCCTATGGTTCGGTGCCGACCAAGTATCTCCCCGAACTCGTCCGCGAGCGCCTGCAACGGCCGCGCTGAAATCAATGGCGCTTCGACCGGACCCTGGCGACCCCGAACTCAAGCAACCCCGCGGCGACCATCACGGCGGTGGTAGCTGGCTCCGGAACCACATGTTTCGTGGTCCTGGGAAAACGATTTGCTGAGCTGTGGACTCGAGGGGCACTTCGCCGGGAATTCCCAGCAGATCTCCCCGAAGTGGGTCCCGATTTTCGTCCGCGATTCGGCTTTGACTCAAAAGGAAACTGAGTCACCATTGAAATCCTGATCGGGAAACTAAAGATATGTCCGCCATTGCATCGAGTCCTTCGGAAGCCAAGCCATTGACCAAGAACGAGCAGTTGAAAATCGCCATCCCCACGCTGGCGGGAAACATTGCAGCCACGCTGTCGGATCCGGCGGCGGATTCCTTCTCGGGGGACGATGAGCAGTTTCTGAAGTTCCACGGCATTTACCAGCAGGACGACCGGGACAAGCGGAAGCAGGGCAAGGTGCACATCATGATGATCCGGGGTCGCATCCCCGGGGGAGTTCTGAGCGCCCAGCAATGGATCGCTTTCGATGATTTGGCGGCCAAGTACGGCAACGACACGCTGCGCATTACCACCCGGCAAAGCATTCAATGGCACGGAGTGGCCAAGTCCGGACTGGGCGCGCTGATGAAGGGCATCCATCAGGCGATGCTCGACACCCTGGCGGCCTGCGGCGACGTGAACCGCAATGTGATGGCGGCACCCACCCCGGCCGGAACCCATGCCCGCCAGCAGGTGTACGAGGACTCCAAGCGGGTCTCCGAGGCCCTGTTGCCCCAAACCAAGGCCTATCACTCGATCTGGCTTGACGGGGTTCAGCTCAATTTGGACGCGCCGGAGAACAAGGATTTCGTGGATCCGCTCTACGGCCGGCAGTACCTGCCGCGGAAGTTCAAGATCGCCTTTGTCATTCCGCCGACCAACGACATGGACGTCTTTGCCAACTGCCTCGGATTCGTGGCGGTGGTCGAGAATGATCAGGTCATCGGATACAATCTGCTGGTGGGCGGCGGCATGGGGCGCAGTCACGGAAACGCGGCTACCTATCCCCGTCTGGCTTCGGAATTGGGGTTCTTCCCCCGGGAGAAGCTGGTCGAGGTGGCCAAGGCAGTGCTGACCGTTCATCGGGATTTTGGCGATCGCACGGATCGCAAGCACGCCCGTCTGAAGTACGTCGTGCAGGAGCGCGGCGTGGACTTCGTGCGGGCCGAGGTGGAACAGCGCGCTGGGGTTACCCTGGGTCCGGTTCGCCGCTACACCCTCACCACCACCAACGACACCTACGGGTGGCATCAGGCGGTGGATGGTTCGTGGTACGTCACGCTGTTTGTCTCCATGGGGCGGGTCAAGGACGTGGAGGGGCATCAGTTGAAGACAGCCCTTCGCCGCGTGGCGGAACGGTTCCCGGGCATTGAATTCCGATTGTCCGCCAACCAGAACGTCCTGTTGGCCAACGTGCCCGAGGCGGAACGGGCTTCGGTGACCGCGCTGCTCGCCGAGCATGGGGTCAAGACCGAGGCGCAGGCGGGCATTCTTCATTCGGCGGCGATCGCCTGTCCGGCGCTGCCGACCTGTGGACTCTCCCTCGCGGAGTCCGAGCGCTACCTTCCCACTCTGCTCACCCAACTCGAGGCCCTGTGCGCCGAGGTGGGGTTGTCCGGACAGGAGATTGTCATCCGCATGACTGGATGTCCGAACGGGTGTGCCCGTCCGTACATGGCCGAGATTGGTTTCGTGGGCAAGGCCCCGGGTCGGTATCAGGTGTGGCTGGGCGGCAACGAAAACGGCACCCGGCTGAACCGCGTGTGGAAGGACATGATGAAGGATGCGGATATTCTCAACGAACTGCGTCCGCTTCTGGTCCGCTATGCGGCAGAACGAACCCAGGGAGAGCGCTTCGGCGACTGGGTTGCGCGCAGTTTGTGGACCGAGCAGCCCGTGCTGGCCGCCTGATCCAATGGTGTTATCTCCCAAGACACTCCTCGCATGAATCCAGACGAGATTATTTCGGCCAATACCGGATTCCGTGACCGCCCGCCTGCCGAGTTGGTGCGTTGGGCTGTCCAGAACTCCGGAGGTCGCTCCATCATCTCCACCAATTTTCGCCCCTACGAGGCGGTATTGCTGCACATGGCAACCCAGGTGCAGCCTGACATTCAGGTGCTCTGGGTGGATCACGGCTACAACCGTCCCGCCACGTACCGGCATGCGGAGGATCTCATCCGCCGGCTGCGATTGAACGTGAAGGCCTATGTGCCGCGGATGACCACGGCCCATTACGACGCCGTTCGTGGCGGTGCCCCGGAACCGACGCCGGAGAACGAGGAACGGATCAAGGCCTTCAGCACGGTAATGAAGCTGGAGCCCTTTCAACGCGGCATGCGCGAGCTGGCTCCCAGCGTGTGGTTCACCGCGCTGAGGAAGGTGCAGAATCCGAACCGCGCTGGACTGGACCTGGTGGCCGAGGACCGCAACTTCGGATGCCTAAAGGTCAGTCCGGTGTTCCACTGGACGGATGCGCAGATGGAGGAGTATCTCCGGCAGCACGATCTTCCCAACGAGTGGGATTACTTCGATCCCGCCAAGGCCGACGAAAAGCGCGAATGCGGTCTCCACGCCGCCTGGGGTGGCAAGGTGATGGGTAATGGCTGAGACACGGATTTCACTGATTCTCACGGATTTGAGATGGCGGAATTGCTTTACCGGGATGAAACCCACCGGCTGATCGGTCTGTGTATGGAGGTTCATCGTGGACTGGGCAAAGGCCACAACGAAATCCTCTACAAGGATGCCTTCGTCGTGGAATTGAATCAGGCTGAGATCCCCTTTGCTCGAGAGCAGCGATTCGATGTTACCTATAAGGGAGTAACTTTGTTGCACCCCTACTTCGCGGATTTTGTCGTCTGGGGTAAGATTGTATTTGAAGCCAAGGCCGTCGATAAATTGACGGACTCTCATATCAAACAGACGCTGAACTATCTCGCGGCGGCCAAACTTCGAGTGGGGTTGCTGGTAAATTTTGGTGGCGATTCACTAGAGTGGAAGCGTGTCATCCTCTGAATCCCTCCGTGAAAATCCGTGAAATCCGTGTCCAAAATCCGGCAGTGAATTCCATTTTCTGATGAGCAGCTATCATCTTGATCATCTTCAGTACCTCGAAACGGAGGCCATTCATGTCATGCGCGAGGTGGCGGCGGGTTTTGAGCGGCCCGTGCTGCTGTTCTCCGGCGGCAAGGATTCCATCTGTCTCCTGCGCCTCGCTGAGAAGGCGTTCCGGCCCTCCGACCTGCCAATGCCCTTTCTCAATGTGGAGACCGGGCATGAGTTTCCCGAGCTGATCGAGTTTCGGGACCGGAGGGCAAAGGAACTGGGTGCGAAATTGATTGTCCGCAGTGTGGACGATGCCTTTGCGCGTGGAATTGCCACGCCCACTCCGGGGCAGGTCAGCCGCAACCAGCTGCAAATTCCCGTGCTGCTTGCCGCGATTGAGGAGTTTCATTTCGATGCCTGCATTGGGGGCGCCCGGCGGGATGAGGAAAAGGCCCGGGCGAAGGAACGTTTCTTCAGCTTTCGCGATGCCTTCGGGCAGTGGGATCCCAAGAACCAGCGCCCCGAGATTTGGAACCTTTACAATTCCCGCCTCAATCCCGGGGAAAACATGCGCGTATTCCCGCTCTCCAACTGGACCGAGATGGACGTATGGGAATACATCCGGAAGGAGAAGTTGGAGGTGCCCAATATTTACTTCAGCCACACCCGGGAGTGCTTTCGCCGGGGGGGACAGTGGGTTCCCGTGCCGCCGGCTCATCTGGATCCCGCCAAGCCGGATCCCTATCTGGGGGCGCGTCCGCGTACCAACGAACCCGTGAAGACCCTGGTGGTGCGTGTCCGCACCATCGCCGACATGATCAGCACCGGCATGATTGAGAGTCCCGCGCAGAGTGTGGATGACATCATTGCCGAGGTCGCCGCCGCCCGCGTCACCGAACGCGGATCCCGGGCCGACGACAAGGCCAGCGAGGCGGCGATGGAAGACCGGAAAAAGGCCGGATACTTCTGAGCCGAAGCCGACCTTGCTCCCCTGCGATTCCACGTCTTACGTTTCTGACATATGAGCAACACACTCAGCGTCCGGTTGCCGGAAGACCTGGCGGCTTGGCTGAAGGAAACGGCGAAACGCACTGGGCAAACCCAGGGCGAAGTGGTCCGTCTCCAATTGGAGAAGGCTCGGGCCGCCGCGGGAGAGAAACCCTGGATGGCACTGGCCGGGAAGGCCAAGGGGTTGCCGCGCGACCTCTCCAGCCGGGAAGGATTCGGCACCCGATGACCGCCATTGCTGATACCGGCTTTCTGGTCGCGTTTCTGAACGCCCGGGATGAACACCATGCGTGGGCGGTCGCGTTGGCCCAGCAGATTTCCGATCCGCTGCTCACCTGTGAAGCGGTGCTGACCGAAGCAGCCTATCTGCTGAAAGATCCTATGTTGGTTACCGAAGCCTTGGGCTCCGGCATGCTGGAGGTGGAGTTTAGTCTGGCGGCCAATCACACCCACCTGACGGAACTCGGCGGACGCTTTGCCGACCAAAAGCCCGACCTCTGTGACCTGTGCGTGGTGCGCATGAGCGAACTGTTCCCGGAGCATGCCGTGATCACCACGGATCGGCGCGACTTTGCCGTTTACCGGCGGAACAAGCGGGATGTGATTCCCACTATTCTTCCGCCCGAGAAATGAATTTCAACTGGACCTAGTTTCCGGCGGTTGAATCCGAAATCACCGCTGCCCCGTAACCATGCCCGCGAATCACTCCATCGAACTCCTCCGCTTCAACACCTGCGGCTCCGTTGACGACGGAAAATCCACCCTCATCGGCCGGCTCCTGTATGACTCGAAATCACTGATGGAGGATCAGATTGAGGCGCTGGAGCGGTCCGCCGATATCACCGGTGGCGGCCAGATCAACCTGGCCAACCTCACCGATGGTTTGCGGGCCGAGCGGGAGCAGGGCATCACGATCGATGTGGCCTACCGTTACTTTGCCACGCCACGTCGGAAGTTCATCGTCGCTGACACGCCGGGTCACGTTCAGTACACCCGCAACATGGTGACCGGGGCCTCCTCAGCCAACCTATCCATCGTTCTGGTGGATGCCCGGCAGGGGGTAATTGAGCAAAGCCGGCGGCACACCTACATCTCCTCCCTGTTGCGCATTCCGCACGTGGTGATCGCCGTCAACAAGATGGATCTGGTGGACTGGTCGGAGGCGCGCTTTCAGGAGATCCGGGATGAGTTCGAGACGTTCCTACCCCGATTGGATATCAAGGATGTGAAGTTCATCCCGTTGAGCGCACTCAATGGCGACAATGTCGTTGAACCCTCCAAGCACACCCCGTGGTTCTCCGGGCCGACCCTTCTGGGTCATCTGGAGACCGTTCATATCGGCAGTGACTGGAATCTCGGTGCCTTCCGATTCCCAGTACAGTGGGTTAACCGGCCCAACAGCCCTCGAAATCCCGACTTGCACGACTTTCGCGGATTCAGCGGACAAATTGCCGGAGGAATCGTGCGGGTAGGTCAAAAGGTGATGGTGCTGCCGGGTGGGTGGAAAAGCACGGTGAAGGAGATCTGGACTCTGGATGGACCGCAGCAAGAGGCGTTCTGTCCGCAGTCCGTCACCCTCGTGCTGTCCGACGACCTGGACATCAGCCGCGGCGATACCATCGTGGGCATGGAATCGCTTCCTGGGCTCAACTCGGAGCTCCATGCCAAAGTGTGCTGGATGCATCCGCGTCCGCTCCAGGCGGGGCGAAAGTACTTCCTGAAGCAGGGCACACAGACCGTGGTGGCGGTGGTGACCGCCCTGGATCACCGGGTCCATATTTCGACTTTTGAACCGGAGCCGGAGCCGGCGGAACTGGCGATGAATGACATCGGTGAGGTTCGCATCAAGACTGCGAAGCCGATGGTCTATGACGGTTATTCCACCAACCGCCTCACCGGTTCCTTTGTGCTGATCGAGCAGGGCACCAATGCCACGGTCGCGGCCGGGATGCTACATCCGCCCCTGGAAGCCGTTCGTCCGGAGTACAACGACTTCGCCATCTAAGCACGTCAGGCCAATGAGCGGGGACGGGATCCGTGGGGAGGCTTGATGCTGTGGCGCGAATCGAAACTTCCCCGGATGCCACTTTCCCTTGCAGGGAACGGATGTCACCTTGACGTCCTATGCGCGCTCTTCGTCGCGTCGCCTTCTCCGCCCTTCCCAGACGATTCGTATTCGCGTTGTCCTTCTCACTGCTGCTGTACGGATGCTCGCGTCCTGCCGAGCCGGAGCCGCAGGCAGCCACGGAAACGGCGTCCGCAGTCGAGGATGAAGGACCAGATGAGACGGAGATTGCCCTGACTCAGAAACTGGAAGAGCGGCGGAAAGCGGTCGGGGGAAAGGTGCAGCGACTGGCACCGGATAAGCCTGTGACCAAGGTTCGATTGCCGTCGGCCGCGGAACAGCGCTGCTTTCAGTGTGTGGGTGTGGGCACCACGCCCTGCACGGTGCCCAAGTGTCGCGACGGGTTTCTGCCCTGCGGCGGGCCGTGTCTGAAACGTCACGAGGGAACCTGGGTGCCGGATTCCAAGCACGGGGGCATGGCGCGAGCCGTCAAGACTCCGGACCGGCACACCTGGTTTATTCCCGAAGGCCACGCCGGGGAGGTCTGGGTCTTTGAGGGAGGCAAATTGGTCAGCAAGGGGAATTGTCCCACCTGCGGTGGCCGGCGCACGCTGGATTGTCAGCTGTGCGGACGGACTGGGAGGCTGGAATGCGAGTCCTGTGAAGGCACGGGTGTGGTTCCCGGGGAGTGGAAGGCGGACGACAACCCCTGGTTTAATCGCCAACCGGACGTGGTTCGCCTCAAGGATGGCCGGGCTTTCCTCGGGCGGGAGGCGGGCGGGGACGATGTGGTGACCCTTTGGAAAACCCGGGCGGGTGAAATCATCTCGGTGGCCCGGGACGAGGTCACCCAGTGGCCGAAGAAGTGATGGGAACGGCTAGTTTTCCACCGCGCGGAAGAACTGAGGCTTCAGAAGCTGCGACTGAGGCACAGCGTAAACCCCGGTCGGGTTTCCTGGGACATCCGAAAAGTTTCCGCCCACCTGGTCAGTGCTTTGAAGCTTCCCGCTAAAAGTGACCACCGCTCCACCGTCGGGACTGGTCGCGATGGTGATCGTCGGAGCCGCGATGGGAGCCACGGAGGCCACCACCTCGCCGAGAATGGCGTAGGTGAAATTCAATCCGGGTGACAGCAGGTGGGCGGAACTGAAATCCAGGCGGATGTAGCGCCCCTGAACTCCGGAAGTGAAGGGCAGTACATCCACGGCGTAGCTGAAGGGGTAACTGGCGTGGTTGATGAGGACAAACTGTCCGGCAATGGGTGCTGTCGCCAAGGAGGAAGGATCGTCGCCCACCCTCACGGTCAGGTCCTTTCCCGTGACATTCCAAATGGCCAGTTTCTGTACGAGGCGGCTCGAACCCAGGTCGAAGTCGACGTAGCCGTGCAGTGGCAGATTGAAGGTGACCTCACTCTGCCAATTGTTGGCTGGGCCGTTCATTGCGAACACCCGGTGAGGCTGGACGAAATAGGCGTCAAAGAGCGTAGTTCCGCTGATAAACGGAACTTCCACCCCCGACTGGTTGATCATGTTCTCCAACGGCACATCTGAACTGTAGGTCCCCAGGTCGGTGCCCAGCACGGCGGCGGGACTGAGCAGGATCTGGGCGGACGCCAGAGGGGCCGCAGCAATCGCGCACAAGCCCATGAGGGGGGCTCGGAGTTGGGAAAGTGGGTTCATGTGGGCAAGGGTTGAAGTTGAGTCCACTCTCAAAAGTTGGGTGAAGTGTTTCGTCAAGCGAGCTACAAGGAGTGAGGAAGAAGTCTGCTGGTTTTGCCCCGATCCTTCAAGTGCGCGGATAGCAGGGTGTGCGTATGGCAGGGGATGCATCGCAGATTGCGGTCTGGGTCTGATCGGCAATTAACGGCTACCTGGATAGTCCTCCGGCCGATTCCAGTTGGTGAAGAGTGTCACCTGTTCCCGTTCCACCTCCAGGACCCTCATCTGACCCGAATTCACCAGAGCGCCGACAAATTTCTGTAGCGAACGTTCCCCCTGATCCAAACGGAGAACCGCCTCCCGGTGGGCTCTCTGCGGATACATTGCCGCCAGAGGTTCAAATCGACCGCCAAGCCGGGGAACAACTCCCTGCCCTGGGAGGCGTCCGGCGACCAATCGGCGAAGAAAATCTGCGGTCATCTCCGGCAGGTCCACGGCGAGGAAAACTACCCACTGGCCACGAGTCTGGGCCAACCCACGCTCGATTCCGGCCAAAGGCCCCTCGCCGGACCGCAGGTCGCACACCACCCGCACATCTGGATCGAGGGTTACACCGACGTTGCCTGTCGATGCGATCGAAACCCACCGTTCCCCCACTCCCGCCTCCAGAAGCAGGCGCAACTGTCGCTGGAGAAGTGGCTCACCTCCAACCCGCAGCTCGGCTTTGGGCCGCCCCATGCGTCGTCCTTCCCCGCCCGACAGCACGACACCGGCTAGCTCTGGCACACCCATAAACGGCGCTTGCCAAGAAGAACGGGCTGGGTTTCTTTCGTCGTGAAATTTAGGAATTTAGATCCCATGAAAAACCTCATCAAACTCATCGCCGCCGCGGCCCTCACCGCCGGCATCCTCAGCGTCCGCGCCGACGACGGCAAGGAAGTGAAATTGTCGGGTCAGGGCATGTGCGCCAAGTGTGAACTCAAGGTTGCCGACAAGTGCCAGAATGTCGTCCAGGTGAAGGACGGCGATAAGACCACCACCTACTATCTCATGGGCGACGTCAGCAAGGCCTTCCACAAGAACCTGTGCTCGGCCACCGAAAAGGTGAAGGTTGAAGGCAAGTGCACCAAGGAAGGTGACAAGTTGGTCGTCGCGGTCACCAAGATCGAGTCCGCCAAGTAACGGACTGCGCGACGTCGTCGTGCATCGAACACCCGCCGCGGAATTTCCGCAGGCGGGTTTTTTGTTCCCGCACCTTCCGACGTGAGTCGGAACAGAATGTCACAGATTGCAACGGCCGACCTTTATTGACGACCGATGCAGTGGCTTCCCAGCGCTCAGTGATATTCCTGAACCGTTTTCACGGCGTAGCCATTTCGCTGCAGCGCTGCGATGGCCATCACCGCCGCCTTGGCTCCGCTGATGGTGGTGATGATCGGTGTCCCGGTCATGACCGCCGTGGTGCGAATCTTGACTTCGTCGGCCCGCGGTGCGGAACCGCTGGGTGTATTGATGACCAGATGAAGTTCCTTATTTTTGAGCAGATCGATGGCGGTCGGTCGTCCCTCGTTGAGCTTGAAGATGCGCTGCACCTTGAGTCCCGCCCGCTCCAGCACCGTTGCTGTTCCGCCGGTGGCCACCAGTTCGAATCCCAACTGTGAGAGTTCCTGCGCGATTGCCGCCACCTTCGGCTTGTGCGCGTCGCCCACGCTGAGGAAGACCCGTCCCTTGAGCGGCAATGGAGAACCGGCGGCCATCTGCGCCTTGGCATAGGCAATGCCCAGATCGGCATCCAGCCCCATGACTTCGCCGGTGGACCGCATTTCCGGGGACAGGATGATGTCCTGTCCGGGAAACTTGTTGAAGGGGAACACCGACTCCTTCACCGCCCAGTACTTCGGCCAGATCTCACTCGTGAAGCCCAGTTCCTGAAGGGTCTTTCCGGCCATCACCTTGGCCGCCAGCTTGGCCAGGGGAAAGCCGATCGACTTGGAGACGAAGGGAACCGTCCGGGAAGCGCGCGGGTTCACCTCCAGGACATAGACCACGTCGTCCTTTACCGCGTACTGGACGTTCATCAGTCCGCAGACCCGCAGCTCGCGGGCCATGGCGTGGGTGTGCCTGCGAATGGTGTCCATGACCGCGGGAGCGAGGGTGTGCGGGGGCAGCACCATGGCCGCGTCGCCCGAGTGAACACCGGCGAACTCGATGTGCTCCAGCATGCCGCCAATGACGATGGTCCCCTGGGACGGATCCTCGAACAGTCCGACATCGGCGATGCAGTCCACATCCACTTCGGTGGCGTCCTCCAGGAATTTGTCCACCAGCACCGGCCGCTCTGGCGATGCCTCCACTGCGACGCGCATGTAGTGCTGCAATTCCTGGTCGCTGTACACGATCTGCATGGCGCGCCCACCCAGCACGAAGGAGGGACGCACGAGCACCGGATAGCCCAGGCGTTGGGCAATCACCAGCGCCTCGCCCTCGCTGGTCGCCAGGCCATTCTGTGGCTGGGGAATGCCCAGTCGGTCGAGCATGGCGGCGAAGAGCTTGCGGTCCTCTGCGATTTCGATGCTCTCCGGGGAGGTGCCGATGATTCGGACGCCGTTCTTTTTGAGCCCCAGCGCGAGA
>Ga0075163_10005865_pt1 | contig 16310 bp, 18 predicted proteins | sample JI1023141ADNA_FD_71478 | JGI IMG/M metagenome (GOLD analysis project Ga0075163, IMG submission 71478) | Wastewater effluent complex algal communities from Wisconsin, to seasonally profile nutrient transformation and Carbon sequestration -... | ecosystem: Engineered > WWTP > Effluent > Algae...
AGCTCGGAAAGATTCAGGAACCAACAGGTCGCCGATAATCGCTTCCACGAAAAATGCCCCACGCGGGGCATTTTTCGTGGAGAATGACGGTATACTAGTATCTATGCTCGACATCATTCGCATTGCACGCCATATCCCTGCCCATCCATACGAAAAGATTGCACAAGGTATCCTTGGAAAATCATACACACTCACCCTTGCATTCATTGGTGAACGGCGAGCACAGGCACTCAACAAGGCACATCGAGGGAAAGACTACATACCAAACGTACTCTCCTTCCCGCTCGATAGAACAACGGGAGAAATATATATATGTCCCGAAGTTGCGAAACGAGAGGCGAAAAAATTTGATATGAGTGTCGATGGATACATCGGGTTTTTATTTATCCACGGGTGTCTCCATTTGAAAGGGTACGATCATGGGGCTACAATGGAGAAAGCCGAGCAAAAATATGTTCGGCAATTTCGGCTGAACTAATTTTTTGTACACAAAGCGACGGCTCGCTCTTTTCACATGGCTCATTCTTACATTACCGGCATCGACGTAGGCACCTATCATGTGAAGGTGGTTATTGCGCGTGAACCAGAAACAAAAGATGGGAAGTCACTTCCCCAAATCATTGGGACAGGATACGCGGAAAGTCGTGGACTTCGAAACGGATATATCATCAATGAGAATGATGTCGTGCGAAGCGTCCGAAATGCTATCGCCCAAGCTGAGAAAGCGAGCGGAGTAAAAGTACGCCATGCATACATCTCTATGGGAGGCATTGGTCTCGATGAGGTACATGCCCACGGTGAAGCAATCACTTCACGCGCTGACTCTGTCATAAGCCAGGTCGATATCGATCATGCTATGCAGACGAGCGAAGAATCTATCCAGGATAAAATTCCAAATAGACGCGTTATACATGCAATCCCACTTTCCTTCACCGTTGATGGTGAGAAGGTACACGGACGACCACATGGACTCAAGGGAACAAAACTTGAAGTTGAGTCTCTTTTTATTACCGCATTTGAGCAACACCTAAACGACCTTGTCTCTGCGATTGAATCGATTGGTATCACCGTGGACGACATTATGGCTTCCCCGCTCGCTGGAAGCCTCGTTATGCTCACTAAGGCACAAAAGCGTGCTGGATGCGTCCTTGCAAACGTCGGCGCAGAAACGGTATCAATCGTTGTGTTTGAAAACAACACACCTGTCTCGCTCAAGGTATTCCCGCTTGGCTCAAACGACATCACAAACGACATCGCACTCGGACTTAAGATCCCTCTCGACGAAGCAGAGAAGGTGAAGCGAGGCGGTATGTCATCATCAACATACTCAAAGCGTAAACTCGACGAAATTGTAAATGCACGTCTCTCAGATATTTTCGAACTCATTGACGCGCACCTCAAAAAAATTAAACGTGATGGTCTCCTCCCTGCCGGCATCGTCCTCACTGGCGGCGGATCAAGTCTTGCTACTATCCAGGAACTTGCTCGCGCATCGCTTCGTCTCCCATCAAAAATAGCGACGCTCGATCCCGGGCAAAACGGAAAGGTACGTGATGCTTCGTGGGCGGTTGCGTATGGGCTTACCATCTGGGGTCTTTCCGGAACGGAAGAAGAGAGTGGCATTAATCTTGCAAAGCATACGGGGAATGTACTTCTCAATTGGTTCAAGCAATTTCTTCCGTAGAATTTTTTCGAAACCTGTTTACGCACACTGTCTCAGGGAGTAAAAATATATTGGGAAACAAAGCTTTTTCCATCACACTCCCATAAATTTTCAATCGCACGGAACACAATTTTGTCAATATAGTGACAGCAACTCCGTACCCCTGTATCATACCCCTACGTTCACCAGAGGAGACTGGTGTATGTTTTTTGGAACGGTAACTTTTTATTTGTATGGAACAGATTAAAACAGATGTGGAATCCTTCGCACGCATTCGCGTCGTTGGAGTTGGTGGTTCAGGTGGAAACGCAGTGAACCACATGGTGGGTGAAAAAGTGAAAGGTGTTGAATTCATTGCAATCAATACTGATGCACAAGATCTTCACAACTCACTTGCAAAGAAGAAGATTCACATCGGAAAGAATCTCACACGTGGACTTGGTGCTGGTGGTAATCCTGACCAAGGTCGCCGTGCTGCAGAAGAAACGCGCGAAGAGATCGCAAACTCCATCAAAGGTTCCGACATGGTGTTCATCACCTGTGGTATGGGTGGTGGTACTGGCACCGGTGCTGCACCTGTCGTTGCAAAGATTGCACGTGAATCTGGTGCACTCACAGTAGGCGTGGTGACAAAGCCATTCCTCTTTGAAGGACAAGAGCGCATGCGCCTCGCGATGCAGGGTATCGACGAACTCAAGCGTGAAGTCGATGCACTCATCACCATTCCAAACGACCGTCTCCTCGCTATCGTCGATCGCGAAACAACCGTAAAGGCCGCATTCGCACTCTGTGACAACGTCCTGAAGCAGGCTGTTGAGGGTATCTCTGACCTCATTACAATGCCTGGTATCATCAACGTCGACTTCGCTGATATTCGATCAGTGATGGAGAATGCTGGATCAGCACTCATGGGTGTCGGTCTCTCTGCTGGCGAGAAGCGTGCAGAAGAAGCTGCACGTGGCGCAATCAACTCTCCCCTCCTTGAGGTTTCAATCACTGGAGCAAAGGGTGTTCTCTTTGCGGTTGCTGGTGGTGATGACCTCGGTATGCTTGAAATTCAAGATGCTGCTCGTGTCATTACTGAATCGATTGATCCTCATGCAAAAGTCATCTTCGGTACCATTCGCGACGAAAAGCTCAAGAAGAATGAAGTTCGCGTAACCGTTATTGCAACTGGATTCCCAGAATCAGATGGTTCACCATCACATGCTACTCACTCTCTGAGTTCATTTGAACGCGCGGTCGCGAGCGAGGAACGATCTCCAGAGCGTGGTCGCATCTTCAACTCTATCGGCATCATGCGTGGGAATGAAGAACCAAAAGAAGAGGCACCTGTCACGGTACGTGAGGAACCAAAACCAGCACCCGTGGTTGTAAAAGAACCAAAACCTGTTGACCCTGTCGACGAGGAAGAATCTGATGAGGACTGGGGCGCCGTTCCGGCATTTCTAAGAAGATCTAAACTCAAGTAATTTCTGAACATTAGCTACTCGTAGTTACTCTTTACTCACTGTCGGAACGGCGAGTCGCAGCGATGTGAGTCGCTTTCATAATGCGACGAACCAGCGAGACCGGGGAGGAAGTGCTTAGTAGAATTTTTACGAAGTGAAAATTATACTTAGCAACTTGACCCCTGTCCCCGCTTTCCTGAGACGGTCAAAGCTAAAATAACTGTTCTGGATGAAGCTTATGGAAAAAATCCATAGGCTTTTTCTGTACCTAAGAAACGCTGGTACGTCGAGGCGATACGCTGAAGTACCTAAACGTTCCTAGTTTCATTTAATCTCCGCAAACGCTTCACGGAAACTGCGCAGCTGTTTCGACTGGAGTTCGTAGACCTCTTTAACACCAGAACAGGTAGCTTGTGGATCTGAATACACGATAAAACTTTCAGCACGTTCTAGTACATTTCTAGGAAATTCTGATTCGTCCGTAGAGGCTGCCTGATGCAGGTACTCTGGGTTTCCAGCCCAATATATATTTGCTTCACCCTTTTCTGCCACTTGTTTGTAGAACTCGTTCTCAAGCACGGCTTTGTAAGAGACTGATACGGTTCCAAGCACGTCTGGATATTTTGCATCACAACTAACTTTTCCTGTTGCGTCCTTCGATAGCTCTTCTAACTCAAGAGTGGAAAAACTAATGCTCTTGTAGGGTCCCTTGATACTTCCATCAGAATACTCAAAAATTCTCTCTATTGCTACGTACACAAGAGTGCCAATCTTCTCTATGTCCATATCGCCCACCCATGTAATGGAGCATGGCGACTCGGTACACACGACTCGTTCTTCCGAAAGTAGGATTTGCTCACGTAATTGTGGAGCCTGTGGTGGCACAACGGGAGTAGATGGTTTTTCGGGTGGGACATATGCTACACCGCTGGAGCGTCCCTGCAAGTCGAGTTTGCCATATTCATATCCAACCCAACCACCAAAAAATGGCATACTAATGATGATTAACATCGCGAGCCATTTTGAGAGAGGTGTAACCCTGCAAAGACGTCCACACACTGTAACCTTTTGTTCCTCTGGGGGAGTTTCCATAGTGTTTATGGTATCACTCAACCTCTTCTGAACTTCCTCTCATTGTGCACAAAACCGCTTATTGTCACAGGAGGTTCCGAGTCATCAAACATGTTTTGAGTTACCTATCTCGTACGGTAGAATAGCAAGCACTAGCTAACACAATTCGAAACGACATGTACGATCTTATAATCATTGGAGGAGGACCTGCTGGTGTTTCTGCAGGTGTCTATGCATCACGCAAGCAACTCAAGACGCTTTTCATTGCAAAGGAATGGGGCGGACAGAGTATTGTCTCACCTGATATTCAGAACTGGATTGGAACACCACACATCAGTGGTGATGCGCTTGCGAAGAGTCTTGAGGCGCATCTCAAGGAATACGCAGGCGATATTGTAACAATCAGTGCTGGTCGTCTCGCAAACAAAGTAACTAAAGAAGGTGATACATTTACCGTTACGCTTGATAATGGTGAAACTGCGCAATCTAAAGCAGTACTCATCGCTACAGGTTCAAAGCGTCGCACACTCGGTGCACCTGGTGCAGATACATTTGAACATAAAGGTCTCACCTATTGTGCCTCATGTGACGGACCACTCTTCTCTGGCCGTGACGTAGTTGTTGTGGGCGGTGGTAATGCAGGTTTCGAAACTGCAGCACAGCTCCTTGCATACACAAAGAGCGTTACCCTACTCCACCACAGCGACGCATTCAAGGCGGACCCGGTTACCGTCGAGAAAGTACTTGCTCATCCAAATATGAAGGCATTCACTGGTGCGAAAACAGTTGAAGTCCAGGGTGATAAATTCGTTTCAGCAATTGTCTACGAAAAGGATGGTGAGCAGGTCACTCTCCCTACCGGCGGTATCTTTGTTGAAATCGGTCTTGTACCATCAACTGATCTGGTTGACGGACTCGTCGAGCTCGATGAGTACAAGCGCATCAAAATTGATCCATGGACACAGAAGACAAATGTTCCTGGCATCTGGGCTGCTGGTGACTGTACCAACGTAAAGTACCACCAGAACAACATTACTGCAGGTGACGGTGTGAAGGCGCTTGAGGATATATACGTCACTCTCAAGGCGAAGTAGTCGCACATCCCAAAATCTCTATCTACTTTGTCGCACTACGAAAAAAGACCCTCATCGTACACCCAGTACGCCTCGGGTCTTTTTTCTTGTGCTTCGCGTATCTAGGAAATTTTTAAATGCGCTTGCGTGGTATCTTTTTTTGTTTTTTAGATTTAGTTCGCTTTAGAAACAAGGAGGAACCGAGCGAAAGCATAAGACGTATATGGACATACGGCGCATGCTTGAGCGACGGTTCAGACGCAGTAGCTAAAGATGAAATGAGTCTAAAATAGAAAAAGCACCGACGGCTCGGTGCTTTTTCCTTATACAACGTAGAGCATGCCCCTCCTGGCCATTTCGCACTCTATTACGAGTACTAATATGTGAAGAAATCACCACACCAGGAAGAACATGTATAGCTTCTCACTCCCCCATTTATACGTCAATGCGCAAAAATAGTCGCTATATCATGGCTTAAAATAATACTTCTGTGCAAAAAGGGTGGATAAGTGAGTGCACAAGCTAGTGGGTTACCCGGTTCATAACCCTGTCGAAAACCCTATCCTGCAAAAAACGTTCCAACAATGTATGCAACGAGTGCAGCAGCACCACCGACGAGCACCACTTCTCCAACGGAACGCAACGTCTTCCCCCCTACAACTTCAGCTTTGAACAATCCGAGAACCACAAGTGCGAGAATTGTACCAAATGACGATATCTCAAAGAGAGTCTTTGCGGTGAATGATTCAAAGACAAGAAACGGAAGCAGCGGAATGATGCCAAATGAGACAAACGAAAAAAATGTTGCAAGCCCACCGTAGACAGGATGATCGCCTCGCGGATCCGGCATCTGTAGTTCGTTATTCATCATAAAGTCCACCCAGTACTGCGGATTCTTTCGATAGAGTGCGGTGATGGTACGCGCATCCGCTTCAATGAAGCCACGCTCCATGAGTATCGTCACGGTCTCTTCCGCTTCAACATCACCATTCTCTCGTGTCTCATGTTCTTCTTTTTTTCGAACATGTCCATAGAGACTTTGGTCAGAGCGAATGGAAAGAAAATTTCCAAGACCCATAGAAACTCCATCAGCAAAAAGGTTCGCGAGACCAAAAAGAAGGACGACCATAGAGGTGAGTTCGATGGTCGCATCTCCGCCAAGTGCCGCACCGGAGAACCCGGCGACGACTGCAAAAGTCGTGATGATGCCGTCAACACCACCATAGATAATTTCCTTGAGATAGGAAGCAAATGGTGACTGCTTATGCTCTTCTTTAATGTGTTGCTCAAGCTCCCGAGATCGCTCTTCAAGTGTCATAGTATGACCCTATACTATCACAGGCAATATTCAAAAATACCGTACACGGATTCTCGTAATGTGACAGAAGCGTTCTATACCGGTACATACCATTATTGCCACTGAACATCTGCGCACAAAACGAGCGTCTGTCTATGTCATACTATTCTGTATGTTTCTTGTGTCGCCAAAAAAACGTGTCTTACTCGGAATTGCTTTTCTCGCTCTCGTTCTGTTTACCTGGTTCATAACAAGAACTCCCTCAAATGAACGCACGTGGAATACTGACCAGAAAACTCTCCCCACTATTCGTTTTGAAGAGAGCGCTGTCTATATCGAGAATATTCGTAACTTCAGCTATACAAGCACAAGCACATATACCCCCTCCTATTACAACAAGCGTGTTGCTCTTGACTCGGTACGTTCTGTCGACTTCATCGTCGAACCATTCGGCTCTATCGGTGCGGCACACACGTTTCTCTCGTTCGGATTTGATGACGGGAGCTACCTTGCGCTCTCGGTAGAAATTCGAAAAGAAGTTGGCGAAACATTCTCACCATGGAAAGGACTGCTCAGAAAATACGAGCTTATGTATGTGATTGCTGACGAACGTGATGTGATTGACCTTCGAGCAAACCACCGTAAACACGATGTGTACCTCTACCCCACCACCGCGACACGAGAGCAAGCACAGGCACTCTTTGTCCATATGCTCACACGCGCTTCTTCGCTCCATGAGCATCCTGAGTTTTACAATACTGTCACAAACAACTGTACGACAAATATCGTTGCACACATCAATACCCTACGTGATGAACCGCTCTCCTGGGATCGCCGCATGCTCTTTCCAGAAGATTCTGACGTACTCGCCCATGAACTCGGTTTTATTGCACCCGATATGACAATCGACGAAGCGCGTGCGAAATACCGTATCAATGAGCGTGCAACAACCTATGCAAACGACCCCGAATTTTCAAAGAAAATTCGGGAGTGATGTGACTTCCTCTCTTGCTACACAATAAACGAAAGCGCGACTGCGGTTAGTACGCCGAACGATCCGAGTGTTTTAAGGAAAAACATAATTGCCTCCTCTTTCCTACTTTCAATAAGCAGCGCGACTGGTCGATAGAAAAAGAGGAACGCCATCACGGCAGCGGTGAACGAAAAGAGTGAGAATGCTGAAATAGTCCCAATGAGATTATCGGGCGTATCATGGTGAAGTGAACTAATGTGCTCAATGAGTAATCCCAATCCCCCGATATAGAGTGCTATACCAAGTGCATTGAGATACGGATTCCATTTCATATGGTATGGAACTCATATGGCGCATCAAAGGTATCATAAGAACCTTGAATGCTATTTCACCTTGTCGTCATATACGACTACGACGCACTCTCCATCAGATCTTGAATACTATGTGGAACTTCTTCAACCCTACTCGTTTCGTGACGCCACATATAGAACCTATTATCGAGCTTAGTTGGATCAGTTACTGAAGGAAGGAATATGAGTATGTCGCCAGAACCATTGTCACCAACAGCAACAGCATTCTCTGGAAAACCCTCCCATTCTTTTGCACTCACAGTTTCGCTTATGATATTTGTGAGTGTACGAATACGTCTTTGCTCGTCTTCTGTATCGGGAAATGGGAAGAGAAATAATTCATCATCATCCGTTTCAAATGAACCTCCATTCTCTTTTTCCATTTTGTCTTTAAAGTCATCAGGAAACTCAAAACCAAGTGAAAGTTCTGCTTCTTGTATATATTTTCGATCAATAGGAAACGCCATGGTTGTAACAGTTACAAGTATAATTTTAGTCTAATTTGTACACAATTACATTGTACAACAACAGATTCTGAACACCATTATGGTGCTATGAAATGTCTTGGAAAATATTGCTACTTATTTTGTGGGGTCAAGTTTCTAAACTCGCAACGCTCTTTAAGAACTTCCTCCCCGGTCTCGCTTGTTTCGGCATTAGGTATAGCCGAAACATAGCTCCGACTGTCACATCGGTACGCAAGCAACGCAGGTTGCTTGCTATAGCAAAACACACTGGAATTTATCCAGTGTGTTTTGCTATACCGATGTGAGCCTTCAGCAGATGGAACTCGTGTAGTTCATTGCCCAGTAAGGTTAGTTTGTATTGTGGATCAGAATTTAAATCGAACCTTCTCGTGCCATATTGATTAATTTTGAAATACACACAAAAATTTCACTCGATTTAAAATCAGGCGCTACTGTAAATTGTGTTTCAATGTTGCCGTATGCCAATGAAGCTTTGGTAAATAAATCCTTTAAACCAGTTATCTCTTCCTCTAAATCTGATGTAATTAATTCTCTGTATTGAGTCTTTTTAAGTTCTTGTCCAAGTTTTAAAATATCATGACTACTTTTACTTGTGTAAAAGACCTCACCTTTGGCACTTGTTTTCTTTTCATATTCAAACTCATAACCATTTTCCTTGCAAAGGAGGTATTTAAAGAGGTTTTCTATTGAGTGGCAAGCTAAGTATAAATATAAGTGAGCACTGTTATCATGTTCTTTCAATAAAATACTTGCTTTTCCGAAATCAGTTCCAAAAACTAAAAGTTGATTATACTTACCAAAATTAGTAGCTGTTAAATTCCCTGCCATTTCAGCATAAATAGTCCCATCAGTATGACCACAGGGTCTTACAGGAGTATTGGCATGATCCACTATTGCTTCGGTATCGCAGATACTACATTTATACATTTTATGTTTTTCGTGCTAGCACGAATTTGTGACCCCACCGGGAATCGAACCCGGATTTACGCCGTGAAAGGGCGCTGTCCTAACCGTTAGACGATGGGGCCTTGTGTGCGTTCAAAATGTACCATATGACCCGGATTTATGCCTGACATGGGTCGAACTGTCTGGGAGACAGTTCGACGGCCTACCGTTAGACGATGGGGCCGTCTGTTTACTTCTGAACCTGGCAATACTACCGAAAAATGGACAAAAATGCTAGTTTATATCCTACCTTTCTTTGGAAGAGTGGCTGAGAGGTTGAAGGCAGCGGTTTCGAAAACCGCCATAGGGGAAACCCTATCGAGGGTTCGAATCCCTCCTCTTCCGCTTGAGCCCCGCGAAAGCGGAAGAGGAGGGATGAGAACGGTTTTCGATGTGAGTGACTATTCATAATGTCACGAACCAGAAAACCGCGGGCAGGTAAATCTTATGAATGTAATGATTTAGATTTGGACGCCGAATCCCTCCTCTTCCGCAGTAAATAATTATGAACCGCACACTACTCTCTTGTATTTTTGCCACGATAGGATTTGCACTCATCCTTACTGCCTTCCCTTTTTATAAAAGCGACAAAGAGGTTGCTGTGACTCCTGTACCTAGAACTGCAGTATCCGAAAAAGAATTAGGAGTAGAAGCACCTACAGAAGTTGTACCGATACCTACTACCACCGAATCACTCCCTGTCTTTACCAAAGAGTCACTCGTGCAATATAACGGCACCGATCCTTCCCTCCCTATCTACATCGCATTTGAAGGAACTGTGTACGACGTCACAGAAGGAAAGCGTTTCTATGAGCCTGGAGGTGCGTACGATTTTCTTGCTGGCACTGACGGAACAACCATGCTCAGAATCGCCGGAGGGAGCACCATCAAAGCAAAGTATCCTGTTGTTGGCACCTACGCTGAATGATGCGTTAGAATACCTGAAATGAAATCTATCCAAACAAGAGAAAAAGAAGTCTTTATCATTCGTCTCGATAAAGGTGAAAATGTTGTGCAGTCGCTCACAGATTTCTGTTCGGAGAACAATATTAAGAACGCCACCTTCACTGGTATCGGTGCCGTAGAGCACCTTACCTGCGGATACTATGCACTCCACGAAAAACAGTATCATTTCACAGACTACAACGAGCTCATCGAGGTGGTCTCACTCACAGGAAACGTGATGCTTAAGGATGGAAAGCCATTTATTCACGTTCATGGCGTTTTTACGGACACCAAGAATACAGCATTCGGTGGCCATATCGTCGAGATGCGTGTAGGTGTCGTACTGGAAGTCATTCTCACACCTCTTGAGAGTACCATTGAGCGGAAGCTCGACGATTGTATCGGACTTGCGCTCATCGATATTGCCTAATTCTCGCACTCTTCCCAAGACAGTTTTTCTATAGTACAGTCCAAATAGACAGCGTTCCTGTCCACCACCAACCAACTGGAGCACCCCATGGAACTACCGGAATTCTACCGGCTCATGGGGACAGTTGACCTCGTTGAGCCACCCAAGCATGTGCTTGAGGGAATCCTCATGCATCGCCTCGAACGGTGTACTCATTCAAGGAAAGTGCATAAACGCGTCCGTCGATCGTTCGACATCTCGTTTGAAGGACATCAGTACGCGCCGCTTCGAGCAAGTGGAGAAGCGTACATCTTCCACATCCTTCGAGGTGCCTTTGACATCATCGAGATCATGTATGAGTTCGAGCTTAGTGATTTCGAATGGCTCGTCAATTTCATCCTTCACGATGTTGTTGAAGACGCACCCGAAGCTGGGCGGAGTCGGTTCCTTACGCATGCGAACATTGTCATGCGGATGGGATTCGAAACTGCACAGGAGGTCAGCTATCTCTCGAAGCGCACGGTCTTTGGAACAAAGCGTGAGAACTACATCCCAGATCTTCTCGGGTGTGGGTACTGGAGGCCACAAGGTGCCAAGTTCATCGACCGTACCGACAACATGCGCACCCTCTCGGCGATGTCTCGTGAGAAACAGCTCGCCAAAATCAGGGAGACCGAGGGCTTTGCGCTTCCGCTCAGAGATGCGATGTTCAGAAACCTCTATGAGGAGTCCGAGAAGGGACGAATCCCGCCTCATAAGCTGCATCTCCCGCAAACGCTCTACACGAGACTCATGCGTGTAGTGGCAAATGAAAAACTCCGACTCGCACGTGAGTCATAGGACCTACAGTAGCAATACTGTAGGTCCTTTTTACGACTATTCTGCTCGCCGCTGTGTTACAGTCTTCGTATGAAGCTCATCAATATCAATATCGAAGGGGACAAACATTTTGATACCGTTATTCCTTTTATTGAAAAAGAAAAGCCAGATGTGCTCTGTCTTCAGGAAATTTTTTGCAAAGACGAGACACGATTCCAATCACTTGGCTACACCTGCTCATTCCTTCCCATGACACAAAAAATGCATGACGGAACATGGAGTGAGTTCGGGACACTCCTCTGCTCGCGAGGAGGAATGCGCGCAATACAGACTGCGTACTACCTCAATGCCAACAACGAACTTCCTCAATTTGATAGTACGAGAGGAAAGGAAAGTATCTTGGAAGTAAAATACGGTGTGCTATCAGCAATAGTAGATCATGAGGGTACTCCATACCATATAGCAACGACACACTTCACCTGGACTCCGGATGGTGCAGTCCCTTCTGACGCGCAACGTGAGTCGATGAGAGTATTCCTTGCGCACATAAAAACTCTTTCTGCTCATGTCATATCGGGAGACTTCAACATCCCCCGCCACCACAACCCACTCTATGGTGAACTTATACAGCACTACAAGGATGCAGTACCCGAAACATTTGCATCAAGTCTTGACGCCACTCTGCATCGTCTCGGCAACAATCCAGATAAACGTCACCTTTTTACCGACTATATGGTCGACTACGTTCTCGTGCAAGAGCCATACGTAGCAGAGGACGTTCGTCTTGAATTCGGCATAAGCGACCACGCTGCGGTAGTTGCACATATCAAGAAGACAATATAGATACTGATGATCTACAGGTTTAAAAAGTGATATCATACGCACATGATGAATGAAGGGATACCGTCAGGAATACATAAAGACACAACTAAAAGTGCTCAGCTTGCGTCTCGGTTCTTGGCACTCGCTGAATCGTTTGAAAGCCCTGCGCAGCAAGTATTTGAAGAGCTTGAAAGTAATCTTATGGAAGCAGGGATCACCCTTGCAGAAGAAATTGAAGTACGAAACATATTTAATAGGCAGTCCCTTGTCTGTCGAAGCGAATCGTTCAGTAAAGTGCTAGACCTCGTATTAACTGGCGACCCACTTTCAATACAACAAAATGATCATGAGGCGAACATGTGCTCAATAGCGTCAGGTAGTGGATTTCGTACAGCCATGCTTGAGGGCTTCTCAGGGAGTGATGTTGGTGGAAAGGTAAAAGTTGTTATCACCTTCAATCCCGATCACTTAAGTAGTCGGGAGGTAATCCCGCACGACGCTGAAATCCGGAAAACGAAACCAGAAACTGCTCAAGTTTCATTCTCAGGAAGTGGTAAAATACAACTTACCGATCTTGAAATGATTTCATTTCGCTTCCCTATAAAATACTTCCCAAAACGACTACTTACGGAAAACGAGCAAGACGATCTTGATGCCGGACAGATTCAATTCATTGTTCGCCACTACATACCGCATATGGAAAAGACCATGCAGTGATGCACGGTCTCAAGTGGTCTCAATCTCGCTTGCGCACGCTACACAGAACGGGGTCTCAGGAATTGCCTGGAGGCGCTTCCTGTTTATACTGCAACCGCAGTTCGTACAAAGACCATATTGGCCTTCATCGATCCGCCTGAGGGCAAAATCGATCCGAACGAGATCATTCGTAGAGTGCGTGAGTGATTGCTCACCTCCCTCACTCAAGATCATTTCTTTTGTTTTTCGGCGGCTCTGGAGATAGAGCCGCTGTTCAGACAGGTAACTGTCTTCAAACATCGCTTTCTCCAGTATTAAGAACAGGAGATACATTATACACTATAAAGATTTTTTGTCAATATATACCACCACACTTAGCATGGCGGTTTCTTATCAAATCAATTACTTTCTGGTATAGTACGCCCTACATGCGCGGTTAGCTCAGCTGGTAGAGCATCACATTGACATTGTGGGGGTCACAGGTTCAAGTCCTGTATCGCGCACAGCGACCAAATACAAAAAGCCGGTTTCTAAAAACCGGCTTTTTGTATTTGAGGAAGCAAATAATTTTGCTTCCGTGTCGTTGTGCGAGGCGGAGGCATGTTTTGCTATTCCTAATGCAAAACAGTCGAGCCCGGGTAGGAGGTACTTATGAGCGTGAGCGAATTAGTAACCTGACACCACCCGCGCGATTCTCTTATGAACGTAGTGAATTAGAGTTGGACACCAAGTCCTTCGATTTCTAAAGAATCAAGTCCTGTTCGTCTGCAGGATACGCAGGCAAATAATTTTGCTTCCGTGTCGTTGTGCGAGGCGGAGGCATGTTTTGCTATTCCTAATGCAAACTCACCCCAGCGCCTCAATATCAATCTTCTTCATCTGAAGTAGCTTCTCCCATGCACCAGGCTTGAGCATGAGGTTTTCAATATTTTCAGGGTTCACCTGCCATGAGAGTCCGTATTTATCCTTACACCAACCACAAACACTTTCCTCCCCGCCATTCTCTGTGAGCTTTTCCCAATAGTAGTCAATCTCGGCTTGATCCTTGCATGAAATATTTAACGAGACCGCTTCGTTAAATGTAAATTCATTTCCGGCATTAATTGCCACAAACTCCTGTCCGAAGAGCTCAAAATAAATTGCGAGAGGCTTTCCTGCGAATGCTTCTTGGAAATCAAGTAATCCTTCAGTTGGATAGTACGAAGTGGTAATAATCTTTCCTTCAGGGAAAATCGAAAGATAGTAATTCACCGCTTCCTCAGCATTTCCTTTAAACCAAAGGTTTGGTGTTATTTTTTGCTTCATATACTGGATCGTACCATAGGTACGCACAGTACATTCATTACTCCACCAAGAACCCTCCCGCCTGATGCTTCCACAGACGGGCATAAATACCACTTCGCTTCCTTGAAAGTGTTGCATGCGTACCGTCTTCCACCACCCTACCGTCTTCAAGCACAATGATCCTATCCATCTCGCGGAGTGTAGAAAGTCGATGCGCAATAGCGATAACCGTCTTCCCTTCCATGAGTTCGTGAAGCGCTTTCTGTATAGCAACTTCACTCTCACTATCAAGCGCACTCGTTGCTTCATCAAGAATAAGGATCGGCGCATTCTTCAATATCGCTCGTGCAATTGCGATACGTTGCTTTTGTCCACCCGAAAGTTTCACTCCACGTTCTCCAACCATCGTCTCATACCCTTCTTTAAGCGACATGATGAAATCGTGTGCTTCTGCCTTTTTTGCTACAGCAATAATTTCTTCCATGGACGCGTTGGGTTTTCCATACGCGATATTGTCTTTGATAGAGCGATGAAAGAGCATTGGTTCTTGTGGCACAACAGCGATGTGCTCACGAAGTGAATCTTGAGTCACCTGACGTATATCCTGACCATCAATCGTTATCGAGCCACCATGAAGCTCGTGCTGCCGAAGGAGTAATGAGACAAATGTGGTCTTTCCTGCACCACTCTCTCCAACAAGCCCAATACGCTCCCCTTCTTGTATCGTGAGGTTAAGAGAATCAAAAACAGCATTGTCATGATATTTGAACGTCACGGCATTCCACGCAATACCGCCGCGTGACACAGTAAGTGTCTTTGCATCAGATTGGTCAACGATCTCGTATGGAAGGAGAATCTCTTCTAGACCCTCTTCAACTTCGCCATACACCCGAATAAACTGATTCATCGCACTTCCGATAAAGACGAGTGTCCCGGAGAGACTAAGTATGAGTGTGAGCACAAGTACAAAATCTCCAGTGGTAACCGTACCCTGAACCCAAGACCCGTACATGAGAAACAAGATGAGTGCCACAGTCCCAACGACAAGAAGGTTGTTTACCAGGAGTCCCCATTCGCTCAATCGCCATTGCCTAATATCGGTGATCCGAACACGCTCTGTTGCATGTGCAATACCCGCATATTCATCGGCACGTCGTGAGAATTGTCGCACTGCTCCAATATTCGTAACAACATCGACAGCCTCGCCACGCAGTGCGCTCTTCTCCTTCGAGTAGGCAACAACAAATGGTCTTCGGTACCGAACAAGGATAAGATTGAGTGGAATAAGGACTACAATGAGACAGACATACACAATTCCAATCCATGTATGCGTCATAAAGAAAAGGACTCCCGCTGAAACGAGACTCAAGAATGCACCATAGTGACCCCACAATGTTCCATCAAGGAGTCTAAATGTACCCTCAGAGGCATGATGAATTTTGTTCGTAATCGAGCCCGCGAACCGATTACTAAAATACGAATGACTATGTCGAGTAAGATGATCGAAGAGGAGCATGTAGCTGAACATCTCAGTACGAACGAGCCACACCATACCAATAAATCCTGCAAGTCTGTACATAAGAAACATAAGGAACATGACAACCGGGAAACAAATCACCCAGAGCAGAACATCCTCTGATACGGCATTTGGAGCACTTGCGGTATCGATGATCTTCTTCAACACAAACGGCAAGGAGACACTACCGAGCTGTCCCAGAGTTGTACATACGATAGCGAGTATGCCGAGGAGGGCATTTTGCTTTGCGCAATAAAAAATAAATGCGAGAGGTTTTTTTGGTATATCGGGCATATCTTCTCTATGACGTAGAGTATAGCGCATACTTTCACGTATACCTGGAAATAGGATCTCATTTCTGGTATGGTGGGGACACACAATGCATATCCTCAGTATTGAGACTTCGTGCGACGAAACAGCTGTAAGCATCGTCGAGGCGCAAGGTACTTTCCCTCACGCTCGATACCGTATCAAAGGTAACGCACTCTTTTCCCAAATCGACATACAT
>Ga0075163_10005866_pt1 | contig 16310 bp, 18 predicted proteins | sample JI1023141ADNA_FD_71478 | JGI IMG/M metagenome (GOLD analysis project Ga0075163, IMG submission 71478) | Wastewater effluent complex algal communities from Wisconsin, to seasonally profile nutrient transformation and Carbon sequestration -... | ecosystem: Engineered > WWTP > Effluent > Algae...
ATGCCAGGCTTGTGGCAAGACGCACACTCAATGCCTGCGTGACCTCCGGAGAGCGGCATGTCCGTGAATCGATGATCGAAAGTGGTCTGATTGAGCTGGACGATCCGGGAGTCTCTGCCCTCGTGCTCCGTATGGCACGTCTTGCATTCGGCCTTGCCGGCCTGCGGCGACCTGCCGTGAAAGCCTCGCGCATTGCGAACATCCCAATTGATGTCTTTGTGGCAATCCAGGCAACGGGATGACTGGGCGCCCTTGTTGAAGGACTCGTGGCAGGCGCTGCAGGTGGCTTCCTGCTTTTCGTGCGCCCGCGACAGTTTTCCAGGCGAGACCAGCAGCTCCAGAGGCGTTTGAGCGACAGCTGGTTCGCCCGCAACAACAGCGAGCATCAGACCTACGAACAACAGCAGGACGACGCGCAAGTTCCGCATAAGGGCCGCTAGTACAGATGAACGGCGACGACGTGGATCGCGGCCGCAACAAGCATGAGAAAGAACAACGGCAGGTGCATGATGTGCCACAGCGCAAAGAGCCGCTCGAAGAACGTCAGGTAGGCTTCGCGCTTCAGCGCTCGGCAATAGGCCGTGACCAGCACCGAACCGTCACGGCGCAGGCGCTTCGTCGCAACGCTACCCACCGCCCCGGCGATCGCGACACTGGCTGCGCCACGCTTCAGTGCGCTCAGCATCCGGCGGCGCGCCGAAGAAATCCGCGCCGAGGCGCCGAGTGCGTATGCGAACGCCGAGAACACGTTGGCCCGGGGCTTGTGCAGGGTTGCTTCCAGTTCATCCGAAATGTCGGCGACGACCGCAAAGCCATCCACCATTGTTTCGCGCAGCACCCCTGTATCCGCAGCCATAGCTCGGACCTCGGCACGCTTGCCAGTCAGGCCTCGATGAATTCGGACATACAGCATACGCCCGAGGATGCCGCTTCCCGCAACAATCAGCATTGATGAGAGCGCAACCAACGCATTTATCGAACCTGTCTTGAATCCGGCATGGAACAGGATGAGCGTCGGCGCTAGCAGACCCAACGTCATGTGAAGGTGAAACCAGCCGGGCACGCTGCCGATGAAAGCAAGGAACCTGATCCGCTTGCGCAACGGGTAGATGAGCAGAACGCCTACGCAACTAAGACCGGCAACGCCGAGCCAGTATCCAACGCCCGACTCGGCCTCGAGTCCAAGATTTTCTCGGTTGATCCATCCAACTAGTAGAGCGCCACCGATTGCGGCGAGCAACAACGGGAAGGCGGCCGCCTCGAATCCCGCCCGTCTGGTGACTGCCGACGGTGCTGAATGCTGCGCCGTAACCGACGAGCGCGCCGGCGAGTTCAGCTTCGTTTCAGGTGAAGGGGGCAGAGACGTATCCGCTAGAGATGCGTCTACCATCGACCGCCTAGGAACTTGCACGCGCGACTCCTGCGCTTCATCGCACGCTCCCCAGTGCATGCGGTCATTGGCACGAGCGCCAACGAGAAGGAAGCCTCTGCCAGATGAAAGAAAACATAATCCTTCCATCCATTGGAGCTCTTGCACAAATGAGTTCAATATTCGCTACATCCAAAGTTGGTCTCCGGAACTCTCGCGCGCAATTTTCAGTTTCAGTTCAGGTTTGCCTTGATCAGTGAAATCGGACTCGTTGCTCTAACACTCGCCTTGATGACGGCGCTTGTGCAAAGCGTCGCTCCCATGTGGGGCGCCAGCCGCGGAAGGCCAGCACTGATGCAGGCTGGCGCATCCGCGGCAATCGTTCAGTTGCTTCTGATCGCGTTTGCGTTTGCATGCTTGGTGTGGGCGTTCGCCGTGTCGGATTTCTCGGTGCGGGTCGTGGCGACCAACTCGCACACGCTGAAGCCGCTATTCTACAAGATCACCGCCGCGTGGGGGCAACACGAAGGATCCATGCTGCTGTGGGTGCTTGTTCTTGCGCTCTTCGGCGCTGCCGTCGCTGCGTTTGGGAAGGATCTCCCCGCCACGCTGAAAGCGCGCGTCCTTGGTGTTCAAGGCCTGCTGGGCGCCACCTTCCTCGCCTTCGTCATCTTCACATCGAACCCCTTCGCAAGACTCACGCCCGCCCCACTGGAAGGCATGGGCTTCAATCCGCTGCTGCAGGATCCGGGGCTCGCGGCGCATCCGCCGACCCTGTATCTCGGCTATGTCGGCCTTTCGATCGCCTACTCATTCTCCGTCGCCGCCCTAATCGAAGGACGGGTCGATGCGGCGTGGGCGCGCTGGGTTCGACCCTGGGTGCTGGCGGCTTGGTGCTTCCTTACAGTCGGCATCACCATGGGCAGCCTTTGGGCCTACTATGAGTTGGGCTGGGGCGGCTGGTGGTTCTGGGATCCGGTGGAGAACGCTTCGTTTATGCCATGGTTGATCAGCACCGCCCTTCTCCACTCAGCCATGGTCGTGGAGCGCAGGCACGCTCTAGTGAACTGGACGCTGCTGTTATCGATCCTGACGTTCACGCTAAGTCTCGTCGGGACATTTCTAGTGCGCTCCGGTGTGCTTACCAGCGTCCATGCATTCGCAGTCGATCCCGCGCGCGGCGTTTTTATCCTGGCGATGATCCTTGGCGCCTCTGGCGGTGCACTCACGATCTACGCGCTTCGCGCGCGCAAGCTTCAGCAGCCGCCGACATTCGCTCCCGTAAGCCGCGAGGGCGCTATCCTCGCGAACAACCTGATGCTGCTCATCGCGACCGGCGTGGTTTTCCTCGGCACCTTTTACCCCTTGATCGTCGATGCGCTTACCAGCGACAAGATCTCGGTTGGCCCTCCCTACTTTGACACAACCTTTTCCCCCATCATGCTGGGCGTCATCATTATGATGGCCTTCGGCCCGATGTTGCGCTGGCGGAGCGATACGGCGCGGCCGGCCGCTCGTTCCCTGCTCTACCCCCTGGCGGGAGGCGTGGGCGTTGGATTGGTCTCGGGCGTTCTGGGCCAGAACCTTTGGGGCGGCGTTGGTTTCGGATTTGGCGCCTTCCTGTTCGGCAGCCTTATCCGCTGGGGCGCGTTGCGGTTGCGCATAGGCCAGGTGAAGACGTCCCAGTCCCTGTTCCTGGCTCGCGCCTTCCCGCGCGCAACCTGGGGGTTTCTCTGCGCTCATCTGGGCTTTGCAGTTGCGGTCTTCGGCATCACAGCAATGTCCGCCTGGCAGACGGAAGCGGTCGCCACCCTTAAGGCTGGCGAAACAGCATCACTTGGCGATCGCGCCTACACGCTTGAATCCATCAGCGTGGAGTTGCGCGAGAACTACGAGGCACAGCGGCTCACCTTCAGCATCCGGAAAGACGGGGCGCCTGATGGAAGCATCGAGACCGAAAGGCGCTACTATCCCGAACGCGACACGACCACGACTGAAGCCGGCATCCGCCCCGGCCTCCTTGAAAATCTATATCTCGCCACTGGCGAGGAGACTGAGTCCGGCGCCTTCACGGTGCGACTGAACCGCCACCCGCTGGCGATGTGGATCTGGGCGGGCGGTCTTATGATGGCGGCTGGAGGGTTCATATCGCTTTCTGACAGACGATTCCGCGTAGGCGCCCCGCATCGCGTCGCCGCAACAACAGCCGCCAACATATGAGACTCGCAGCATGAGCGGGAATGACCTCACAGATATAGGAACAGATCGGCGCACTGGCTTGCCGGGGTGGCTTATGCTGGTCCCGGTCGGGCTGCTGGCGATCGTGTCTGGCTTCTTCGCGTTTGGTCTGACGCAGGATCCGCACGCGTTGCCATCCACGATGATCGACCGGCCGATGCCTGCATTCACGCTCGGCTCCCTTCGCGAGGGAGAAGAACCGCTCGCAAATCAGGACCTGCTCGGCACGGTTTCGTTGGTAAATGTATTTGGCTCATGGTGCCCCAGCTGTCTCGTCGAACACCCCGAGCTCATCGCAATTGGAAGATCCGGCGAAGTCGCGTTGCACGGTATCGATTGGCGAGATCCACCAGGCGCGGGAGCCGAATGGCTCGCCCGTTATGGCAACCCCTACGCCAAGACTGGCGTTGACGCGGACAGCAAGCTGGCGATCGACCTCGGTGTCACGGGCGCCCCGGAAACATTCGTGATCGATCGCGGCGGGCGCATCCGTTACAAGCAGGTAGGCCCCATCACTCCCGAAGTATGGACCGAGACCCTGCTGCCGATCATCCGCGAGCTTGAGGCGGAACCGGCATGAAGCGCGCGCTTGTTTTGCTTGCGCTCGCGCTGACTCCGCCAGCAAACGCGCAGGAGACTCCGCAAACATTCACGCCGGAGGTGGAAAAGGCCGCGCGGGAACTCGGCAAGTCGCTTCGGTGCGTGGTTTGTCAGAACCAGTCGATCGAGGACTCCGGCGCGCCACTTGCGGCCGACATGCGGCGCATGGTGCGCGAACGACTGGCGGCCGGGGAGCGCCGTGACCAGGTCATCACCTACATGAGGGATCGTTACGGAAATTTCGTGCTGCTCAACCCGCCGTTCCAGGTCGACACCCTGTTTCTATGGCTCGGCCCCGCACTGTTTGCGGCGCTCGCCGCATGGGGATGGTTTGCCTTTCTACGGCCCGGACGAACAACCAGCCATGCCCCATCTCCACTATCCGAGGATGAAATGGAAGAACTCAGAAAACGCATGAGCCAGGGACCGCAGCCATGACGTTATGGCTTGTCATGTCGGTGCTGATGGCGGTCACTGTCGTCGGCGTGTGCTGGCCGCTGCTGCGCCAGCGCGCAGCAGGAGGTGGCGAAAGCGCGACAGTCTACAAGGCGCAGCTGAGCGAAATCGAACGCGAGGAAAGCGCCGGCCTGATGTCGAACGAAGACGCGCGCCTGGCGCGTACCGAAGTTGAGCGCCGTCTCATCGGAGCCGCGCGGATTGAGACTTCCACAGTGGAGCCCCCGATGAACCTGACCGACCGGACAACCTTCATCGCCATCGCCGCCGCCATCGCGGTCGGGTCGGGCGTGCTATATGCCGTGGTAGGATCTCCAGACGCGCCACCGGGCCGCGCCATCGCGATGACGCCCACAGGCCCCGCCGATTCAACGACGGTTGAAAAGAACATCGCCTCGGTCGATGAGATGATGGTCAAGCTTGAATCCCGGTTGGAGGAAAAACCCGATGATGCCGAGGGCTGGCGGATGCTGGGCTGGTCGAAGTTCCGCACCAATGATTTCGCTGGCGCGGCGGTGGCGTACTCCCAGGCCGTGAAGCTTGCACCGGACGACGCTGAAACCCAGTCAGCTTTTGGCGAAGCCCTGACGCGGGCGGCAGGCGGCCAGATAACAGAGGATGCGACCAAGGCATTGCAGGCCGCACTGAAACTCGACGCCGCCGATGCGCGAGCGCGGTTCCTGCTCGGGCTTCGCAAGGACCAGCGCGGAGACCCACGCGCGGCACTCGATGACTGGCTCACGATGCTGTCGTCCGCCCCAGCAGACGCGCCTTGGTTTGACGAGGTCAGATCTCGCGCTGTCGAACTGTCCCAATCATCGGGACTCGACATCTCGAAGCGGTTGCCGGAGCCGCGTACGCCTCTCGATTCATCTTCCCTCATTGCGAACGGTCCAACCCAGCAGGACGTGTCGGAAGCTGCGGCCATGCCCGCCGAAGACAGGCAGGCGATGATTGACGGAATGGTCTCTCGCCTGGACGCGCGCCTGAAGCAGAACCCGCAGGATCTTGATGGCTGGCTCAAACTCATCCGCGCCCGACGAGTGCTCGGACAGGAAGACCTGGCGTCAAGGGCTCTCGCAGGCGGCCAAGCTGTTTTCGTGAAGGACAAGAATGCGCTCGCAAAGCTGAAGGCAGCATTCACGGAGTCACTTGCCCTGCCTCCGACCTGAAGCCTGGAGCTCCGGCGTGGACCTGCTTGCGGTATCTCTCATCTACCTTCTGCCGTTCGCGGCAGGGCTCGTGCTGTACGCCACGCTGAAGAAGCGCGCGTCGCGAAAGGCAAACGCCATCTGGCAAGAATCCCGCGAGGCCGGCCTCACCGAGCCCGCATCCCTGCACCCCAAGATTGATCTTTCGCTGTGCTGCGGTTCGGCCGCGTGCGTGAGCGCCTGCCCGGAAAAGACCGTCATCGGGGTGGTGAACGGAAAGGCGCAACTCATCGACCCGACTGCCTGCATCGGCCACGGCGCATGCGCCGCTGCGTGTCCGACGCAGGCAATCACGCTCGTCTTCGGGGCGGAGACGCGTGGCGTAGAGTTGCCAACGGTCTCGCCCGATTTCCAGACCAATGTCCCCGGCCTTTTCATCGCAGGCGAACTCGGCGGGATGGGGCTTATCCGCAATGCGGTGTCCCAGGGCGTGCAGGCTATTGATGCGATTGCCAGGCTCCCCGGTGTCCGCCGCGATGACCGTCTTGATGTGATTATCGTCGGCGCCGGGCCCGCCGGCTTCGCTGCAAGCCTTGCCGCCAAGGAGAAGGGACTCCGCTTCAAGACAATTGAACAGGAGTCTTTCGGTGGAACGGTCTCGCACTTCCCCCGCAACAAGCTGGTGATGACTCGGCCCGCGCGACTGCCCTTGGTCGGTCAGATGAAGTTCCGGGAGGTTTCCAAAGAAACGCTGCTCGCATTCTGGAAGGAAGCGAAGGAGCGCACTGGGATAGAAATTTCCTATCAGGAACGACTGGAAGGCCTCGAACGCTCCTCGCAGGGTTTTCTTGTGCGAACTTCCCGCGGTGAGCATCGCGCCCGCGCTGTCCTTCTCGCCATCGGCCGCCGCGGCACACCGCGCAAGCTGGGCGTTCCCGGTGAAGACCTGTCAAAGGTCGTGTATCGACTTATTGATCCGCAACAGTTCGTTGGCATGCATGTACTCGTTGTCGGCGGGGGAGATAGCGCCCTCGAGGCTGCGGCTACCCTAGCAGAAGAGACCGATGCGACAGTCACCCTGTCCTACCGAGGTGACGCGTTCATGCGCGCCAGGCGTCGCAACCGCGGCCGGGTCGAGCAGGCCGCGAGCTCAGGCAGGCTTTCTGTTCGGCTAAAGTCCGAAGTGGAGGCGATCACTGCGCGGGCCGTACGCTTTCGCGCGGTGCGCCAGGAATCCGAGATTTTAAACGACGCGGTGATTGTCTGTGCAGGCGGCGTACTGCCGACCGATCTGTTGAGATCGATGGGAATCGATACGGTGACGAAGTACGGCGAGGCATAGGGGGGTCCGTCACCCGAACCGGTAGCCGCGACCCTTCAGCGTACGTATGCGCGAGGTTCCTACCTTGCGGCGGAGGCGGCTGATGTAGACTTCGATGATGTTGGACCTGCGTCCGGCATCGCCATGGCCGAGATCTGCCCGCAGCTCCGCCTGCGAGATAACGCGTCCCTGGCGCGCCATCAGATAGTGCAGAAGCCTGAACTCGAACGCGGTCAGTTCCAGGCATTCGTCGCGAAGTGTGACTTCGCGGGTCAATATGTTCAGCCTGAGATCGTCCATGCGCAACAGGTGCTCTCCGGACGGGGCGGATGCCCGCACCAGAAACCCGAGACGGACCAGAAGCTCCTCCACGCGAACGGGCTTTGCAAGAAAATCAAAGAGCCCGAGACTCACGTCCGGTGAAAAACCGAGGTCGTACCCTCCGGGAAAGAGGAAGAGCACAGGGATCACGCACCCCGCCATCCTCCATTCAGCGAGCGTGCGCTGCCAGGATCGATCCAGCAGTTCAAGATCGATCGCCACCACGTCGGCCAGTGAGCATTCCCGTTCGACCACGTCATCGGTAAGCTCAATTGAACGCACACTGGCGCCCGACGTAGCAAGTCCCTCCCGGACATCTGGTGTGAGACCATGGGGTCCAAGTGCAAACGCGATCCGCAAAGCACCACCTATGACCGACCGAGAGCACCCCCTCAATATCGTAGCATCTGCGTTTCGATCCACCAAATCCACAGCCGCTGTCAGCGGCCGCGGTACGCGCGCCACCCAAGTTGGGTAATGTATGATGCGGGTCGAAAAGAACTGCCACGTTAAGCGAGTCAGGCTTTGCAGAACATTCGAGAGGGCCGCTTCTCTGGCTTGCGCAGTCATACTACGGTTCGCGCGGGGAAGGCTGCCATCACGAATCATGCATCTTGCACGGCGCGCCAACCGCAACACGTTACACAACAGGAACCACACCGATGAAACGTCTTCTCCTTGCCCTGCCGATGCTGATCTCGGCAGTCGCCTGCGCGCCCGCGCCTGTAGCGACCCCGGCGCCCGCCGTTGTTGAAACGCCAGCACCTGCTCCGGTGGCCGTGCGCAAACCGGTCAACCTGATCATTCTCTATTCGCTGAAAGCTGGCGTCACGCCGGCTGACTTCGAAGCCTGGGTAAAGTCGACCGATCACCCGACCATGCGCGGCCTCTCGCGCGTCGCCGACTTCCAGACGATGCGCGCCGAGAAACTGCTGATGGGCGAAGGCAAGCCGACCGTCCAGTACATCGAGACCTTCTCGGTGTCGGACATGGACGGCTTCGTCGCCGAAGACATGCCAGGCGAAACCGTGCAGGGCATCATGGGCCAGTTCATGGGCTTTGCCGAAGCCCCGCAATTCATCGTCGTCTCCGAACTCGAATAGACACGCGCAAAGCCCTCCCTCACGAAAGTGGGGGAGGCAACTCCCTGCCAAGCATTCTCAAGGGACAGCGCGTCGCCGACGCTCGCGCCGCCAAGGCAGGTCCGGAATGGCCCCGAGGTGGCTGCAGCGCAGAATGTGGCTATCCGGCTGAGTCGATCGGAACACGCCATTCAACGATCATGCTGCGTCCTGGCGGGACTTCGCCGAATGCGGTCACTCCAGCTTGAGAAGGAACCGTCGAGGTGGCCTAAGCAGGTATTGATCCGTGACGGCGGCCGTCCGATCCGCACTAAGCGATTGTCGGGACCGCCGATACAGACTTCGCAGATGCCCCCATTCACCGCGGCGAAGACCCCCTCGGAACATTGCTCTAACGTCGCCCCAGAACTATCTGCGCACCTAGTCGAGATGTTGGCGACGAACCCAATCCGGAGAAGGACTCGCACGTGCGCGTTAGTCGTCGTTGCCTTCCTCCCCTTCTCCTTCCCCCCTCCGATGGCAGCTTACGCAGTTGTCGATATTGCGAATGCCTTCCTCCAGGTGCTGCGCTCGCACGCGACCTGGCTCGTGTTCGTGACATGAAAAGCATGTGTATGTGCTGAAATCACTCTTGATATGGCAGGTCGCGCACGTCGCCTTGTGCGGTCCGATCAATGGGAAGAACCGATCGTGGTCGAATGTTGCTGGCTTCCAGCCGTTCTGGGTGTGACACGTGGCGCAATTGGCTGACTTGTCCGGGTGGAGCGCGTCCGCAGGCGGCACGTGGCAGCTTGAGCACTGGTTCCGCATCGTCTCATTCAGAAGAGCGTGTGAGAATGTCGGTTCGCGTGCGGTTGGGTTGGCGCCCGGATGCTCGACATGGCACGATAAGCAAGCTTGCGTCACGAGCGCCTGATGGAAGACGGGTCGCGTGCTTTGACCAGCAGGTTCCGCCCCGGTCGTCGTCCGAATTCCGATGTCCGCCACAGCGTGACACGAAACGCATTTCTCGGCGGTCGCCCCACGCAATGGTGTATGACAGGAGGAGCAGTTCTCCGCCAACGTCGCATGCGCCGGGATGAGCGAGCCGGGGCTGATCATGAGATGTGGATAGGCAAATACGAGCGCAATGATTGCGACAAGATTTGCACCGACGAGCGCCCAGACCCAACCGCGCTTCATCTCCATCCCCAGTGCCAGAACACGGCTGTAATGTGCACGAGCGCAAGAACACCGAACGCAAACGCGATCGGAAAATGAACGGCGCGCCACTGTTTGACGACATCAAATGTCAGGGTGTCCCAGTATGTGCTGTCTTCCAGTTCATCGGCCGAAAGGCCCTGCCGACGCATGGCTTCGCGCGCTTCTTCGAGTCGTCGCCGCGCCCGTTGGAGCAGAAATTTGCCGGTCAGGCCGCTCGCAACATTGATCAGCATGGCCCAGATCGCCAGCCATCCCAGGATGGCGTTGAAGTGGATCCCGGCATGTACCAGTACGAGGAGCGATCCCGCCCAAGCCATGCGCTCATGCAAGCGCAACAGGTCCGCTGGCTTGCCCGCCTGAATCAACCTGCGCTTACGAAGCGAATAGCTGAACGAACCCACAATGAGGAGCACACCGGGAATGCCGAGATAGCGGCCGACCCAGACGGCATTTAGCAGGTGAAGAAGCGCATCGAACAGAAGCGCCACCGTACCAAGGGCGAGTAGCGATGCCAGAAACGGCAGAACTTCACGCGTCAGAATATGGGCGTGTTTGATCTTCATGCGTCCAGCACCAGTGCGGACCTAGGTTCCGAAATACAGGGGAGACAATGGCCCGCCGCTACTTCGTAGGCGCCTGCCTGCGTGTTGCGGACCGTGCCGGACACGAGCCGCGTCTCGCAGGTACCACAACTGCCAGAGCGGCAGCCTGATGGCATGGCAACGCCTTTGCGCTCGGCGAAATCCAGCAGCGTGGCATCCAGCCCGTCCCACGCGAGGGTACGTTTCGAGCGTTCAAATCGGACATCGATAGGCTCCGCAAGCGCTGATCGCGGTCCGCGTTCTGCCGTTTCCAACGACGCCGGACCGAAGGCTTCGAAATGAATATCCGCTTCAGGAACGCCCGATGTCCGTAACGCCGGAACAAGGCTGGCCATCATCGGCGGTGGCCCGCACACATAATACCTGCAGCGTACGCCAGCTGGCGATGTACGCCTTAGCAGCCCGAGATCGATGTAACCCGGATACTGGTAGTCGCGGCCTTCGACGTCAGTGGGCAACGGACGCTCGTAGACGACAGTCAGGTGGAAATTCGAGTTCGCCGCCGCCAGGCTTTCAAGGACTTCCCGGAAAGCGTGATCGGCGCTGTTGCGGACGCCGTAGTAGAGATAAACGGTTCGGCCGGGCTGCTCTGCATTGGCCCAGAGGAGCATGCTCATCATTGGCGTGATGCCGACGCCGCCTGCGATCAGTATCGACGGGACGCTTGGATCAGGGTCCAGGCAGAATTGCCCCGAAGGCGCCTTTGCCCTGAGGACGTGACCTTCACGAACAACGTCATGGAAATAAGTCGAAGCGACGCCGGGAGGAGCATCGGGGGCGCTTGGTGGAGCGAGCGCTCGTTTGATCGTAACGCGGTAGCCGTCCGCGGTAGGCTTGTCGGAAAGGGAGTAGCAGCGAGTCACAGCGGCAGACCCGCTGGAGGCGTCTGCTACGGGCATATCAAACGTCAGAAACTGACCGGGCAAGTATGTGGGAAGAGACGCGCGATCAACCGGCTGCAGATAGAACGAACACTGGGAACCAGATGCATCTTCCACGACACGACGCGTAACCTGAAATTCGCGCCAACCTGACCAGGCAGGTGCGGGAAAGGTTCGAGCTTCCCCGATCGACGCGGCGCTGGCAGCTCTTGCGCGTCGCCAGCGCCAGAAGGCTATGCCCAACCCCACTGCCAGTTGAAGGGCTATCGCAACGAGGATGTACAAGAGAAGATGCAGCGCCGTCATGTTTCACGTGGGCGGCGGTGGCTCAGCATCAACTCCGCAGCGCCGGTCGTCCGAAGAACTCTCATCGGCTGTGCGCCCGTTCGGATTTGCGACGTGCCCGGAACAATTGCGCCACACGCGCTCTGTCATCACCGATCTAGTTCGAATTCCACCATTAGTACGCACAAAGCCAAATAGGTTTGACCGAGAGCAAACGGGGGGCGGTCTTTTCGACCGAGGTTGCCTAGTCGGGTGGGCCGCCGATGGAGCCCTAAATGCGTAACGCAATGATGGTCGCAGGTCTCGCGCTATCCTGCCTTGTCGTCGGCTGCTCGCCGCCGAATGCAGCGGATCGCCCGATGTCGTCAGCGAGTTCCGCGCTTGCTCCCACCTCCACTTCGCTAAACGCGGTGCGGGCAAACATTTCGGAGGCCGCGTCGCCGACGGCCAGCGCTGTCATCGTTAGGTGGACAAATTCCCAGCTTTTCGTTTCGATCGAGAACAGCGCACTGAACACCTCAACTCATTCTGCGCGGAACTCTGAGGCCGTCACCATCGTTGATGCGATTGCTGCGGCCGCACTGAATGATCCAGAGCTTGCCGGGCTCCTAGGGGTTCACGTCGAATACGTTGCCCGCCAGGTTGGCGCAAGCAAGCCGCAGGTCGTCGATAGCATAGACTTCAGGAGAGATTCCACGGGAGGCATGGCGCTTCACACGACTTAGTCGCGGACGCACAGCAGTGGTCGCCGGGTTTATCAAAAGTCGACGGCCCTCCTCTTTCGTAAGGACGGATCGCAGGCGGAATCTCATGGGCTTCTTATGCATCCCGCCTGAAGCAGACCCACGTTGGCAGCTGCCACACCTCCAACTTCAACAAGGCGACTGCGGGACGGACTGATGCGGAGCCTATCGTTCTCGCTTTTGTGCAGCGCGCATCGAGGTGATTGCATTCTACCTCTACGACTGGCTTGTGGATCGGCATGCGTCTGCGACGCAATGCGAACGGAGCCGAGACACTTGTCATAGCGCTGCTATCGGCCTCGAGCAGGACGATCGCCGCGTCCGCCCGCCAAGCAAAAAAGCGGCGTCACGAATGCCGTCAGCATCCTGTCAATGAACGCATCCATGGTCGTGATTGTAGATCAGCCGGTGAAGACGAACGCCCTCAAGTCTTCGCAGACAAGCGCGGGAGAGCCCCCACCATTCCGTGATGCTGCATCTACGCCATCGAAGCCGCCGACGCAGTAATGCGGGTGCCGGTTCGAGACTACCGTGCGGCCGGCCCCGTCCCCCAACCCTGGGACCGGTCGCTGGTGGTGGAGGGGCGCCGGGAAACCGGCGCCCCTTTTCACGAGGACTGCTCACGCCCCACGATCCCGCTCCATTCAAAACAGTGATGCCGACCTGACTGCTTGAGCAGCATCGTTTCCGAATGCCGCCATGGCGTCGACGCTGGCGCCCCTCAAACAACCGCGCCAAACAGGCGCCCTATCCCAGCAGTCAACGCCATCGCTATGGCGCCCCACAATGTGACGCGGAAAATCGCGACCGGCATGGGAGCGCCGCCGGTGCGTGCGCCTGCTGCTCCCAGCACAACAAGGAATGCAAGTGAAGCGATCGATACCGCAGGAACAAGAGCATTCAGAGGCGCGACGAAGACGATCGCAAGCGGTAGCGCCGCGCCGATCGCAAATGTGATTGCTGACGTCAACGCAGCCTGGATCGGTCGCGCAGCTGTCATGTCGGATATATGCAGCTCGTCCCTCGCATGCGCGGCCAATGCGTCCTTTGCCATGAGTTGTTCCGCCACCTGCGCAGCAAGAATGGGGTCGAGGCCACGCTTGACGTAGATTCCCGCAAGCTCTTCGCGTTCGAAGGCGGGATCATCGTCGAGCTCCTTTGATTCACGCGCGAGGTCGGCTTTTTCTGTGTCAGATTGCGAACTCACCGATACATACTCGCCTGCCGCCATCGACATGGCGCCTGCGACGAGGCCAGCGGTTCCCGCCAAAACGATGTCACTACGGGCTGCAGCCGCTGCCGCTACACCCACGATAAGGCTCGCCGTAGAAACGATGCCGTCATTGGCGCCAAGTACGGCGGCGCGCAGCCATCCGATGCGATCGACCGCATGCCGTTCTGTGTGAAGATGCAAGCGGCTCATGTGGTTGGCTCCTTCCCTGCTCCCTGCGAGCAGATTCAATCGTCGTCGCGCTCAGATCCGCCGCCTTCGCGCTCGCCACTCTCTCCTGCTTCAGCACCGGCGTGCGGAGTAAAGGCCTGTGGGTCGACGCGGGTGGCGCCAAAGGCGGCCACGCCGACTGCGATCACGGCAACGGGGATTGCCAGTCGCGCAGGAGGGGCGGCATCCATCGCCGCAGGATGACGGTCCGCGCGCTTCTTCCCCGTCACCATTGCCAGGATGAGGTTGTCCTTCGCTAGGTACGACATCAGCAATACTGCAATGATATGCACCGCAATAAAGCCGAGGAGTGCGTAGGCAATAGCTTCGTGCCCGCCTTCGCCACCTGAAATCCCGGTGAATACCGTTGCAGCGGTCAATCCAAGCAGCCCCGCGACCGCGAGTGCGCCAAGGGGGTTGTGACCAATCGTCGGCGCTACCTTGCCTGACAGCAGATGCCCTATGTGCGGCGCAATCTGCAAAGGACGAATGAAGTTGATGAAACGCGCATGCTCGCCGCCAACGAAGCCCCAGACCAGGCGAAATGCAATCAACAGGGCGGCGGCCCAACCAATTGGAATATGCCAGACCGAGAACGCGCTTTCCTCATCAGACGAAAGGAATGCGAGAGCGATGGAGGCGACCAGAAGCCAGTGAAAGAGCCGCACGCCGGGATCCCAAACGCGGATCAGGCGTGGCGCAGGATCGGGCTTGTTCGGCATGACGGGCTCCTTTTCTGGAGCAGCATTGGAGGAATGCACTGACAACGGACTGACAGAGGGATGGTTGCTCAGGTTCGGCCACCTAGCGCAACGTCGCCCACCCATCCTGGGTTTTGTCACGGCGCTCGAGCAGCGCATCTGGCGTCAGTCTCGCGTCAGGAACGGACGCCATTCTCGTGATTGCTGGGCGCAAGGCCCACGCTTCATGGATGGAGACACTTATGAGAATTCTCAAACTTTCTGCTGTCGCAGCAGCCATCGTCGCCTTTACCGGAACGGCTATGGCCGGCCCGCAATGCACAACCGCGCCCCAGGCGCAGTGGATGACCGAAGCGGCCATGCGCGCCAAGATCGAGAAGGACGGCTACACCATCAAGACGTTCAAGGTGAGCGGCAACTGCTACGAGATCTACGGCTTCACGAAAGATGGCAAGAAGGTTGAAATCTACTTCAACCCGGTAGACGGCAGCATCGTCAAGAAAGCAGTCGGCTAAGCGATGAGCGGCATTCCCACAGGTCAGGACGCGATCGCGTCGGCGCTCCCCGCCGTCGCGTCGCAAGTAAAGGTCTGGGATCCCGTTGTCCGGCTCTTCCACTGGACACTGGCCCTCGGCTGCATCGCCAATCTCACCGTCCTCCGGGAAGTTGAGCCAGCGCATGAACTTGCCGGCTACGTCATACTCGGCGCAATCGCGATCCGTATCCTGTGGGGATTTGTCGGCTCACCTCATGCGCGGTTCTCGGACTTCGTGGCAGGCCCCAGGAAGCTCGCGGGGTATCTCGGCTCCCTCCTCCGCGGGAAAGCGCCACGCTATGTCGGGCACAATCCTGCTGGCGGGTTGATGATGCTGGCGCTTATCGGTCTGGCGACAATTTGCGGCGTGACCGGCGTGATGATGGAGCAGGACGCCTTCTGGGGTGTGGAATGGGTAGAGGACGTCCACGAAACCGCCGCCAACCTTATACTCGCGTTGGCGATTCTCCACGTTCTGGCGGCGCTTGTCGAAAGCTGGCATCACCGCGAGAACCTGATCCGTGCAATGATCACCGGTCGCAAACGCGCCGCAACAGGAACCGATGTCGACCATGCGCCTCCTGCTCATTGAGGATAACGAGAGACTGGGTCAACTAATCCGGGACGGCCTGACGAAGGACGGTCTCGCCGTCGACTGGCAACAGACGCTTGAGGATGGCGAAGCGACGCTTGAGGCGGCGGCATTCGACCTGGTGCTTCTCGACCTTGGATTGCCTGATGGAGACGGTCTCGATCTCATCCGACGCCTGCGTCGCACCTCGGACACGATACCGATCCTCGTCTTAACGGCTCGCGGCGGTCTGACCGATCGCGTCACCGGACTGGACGCAGGGGCGGACGACTATCTCGTCAAGCCTTTCGACATTGCGGAACTATCGGCACGCTGTCGCGCCCTACTTCGCCGGCCTGTTCGAGGCCTGACCCCTGTGTTGTCGGTTGGCAAGCTGACGTTCGACACATCTGCCCGGCAAGCCGCCTTCGATGGAACACTCATCGAACTGTCCCGACGTGAGGCCGGCCTTCTGGAAGTATTGATGCGCCGTACCGGCGCCGTGCTTACCAAGCAGGCGCTCGAGGAGGCCGTGTATGACTTCAACGAGCCCGTGACGCCCAATGCGGTCGAGGTCGGCATCTCGCGCCTTCGCAGGAAGCTCGACGACGCCGGCGCAAAGGAGCTTCTGCATAACGTGCGCGGGGTTGGCTACATGGTGAAGGCAAAGCGCGCATGAGACGCCCATCCATATTCCGCCGGCTTGCGATCGGTCTTGTCGTTGTCGGGTTGCTCGGCTCCATCATGCTTTTGCTATTCGTTGCGCTTGAGTACGGCCTTTCGGCCCGTGACGGCCTGGACAAGGCGACC
>Ga0075163_10005867_pt1 | contig 16310 bp, 10 predicted proteins | sample JI1023141ADNA_FD_71478 | JGI IMG/M metagenome (GOLD analysis project Ga0075163, IMG submission 71478) | Wastewater effluent complex algal communities from Wisconsin, to seasonally profile nutrient transformation and Carbon sequestration -... | ecosystem: Engineered > WWTP > Effluent > Algae...
GGCACTGCTACTGTTGTTGTGATCGAAGAAGTTCTTAACTCTGGTGGTTGCCTTGGTGTTTACTACCGCGTTTATCAAGCAACTGACGAGTGTGGTAACGTTACTACTGCTGAACAGTACATCGCTATTCAGGACAACACTGCTCCAGAAATCGTTGGTGTTCCTGCTGATACTGAAATGGAATGCAACGAAGTTTCTATGGGTGAAGATGGTCACTACTTCGGTAATGACGGTGTTTACGGTGTAGATAACTGCGAAATGGAAGTTAACATTGAGTATTCTGAAGAAGTTGTTGAAACTGATGACAACTGTCCTCAGTCTTACGATATCATCCGTACTTGGGTTGCTACTGACTACTGCGATAATCAGTCTACTGAAACTCAAACTGTACACGTTGTTGATACAACTGCTCCAGTTCTTTACATTCCTTATAACTACGAAGCTGCTTGTGATGCTGAACTAGTTTATGATGAAGCTTCTGCTTATGACAACTGTGGTGATGTTACTATCTCTGAGATCGTTGACACTATCGCTGGTAACTGTCCAAACAACTACACTATCACACGTACTTTCAGTGCAACTGATGAGTGTGGTAACGCTTCTGAGCCACAAACTCAATACATCACTGTAGTAGATTACTACGCTCCTGTATTTGAAGAAGCTCAGTCTGAGTACAACTACGAATGTGATGAAGAAGTTGAACTTATCCAGCCAGTTGCTTATGACAATTGCAGCGATGTAATCGAATACTCACACGTAGATGGTGAAATGTGGGGTAACTCTTGTTACTACGGTTTCACACGTGTTTGGACTGCTGAAGATGAGTGTGGTTTGACTAGCACTTTCAATCAGTACATCACTATTGAAGACACTACAGCTCCAGTTATTTCTGGTGAATCTCAACTTGATCGTCCATGTGATGATTACCTCGGTATCTTCGTAACTGCTACAGACAACTGTAACGATTTCGATTTCGATTACTATGATGAGCATGTTTCTGGTTCATGTGCTGGTAACGTTGTACGTCACTACACTGCTACTGACATCTGTGGTAACATTTCTGCAGAATTTGTTCAGATCATTCACTTGACTGACAACGTTGATCCAATCATCACTTACGTTGCTCCTAACTTCGAAGTTGAGTGTGGCGATGAGTATGGTGTTGAATCTCCATCATTCTCTGACAACTGCGACGAAGAACTTGATATCGTTCCAGGTTTCACCTCTTCAACAGATGGTTGCTCAACAACTGAAGTTTACACTTGGACAGCTACTGACCATTGTGGAAACTTCGTAGTTGCTACTACAATTGTTACTATCGTTGATACTACTAATCCATGGTTCGAAAACTTCCCTGCTAACGAAACTGTTAGCTGCGAACAGGAACTTCCTGCTGTGGTTTATCCATCTGCTTACGATGCATGCGATCAGGATGTAGAAGTTGAATTGTCACTTGATTCAGCTGCAGGTTCTTGCCCACAAGAACTTTACATCTACCGTGTGTTCCGTGGATTCGACAACTGCGGAAATCAGGTTGTTGAAACTCAGACTATCCACATCATTGATGAAACTGCTCCAATGTTCTCTTACGATCAGCAGTATGTATTCACTTATGAGTGTGATGAAGTTGTTCCAGTGATTAACCCAGCTGTTAGTGATAACTGCGGAATGGTTACTCTTTCTCACGAAGATATCGAAGCTTGGGGTAACTCTTGCTACAACGGATATACTCGTGTTTGGACTGCAACTGACGAGTGTGATAATTCTTCAATGTTCTATCAGTATATCTATATCCAGGATACAACTGCTCCAGTTGTTAATCCTTACGATGTAGAAATCGAAATGCCATGTGATAACATCAGCAATGAAATTCTTATCTCTGCTGTTGACAATTGCAACGAAGTGACTATCACTTTCGTAGATGAGCCTGTAAGCGGTGCTTGCGCTGGTCGTTTGATGCGTACTTACACTATCTTTGACGAGTGCGGTAACTACACTGAAGGTCTATACCAACAGTTCATCACACTTATCGACGAGACAGCTCCGGTAGGTAATGAGCCTGCTGATATCGTTGTAGCTTGTGACGAAGCAGTTCCTGCTTTCGATCCTAACTTCACTGACAACTGTTCTGAAGAACTTATCCTCAGCCACAGCATGCCACTCGCTGCAGGTTACTGCAACGTAAGCGTTACTGAATCATGGACTGCAATTGATGCTTGTGGTAACACAACAACTGTTGATCGTGTGATCACTTTCGTAGACAACGTAAACCCATGGTTTACTTATGTTCCTGAAGTTGCTACTTACGAGTGCACTGAAGAAATCAACTACGGAATGGCTGAAGCTACTGACAACTGCGACTTGAATGTTGACGTTACAGTTTCTGTTGACACAGTTGCTGGCAACTGCCCATCATCTTATGAGATCGTACGTACATTCACAGCTACTGACGAATGTAACAACACTGCTGTTGCTTATCAGTCGATCTACGTTGAAGATACAACTTCACCTTGGTTCAATGATAACAACCAGTCTCAGTTCAACTACGAGTGCGGTACAACTGCTCCAGTAATTGAGCCTGTTGCATTTGATGCTTGCAGCACTTTCGAACTTTCATACCTTGATGGTAATGAGTGGAGCGATGGTTGCTACTACGGTTTCAATCGTGTTTGGACTGCTATTGATGCTTGTGGCAACGATAACCAATTCGTTCAGTACATCAGCTTCAATGACACTACAGCTCCTGTTGTAGCTCCATTCGATTTTGAATTGGATATGCCATGTGACGATATCAGCGATGCTATCCTCATCTCTGCTACTGATAACTGCAACGATGTGATCATCACTTTCAGCGATGAGCATGTTTCAGGTGGTTGCGCAGGTAAAATCATCCGTACTTACACAGTACGTGACGAGTGCTACAACTACACTGAAGGATTGATTCAGCAGATCATCACACTTGTTGATGAAACTGCTCCAGTTATTACTAACGCTCCTGAAAGTATCACTGTAGAATGCGGTAATGGTTATGCTTCATATGTGCCAGTTTGGTCTGACAACTGCTCTGAAGAGATCATCACTTCAGCTATCTCTGGTATTTCATTCGTTGGTTGCAACCAGGTAATTAGCGAGGTTTACTTCGCTGAAGACCTTTGCGGTAACGTAGATTCAGTTTCTCGTACTATTACTATCATCGATACTACTGATCCATTCTTCACCAACCTTCCAGCTGATGAAGACCGTGATTGCTCTGCGAGCGATGTTGTAGCTCCTGCTACTGCTGAAGATGCTTGTGATGATGATGTAACTATCACTCACACTGATGTAATCGTTGAAGGTGATTGCCCAGCTAACTACACTATCGAGCGTACTTACCGTGCGGTTGACAACTGTGGTAACGAAGCTGTTCACACTCAATACATCTATGTATCTGACGAAACTGCTCCAATGTTCAACGAAGGTCAGTCTAATTACACTTACGAGTGTGGTTCTGATGCTGAATTGATTCAGCCTGTTGCTACTGACAACTGCAGCACTATCTCTTACAATCACACTGATGGTGATGTTTGGGTTGATGATTGCCAAAGCGGTTTTGTTCGCACTTGGACTGCTACTGATGCTTGCGGTAACGAAAGCTATCCTTTCTATCAGTACATCTCGTTTGAAGATACAACTGATCCAATCCTTGATGGTTGTCCTTCTGACATCGTGTTGGCTTGTGACGCTGAAATCCCAGCTCCTGCTCAGGTTTCTGCTTCTGACCTTTGCGATGACAACGTAGATCTTGACTACGAAGAGTACATCATGGGTGATATGCCTGCTGAAGGTTCTATCGCTGACTGTGATCTTTTGACTCCTGTTCGTCCAGCTAACAACCCATGCGTATATCCTTACGATTGGGCTATGGCTCTGTTCGCAATGCCTTCGGCTCACCGTTGGTACTACGTTTCTGAAGGTAACCTCGTTCAGTATCCTGATGGTTCAGTTCACGTAACTGCAACTATGAACAACGTTCTTAACCCATCTAACGGTTGGTTGGTTGACGTATGGTTCCAGGGTGGTTTTGATTGGGCTGCATGGTCTTCACAAAGCTTCCCAACCAGCTTCAAAGCTGACTGTGGTGGCGAAGATGATAACCACACTCAGTGGATGTACTTCCTTCTTCAGGCTGGCCAAGGTGCTGAATTGACTGGTTTCGGTGGCTACGCTGGTTCTACTTTGAACCTCGTTCACGCTCCTGCTAACAATTACTTCGGTTTCCAACTTGGTGACGGTGCTAACAACTACAACGGTGCTGACAATGGTTTCGGTGGTTGGTTCAGCTACAGCGGTACTTTCCGCACTAGCTCAACTGCTGACTTCTCTAACGTAAGTGGTGCTGGTGACTTTGCTTTCGAACTCGATTGCTGCCCAGACTATTGGATCGTTCGTCAGTGGACTGCTACAGATTGCTCTGGTAACAGCGTAACCTGCTCACAGAATATCACTTTCGAAGGTACTAACATCGAAGTTGTATTGCCAGGTATCGTAGAAGAAGCTAAAGAAGAAACTTCTAAGGTTACTTCTAACGTTTCAGTTGCTCCGAACCCAGCTACAGACAACACAATGTTCAAGTTCACAGCTATCAACGCTGAGAAGACTACACTCGAAATCTTCGACATGACAGGCAGCAAAGTTGCTGATGTGTTCATGGGCGTGGTTGAAGCTGGTGTAGAATATCAAGTGAACTACAACGTGAACAACCTAGCTACTGGTGTTTACATGTTCAGACTTACTAACGGTTCTGATGTTCAGATCGACAGATTGATCATCAACAAATAATCGATAGGTCTATAACCTAACTTTAAAAGCCCCGATGGTTCGCCATCGGGGCTTTTTTTGTTTATCACCTAATTTGTTAAAATTATCGACGAATCTTTGAAATATCTCGACGAATCTATTTTTTGGCTATATTTGTCTCCTTAGCTGTTTTCTGAACTAAAAACTAAACAAATTGCCAATGGCAAAAATTTGTCTGCTGTTGTTATCCTTAACAACCGCTTTTAATATCGATGTGCAAGCTCGTTCATTCGATAAACGTGTTGCCGAAAACCGAGAAGACCGTTATCAAGAATTTGCTGCAAATCGTGATGTATCTCTGATAACCCTCAAGTTCTACTCAGCGAATGGAAGTAGTGATGAGTGTGTCTTACATTTTTTGAATGAGGCAACCGCCGATTATGACTGGATGTATGATGCGCTAAAGATGGAAAGTATTGTGGCTACGGCTGCAGAATGTGGTCTTGTCTCGCAGAATGGATATACGCTTTCTATTGATTCACGTCCTTTTTCTAATCAAGAATTGGTGGTGCCTGTTTTTATAGATATGCCGGTGCAGTCGAATTACACATTAGAGGTTTTTGAAGTGCAGAATTTGCCTTTTGGATTTTGCGCTCAGATAGAAGATTCTTTCACTGGTGAATTGATTCCGGTTGAGGCCGGGCAGTCATTTGAACTGAATACCCAAGGGCCTTTTACAGGCAACAGATTCATTGTCAAATTTGTGAATGCGTTTGATTTTGGGGTGACTCAGCCTGTTTGCGAAGGTGATCCTGTAGGTGTTATTTCTTCGTCTTTTGATGATGCTCTTTGGAGTTTCAGTATCTATGACCTCGGAGGTGAACTAATCACTACAGATGAAGCCATTGGTGAAATAGAGTTACCCGTGGGAGGTTATGTGATTGAATGGAATGGGATTTCTGGACAATGTGCTGCTATGAGTGAGGGTTTTGAAATAGCGTTAGCAAATCCTATGTCACTGCTAACAGAACTTATTCAGCCAGATCAGTGCAATGCAGCTCAGAATGGGGCTTTCGAATGTATGGTTCAGAATGCTGGCGAATTCAATTTTAGTTTACTTAATAGTTCCGGCAATTTGATTCTTAGCGGGACTGGTGAAAATGGAGCACTGTTGTTTGAAAATTTGACGGCGGATATTTACAATCTTGAGATAGATGCTTTCTGCGGTGCAACATCTGCTGTAATTGATGTGAGAGACCCGTCAGCATTGATCGCCGAAATTCTTCAGAATGAATTATTCATTGATTTACCTGCTAGTCAGTTGGTGATGATTGAAGTAGAGCAGGAGACAAGTGAGGACGCACAATTGCAATGGTTTTTGAATGAGGAATTGATTTCAGAGGATGAAATTTTTGCTTATGCCATATCACAACCTGGCATTTATTCGCTCGAACTCCTCGCGTCAAATGGTACATGCGAAGCGAGCGATTCAATCATGCTGTATGTGTCGACGCAAACGGGTGTGTCGGAGTTTGCGAATGAAGAATCTATTGCGGTTATGTATTCAGAGGAATCTGTTTTTTTCTTATTGAATGGCTCATCGGCCGAGAGTCTGCATTGCGATATCTTCGACTTGAATGGTAAACTTGTTTGGCAGATGAATGCACCCATGCGACAAGGAAATCAAATTGAGACTTCCATTTCGAATTTTCCTAGAGGTATTTACATGGTGCGTTGCACGCTGGGTACCGAGGTGGTTTATAATGGCAAAATCATATCGGGTTTAGGAATAAAATAAAAGGCCACCCTTTCGAGTGGCCTTCGTTATTGTATTCAAGAATCAATTTTATTTTTTAGGCTGAGTTGCTGGCTGCACTGCTGGCTTTGGCTGTGGCGCCGGAGCGGCTGTTCCATCAACTGGCTCAACTTTTATCAATTCAACTTCGAAAACAAGTGTTGAGTTTGCAGCTATTTTCCCTTGAGCGCGGTCTTTATATGCGAGTTCAGATGGAATATAAAAAGTCGTTTTGCCACCTTCTTTCATGAGTTGCAAACCTTCTGTCCAACCTGGAATTACTTGATTAAGTCCGAATGTAGCAGGTTGACCGCGGTCTACAGAGCTATCGAATACACTGCCATCGATCAACGTACCGTGATAGTGAACTGTTACTTTATCATTCGCATCAGGACTAAGCCCTTTTCCCTCTGTTGTGTGTTTGTATTGCAAACCAGATGCTGTTGTTTTTACGCCAGGCTTATTGGAATTTGTCTTGAGGTATGTAAGACCGGCTTCTTTGTTTGCTCTTGCTTTAACTTCTGCAGCTTTTTTAGACTCCTCTTTATAAAGTTTATCAGCCGTGGTGGCATCCATTGATGCTCCACCTTTCAAATGCGCCAGAACCGCTTGAGTAAAAAGCGCTTCATCAAAATCGGAAATGCCACTTTTTTTGAGACTTTCGGCCATGCTTACACCAAGCGCGTATGAAACACTATCTCTGCGTGTTGTAAGTTTTTGTGATTGTGCAGCGATACAAAGCATCAGTGCGAATGAAATGAGAGTTATTTTTTTCATGTTGGTTTTATTGCTGTTTTTGAATTTTACAAAACAATAGCAAAGCGTTAAAATAAAATGTTAAACTTAATTTGGTGGTGAAGTTAAGGGGAATTTTTATTTGAGCTTTTTGGCTTGATCTGGGCCGCTATCACGAAGTCCAGGTGTTTAATTTTCTGGTTTTAATTTATTTATATAAAATTTCAATTTCAACCTCTTGTGAAGACGTAATGATCAACACTTGAATAGTTCTTGTTATAAGTGTAACCATCGACATCAAATGCCATGAGATTTTTAACGTTTGATATTTTATGCTCAATTAAAAACCTTGCCATTTTTCCACGGGCCAGTTTTGCATAGGTTGAAACCACCTTAAAATCTGTTCCTTTTTTCTCCATGAATTCAACATGGATACATGTGCGTTCCAACTTTTTGGTATTGATCACACGGAAGTATTCTCCAGATGCGAGATTAACAAGGACGCCTTTTTTGTCTATTGTTTGATCAAGTTCTTCCGTGACTTTTTCTGACCAGAATTCATAGAGATTTTTGATGCCAGTTTTGGGTTGGAAACTTGTGCCCATCATTAAGCGATAAGGCATTACAAAATCGAGTGGCTTCAGCACACCGTATAAACCACTTAGTATACGCAAGTGATCATTAGCAAAATTGAGTTGCGTTTGATTAAAATGTTCTGCGGCAAGTCCACGATATACTTCACCTTTGAACATCAGCAGAGCCGGATGCGCGTTTTGATGTGTAAATGGTGTCTGAAAATGCTGAAATTGTTCTCTCGCAGTTTGCGAAAGTGCAGCGCTTATGTCCATCATTTTCGATAACTGCGCCGGTGTCTGTTTTTGAAGTTTTAGCACGAGTTCTTCTGCCTCTTTGAGAAAAACTGGCGATGAACAAGTAATTTGGGGATAATGTGTTTTATCGTCGAGAAGTTTTGCCGGCGAGATCACGGCAATCAATTTTGTCATAACTCAGGGTGCATTTTTGCGGTCAAGATAGTTACCAAATGCTTCTCTGAATGCAATCGACATCATATCGGCCTGAAGTTCGTATCCTTTTTTACTCAGATGTATTTTGTCGCTTGCTGCCAGTTGCGCCGATTGCCATTTCTTGATTGAACCTAAGCCGCCCATGATTTCAAATAAATCATATACGGCACCATCATATTTTTCTGCTAAACGGTACATTGTTTCCTGGACTTTGATGGCATTTCTGTTAGGCTGTTTTTTTTGATAGTAAGTATCGTTATTGGTAACGAAAAGAACACAGGCATCGGGATTGACCTTTAGAAATGCATGTATCAAAGAGTCGTAACGCGCTTCATAGAGAGCGGCATCAAAATCTCCGTCAGGAACATTTGCGTCGTTCACGCCAATACCGAATATGGCTAGATCGGGGTGTAAAGATTGCAGTTGACTTTCAAATAACCCACAACGCAGGTAGCTTTTGGTGCTTGCCCCGTTGACGCCAATGGCATTATAAGTAAGTCCGCTAGAGGCATCTCCAAGGTACGCACCCTGGAAAGTGAACCATGAAGACAATGAATCTGTGGTGTGATAGCTGAAGTTGAGCTTTGTGACTTCCGGGGTGAAAGTAAATTCGGTAAATCCGTTAACAGGATCCGACATAACCTTGAGCAGTGTCACATTCGTATCAGCGTCGATCTGGATGTTTGGACTGTTTTGGTGGAAAATTCTCACTTTGTTGAATGAGTATGGAATACTGTCGTAAGAAAAGGCGGTCAACGAAACAGATGCCTGGCGATCATAGGAAGTGGTGCTAATGCCTGAAACTCCCCAAAGGCAGTCATCCTTGCTAACACTGTTTCTGCAGCCTGTCCAGTTGCCAGTCCACTTGGCCTTAATTGATTTTGGGCTATTGGACTTGGCCATTTCGTAAGGGAATACAAAACCTCTTTCACCCTCGGCTCCATAAACGAGTGAGGTGAAGTTCTCACGCATTTTATCCGTAAGAAAACCACCCTGAACGTGTGATCCACCTATGTGAACGATAGAAATTTTTCCAGTACCATTGAAAGCCAATTCTTCAAATTTGCTGAAGAGTTTGTCCCATCTGCTTGTCTTTTTGCCGATGGTTATTTTATTTTGATCGTATTTTATAAAGTCGAATTCTTCGGAAATCCTCAGTGGGTCAATAGACTTTATGGAATCACTCTTAGGCGTGATCATCCAAGCTGAGCCTGCAAGCACAATGAGCATTAGACCATATAGGAGGAGAGACTTTTTCATATTAAATCGCATATGCATAACGTGAGCCAAATAGTGGTTCTACGTACGATAAGCGAAATCGTTATCATTATTTACAAAATAGGAATATCCGCTGCAATATGAACTCTTAACACCTCTTGCTATTATGCTGCGATGCAAAATAAATCTTTGCAACTCCGCGTAACAAGGGAAGGTCAGAAGTTTGGCTTGAGCAGGTACTGAGAATAGAACTTATCAATTTCCTCAACAGCCTCCTGCGCCGTATCCACTACAGAGAACAAGAACATATCCTGTGCAGAGATGTTTTTTTCCTTTTCTAAAAGAACGGCTTTTATCCAGTCGATGAGGCCTGTCCAGAATGACTTTCCCACAAGAATGATTGGAAATCTCCCGATCTTGTCGGTTTGGATCAGTGTAAGTGCTTCAAAAAATTCGTCGAGGGTTCCAAATCCGCCAGGCATTACCACGAAACCTTGGCTGTATTTGACAAACATTACTTTTCTCACGAAGAAATAGTCGAAGTTGATGCTTTTGTCGTGGTCCACAAAAGGATTGCCATGCTGCTCGAAAGGCAAAACGATGTTCAAACCCACAGATGTGCCATCGCCTTCTTTTGCGCCTTTGTTAGCGGCTTCCATAATACCTGGGCCACCACCGGTAATCACACCATAACCTTTTTGAGTCAGCTTATATGCGATCTCTTGTGCTGTTTGGTAATAAGGGTTTTCAGGTTTTGTTCGTGCAGAACCGAATATCGAAACACATGGCCCAATCTGGCCCATGCGCTCATATCCTTCTACAAATTCGCCCATGATCTTAAAAATTGACCACGAATCGTTCGATCTTACCTCATTCCAACTGCGTTGCTTGAACTTATTGGCAATTCTGCTATCTTTTTCCTTCATAATGTGTTACTTCTTCGAATTAAGGGACGGCAATCTAATGCAGAGAACCTATTCCTCCCACTTTTTTACTTAAAAGAGACTTTTTTTCCGACGGGAAGAACGACCTCCAAGTCCTAACACACCGAGTATACCTCGCGCAAGTTCTCGAACAACGGTATTTCCAACTTGCCTTACCATGGTGTTTTTGGTCATGCGTTCGATAACCCCTGGTTCTTCTTTTTCCTCCTTTTTAGGCTTTGTAGGTTTTACTTCCACCTCTTCTTCTTCCGTCTCAGCTTTTGCATTTTGAATTTTTGCTTCAAGCATTTCATAAGCGCTTTCTCGGTCAATAGTTTCGCTGTACTTCATTACAAGATGTGAGCTGTTGACAATGCGATCTATTTCTTCTTGGTTCAGCACACCCATGCGACTCATTGGCGCACGCAGGTGTGTAGCAGCCAGCGGCGTTGGAACTCCTTTTTCATTCAATGCTGTGATCAATGCCTGACCTATTCCAATGCTCGTAAGTAGCTCGTCTGTTTTGTAAAATTCAGATATGGGATAATTTTCTGCTGTTTTACGAATGGCTTTTCTGTCCTTCTCGGTGAAAGCTCTTAATGCGTGTTGCACTTTTAATCCCAATTGAGCAAGCACATCTTCTGGGATGTCGTAGGGATTTTGTGTACAGAAATAAATGCCGACACCTTTTGATCTGATGAGTTTGATGATGGCTTCTATTTGATCTAATAATGCCTTTGAAGCTTCATTAAAAATCAAGTGAGCTTCATCGATGAAAACACACAACTTTGGTTTTTCAAGATCGCCGGCCTCAGGAAAGGAGTTGTAGATCTCTGCCAACATTTGCAACATGAAGGTGGAGAACATCTTTGGTTTGTCTTGAATATCGGCAAGTCTTACGATGTTTATTATGCCGCGACCTTGCTGGTCGGTGCGAACGAGATCTGATACTTCGAATGATTTTTCTCCGAAGAAAATTTCAGCACCTTGAGTTTCGAGTTCAATAATTTTCCTGAGTATTGTAGCCACTGAAGCTTCCGATATTTTGCCATATTCTTTCTCTATGCTTTCTTTTCCTTCATTGGTTACATACTGCAACATTTTTTTGAAGTCTTTCAAATCTAGAAGCGGCAAGTTGTTGTCATCAGCAAATTTGAAGATGATGGAAACAATGCCTCCTTGAACGTCATTCAACTCAAGAATTTTCGAAAACAAAACAGGACCAAACTCACTCACCGTTGCCCGGAGTCGAACACCTTTTTCGGAAGAAAGCGAAAGCAGTTCTATGTTGCAACCGGCCGCTTGAAATGGAATGCCAATAGCAGTGTGTCGTTCTTCAATTTTTGGATTTATTGCACCTTGGGCAGCAATGCCACTCAAGTCTCCTTTAAGGTCCATCATCATGACAGGTATGCCTTTCGCTGCCATATTTTCAGCTATAATTTGCAACGTCACGGTTTTGCCTGTTCCTGTTGCGCCGGCTATTAGCCCGTGGCGGTTGAGCGTCTTAAGCGGAATGTTCACGAGGCAATTTTGCTGCGGAACACCGTCGAGAATGGCGCCTCCTAATGTGATGTAATCTCCTTTGAAGGTATGGCCTTCGTTGATGTGCTGTCTGAATGATTCTTGTCTTTCCATAAGTGAATTTATCATCGCGAAAATAGAGACTAGTTCGCGCGTTTGAACCTGTCAATCAAGTTACATTTGCTAAAATTAAATTACTGAAAAAATGCTTGACCAAATTATTCAATTTGCAAAAGATCAGATGGGCGGCGATGTGAAAAACACTCACGGCTTGTCGGACGATCAACACAATGAAGTTTTTAATATCGCTCAGTCTTCGCTTTTTGATTCTATCAAAGGACAAATCGCAGGTGGAAATGTGAGTCAGATTCTTGACGTATTCAATGGCAATTCATCAGCGCAAGACAATCCTGTGGCGGGTGCAGTGCAAAACAATGTCGTTCAAGGTTTGATGGATAAATTCGGTTTTGATGACGCAAAAGCTGGCGGTATTGCTTCGGCAATCATTCCTGCTATCATGAATCGTTTTTCTTCTCCTGAAACGGGGAACGCTGCAGATGCTGGAGATCTTGTCAAAAAAATTGGACTTGATTCTGATAGCGGAATTGCAGGTATCGTTTCCCAATTATCTGGAGAAGGCGGAATAGGCAATATGGTGAAAGGACTTTTCGGAGATAAATAAATTATTTCTTTGGAGCTTGATCTTTAAAAACGATCTTATCTAAATAAAAAGTGCCAAAAGGGAGCAGCGAAGCGATAAAAGCTAAAACTGCTCCTTTTATATTTAATGCTCTGTCACTCATTGCCAGCACGATCATTATGGTGAACAGCACGAATAATAGGCCATGCAGTGAGCCGATTATTCTGACAGCTTGAGGCAGGTCTGCAAAGTATTTAAGTGGCATCGCCACAAAGAGTAGTAGGATGTATGAGATACCTTCCCACACTCCAACCTTTTTTAAATCTTTCAGTGATTTGGGTAATGAAGATTCAGCGCTACTCATGATTTTTTTCTGTAAGTTGTTTTGAATTTTTTTCCTCTTCCTGGCTTCTTTGTCGCCGTCGTGTCGGTCTTAGAAGTTTTTTGCTTTTTCTTCTTTTTGTCGTCCAACCAAGGTTTGTGTTTTTTCTCGTGGAATGCTCCTTTGAACTCTGGGTCTTCAAGTTTTTTCTGACGATCTATTTCTCTCATCTGATCCTGAAATTCTGTCTTCGGTGTTTCAAACACTTCAACAGCTTCCGGAATTGATAATCTTGTGATTGTTTGGCGAATGAGCTTTTCAATTTTTTTGATATGATAAATTTCGGAAACGTCCATGAAGCTAATGGCTACACCAGTTTTGAATGCGCGTCCTGTGCGTCCTATGCGATGCACATAATCTTCATAGTGCGTGGGTATATTGAAGTTCACAACATGCGAAACCTCAAATACATCAATACCTCTTGCACTCACGTCAGTGCTGATAAGCATGCGCACATCACCACTCTTGAAATCCTCAATGGCGTTGATCCTTGCGTTTTGAGCTTTGTTGGAATGCAACAACCTCATTTCTCCGATGGGTTTTCTTTCGAAATATTTGAAGATGTTTGACGCATCTTCTTTGGTTCTTACAAAAACAATAACCCTGTTGAGCAGCTCATCTTTCATCAAATATTCTAGCAACGAGAGTTTTGCTCTGAAGTTCGATGTCTCGTAAACAAATTGTGCGACTGTAGATGCCGGCGTTGCTTGAGGAGTCACTTCGATGCGCGTGGGGAATAGCAGGAAGTTATCAGCAAGTCGCTCTACCTTTTCAGGGAAAGTAGCGGAGAAAAGCAGTTGCTGTTTTTTCTGTGGCAATTTTTCTTGGACGTCGCGCAGTTGGGGCCAGAAGCCCATGTCCATCATACGATCGCATTCATCGAGTACGATGTGTTTAATTTTTTTTACTGCTATGCTGCCTTTCGTATAAAGTTCGAGGAATCTGCCTGGGGTTGAAATGATAATGTCGACACCTGATGCAAGTTTTTCTATTTGAGCCTTGGGGCCTATACCACCATACAATGCTACCCATCTCAGGTCACTGTATTTGGCAAGATCAATCAGTGTTTTTTCAACTTGCACAACAAGCTCTTTGGTAGGCACCAAAATCAGACATCGCGGGTCATCGTGTTGAGCATATTTGAGCAAATGCAGAAGAGGCAGGACATATGATGCTGTTTTTCCTGTTCCTGTTTGCGCAATGCCGATAACATCCTGACCGGCCAAAATTCTTGGAATTGCTTTTTCCTGAATTTCTGTCGGCGTTATATATCCTGAATCGGCAATTGCGTTCAGAAATTGTCGCGTTATTTTAAGTTCTTCGAATGTCATTCGGCTGCAATGTACGCACCGGATAATTATTGCCGGTTGCTGATGACCTGGCTATACATCTTCTCGTTGAATCCATTGAGGCACGTCTGGGGCAACATAACGTTCCATCATAGACAAAAGAATTTCATGATTTTCGTGAATGAGAATCATGTCTCGGTTGGTTTCATTGATAAAACCTTCTTGATACATGTGATGAATAAACTGGATGAGGTGATTGTAGTAGCCTCCTGTATTTAGCAAGCCTATTGGTTTCTTGTGCAAACCCAACTGCGCCCAAGTGAGCATTTCAAATAGTTCTTCTAATGTGCCATATCCTCCCGGAAGGGCCAGCACGGCATCTCCGAGCTCATGCATTAAGAGTTTGCGCTCATGCATATTTTCGACGGTATGCATGAAGGTTAGTTTGTCATGCGCAACTTCTTTGGTTTTCAAAAAACTTGGAATAACACCTGTCACTATGCCGCCCGCTTTGAGCGCAGCATTGGCAACAGCACCCATAATGCCGATTTTTCCGCCACCAAAAACTATTTCATAACCACAAGACGCGAGATAACTTCCCGCAATCTCGGCTTGACGGATGTATTTTTCATCATTGCCTTCGCTGGCGCCACAAAAGACGGTAATCCTTTTCATGGGCTAAAGATAACAAGTGGCAAATGGCAGTATTGGTATTGCTAATATCAATATTTGCTCACTCTAGCAAATCGTCCGTATTGATCTTTTATGATGTAAATGCCGGCCGGCCAATCAGCCACCTGAATATCTCTTACATTATTCTGTGTTTCAATACACTGTCCAGAAACAGAGTAAATGCTGATGTCAAGCATTTCGTTGAAGTAGATATAATCATGAGCAGGATTTGGGTAAATTCCAATTGCAGTCATTTTTTGTTCTTGCACATTGATGGTGCCTTCGTTGTTGCTTGCTTCTGGAGTGGTGCCAATGAAAAGTGTCCATTGCTCGTTACCGTCGGTGAGACGGCCATAAGAAGTGTCCGGGTCAATATGGCCCCATTCAATTTCATCAACAGGTGTGTAACCATCGGGTGAGAAAAAACCGAGATATTCACCGTTGTTGCTGAGACGGAAATTACTGTGCAAAACGCCCTGACCTTCATCGTTGTCGGCCCAGAAAAGTAGCCATCCATTAGCGGGCACAGTTACGCTGTCCGCAAAGCTTGTTGGCACAACCCATTTGTTGCGTCTTTCGGGATCATCGCTGAAGTGATATCCACCGATGTAAACATCGAAATTGTTTGGGTTATAAACCTCGAACCAGTCTTCATGTTCGCCTACATTGTCCGTGAGCTCAGTGATGTTTGCTGTAAGTATTTCATTGATATATAGGAGCTCTGGTTGGATAACATTGAGCTGATTGGTAACTGTGGGTGTTGGGACAGGAAAGGTGATGCTCGATGATGATCCATCTGTTTGTCTTCCGTAGCTTTGATTGTCGGGAATGGTAGTGTAGGTATAGGAGTCGATGAGTGTTGAACCATCAGGACCAGTAATAGTAATTGTGGCACCGTTCAGAGGCAAGGAGAATGGCCCGTGATTGACATCGTCGAGGAGGTCATTGTCGCACCAGATAAGTCCGAATCCTCCGGCTGGGATTACGCTGCGCGATGGGTTGGTTCCCGGCATCTGCCATTGAAGTGGATCCCCATTAACGCTGAAATAATAATTGGCGAGATTTACTTGATGCGCATTCGGATTGTAAATTTCAAACCATTGATCAAATTCGTTTTGTAAGTCGTCATAAGTTGAGGTGTTGACAGTCTGGACCTCGTTGATGAACAGTATATCGTTGTTTTGAATTTCAGCGTTGTTGTCGTCAAAAGTGACGTTATTGAAATATTGCCAGTCGGCACAACCATCGCATACACGACCGTAGCTGATGTCAGGTGCCATCACAGGATAGGTGATGCTGTCGATGATCGTTACGCCATCTGGTGCTGT
>Ga0075163_10005869_pt1 | contig 16308 bp, 12 predicted proteins | sample JI1023141ADNA_FD_71478 | JGI IMG/M metagenome (GOLD analysis project Ga0075163, IMG submission 71478) | Wastewater effluent complex algal communities from Wisconsin, to seasonally profile nutrient transformation and Carbon sequestration -... | ecosystem: Engineered > WWTP > Effluent > Algae...
GCGCGGCCGCTGAAGCCCTGGCTCTTCGGCATCGCCGCGAACTGCGCGTCCGACTACCGCCGGAAGGCGAGCAATCGGCGGGAGCAGCTGCGGGACGACACGGAGGGCGCCGACGAGTCCGCGAACGCGCACGACCAGCTGGAGGCGCAGCAGGACCGCGATCTGGTGCTGCGGGCGCTCGCGTCCATCGAGGAGTCGCGCCGCGCGGTGTTCGTCATGCACGAGCTGGACGGCATCTCCATGCCGGACATCGTGCAGGCCCTCGAGATCCCGCTCAACACGGGCTACTCCCGCCTGCGCCTGGCGCGCGGCGAATTCACGGCGGCGGTGCAGCGGCTGCGCCCCAAGCGGGGGCCCTCATGAGCGAGCACGATCTGCCCGAGTTGGACCCCGAGCTGCGCGCGCTGCTGGCTGTCGAGAGTGATCCGCTGGACCCGCCGGACGGCGCGTTCGAGCGCGTCTTCGAGCGCGTGGGCCAGACGCTGCTGAACCCGCCACCGAGCGACGGCGGCAGCGACCCCACGGGCGGCGGCGACCCGAGCTCGAGCCCCGCCCCCAGCTCGGCGCCGGGCGCCGAGGCCGCCCTGACTCAGGCCACGGTCACCACCACCACCACCGCCGCCGTCACCACCGCCGCGACCGCGACCGTCTCCCTCCCGACGGCCGCGGCGCTGGCGTTCGTGCTGGGCCTGGGCGCGGGCATCGTGGGCACCCGCGTGGCCACCCCCGAGCCCGAGGTGCGCGTGGAAGAGCGCGTGGTCGAGCGCGTGGTGGAGGTGCCCGTGCGCGTGGTGGAGACGGTCTACGTGCGCGCCGACGCTGGGCTGGACGGCGTGGACGAAGCGGCCCCCACGGGCGGCCCGACGCACGCCAGCGGCCCGAGCGCCGACGCCGGCGTCACCGGCGTCACCGGCACGGACGAGGCCGGGAGCGGCCGCGATCGGGACCTGGCCGACGAGAACGCGCTGGTCTCGCGTGCGCAGGCGGCGCTCGCCCGCGGCCGCACCTCCGAGGCGCTGGCCGCCACGTCCGAGCACCAGCGGCGCTTCCCGCGCGGCGAGTTCGTGGAGGAGCGCGAGGCGCTGGCCATCCAGGCGCTGGCGCGCAGCGGCAACCTCGCGGCGGCCACCACGCGCGCCGAGCGCTTCCGCGCCCGCTACCCACGCTCCATGCTGCTGCGCGCCGTGAACGCGGCCGTGGGCGGCAGCGGGAGCCCGAGCCCCAGCCCGAGTCCCACCCCCGGCTCCAGCGACACGGAGGGCACCCCGTGACGTGCGTCACGCGGGTTGGGAGCGCGGCACGGGGCGGCGCGGCAGCCACTCTCGTGCTCATGCTCGCCGCGCTGGGCGCTTCGGCGGGGTGCACCATGAACGTGGACCTCGGCGGCGGTGACGGCGGCGTCGCGCGCGGGCCGCTGGTGTTGTTCGCCGGGCCGCGCGCCAGCTGCATCCTCTCGGACGGCGGCCGCCTGCAGTGCTTCGGCGCCGGCGGCAGCGGACAGCTCTCCATCCCGCCGGCCATGCTGCACTCGCTGTGCGGCAGCGAGCCGTGCGACGCGTTCCCCACCACCTTCGCGCTGCGCAACGCCACCAGCGTCGCGCTGAGCGACGCCTTCACCTGCGTGGTGGTGGACGGCGCCGTGTGGTGCGCGGGCAGCAACGACCTCGGCGGCCTCGGGCGCGGCACGCGCGACACCGACCCGCACGTCGAGCCGCTCGAGAACGACGTGACGGGCCCCGTCGTGGAGCTGGTCGCCGGGCGTCACCACGCGTGCGCGCGGCGCACCAACGGCACGGTGGCCTGCTGGGGCCTCGGCAACCACGGCGCCCTCGGCGTGGACCCGGGCACGCTCAGCGACTGCGGCCTGGTGACGGCAGGCGAGGCCAGCCGCGTGGCGCTCGACGTGGGGGTCACGCGCCGCTGCGCCACCAGCCCCGTGGACGTGCCCGGCATCACCGACGCCACCGGCCTGCGGGCGGGCCCCTTCGCCACCTGCGTCCTGCGCGATGACGGCGGTCCCGTCTGCTTCGGGCGCCACGTGGGCGGCTCGCTCGGCGTGGGCGCGGCGGCTGGTGAGGTGGTCGCAACGCCCACCGCGCTGGTCATCACGGACGCGGTGGACCTGGCCCTCGGCGAGCGCCACGGGTGCGCCATCGACGCGCTCGCGCGCACACACTGCTTCGGCGTGAACGACCTGGGCCAGCTGGGTGTGGGCAGCGCCGCGCCCGACACGTGCGACGCGCTGCCGTGCGCGCTCGCCCCCGTGCGCGTCACGGACCTGGCCGACGCCTCGGTGGTGGTGGCCGGCGACGAGCACACCTGTGTGCTGCTGGAGGACGGGCTGTTGCGCTGCTTCGGCAGCGACGCGCTCGGCCAGGTGGGCAACAGCAGCGGCGCCGTGGACAGCTGCGACGGAACCCCGTGCGCGCGCACCCCGCGCGACGTGGTGCAGGTGGACGGCGTCGCGCAGGTGGTGGCCAGCGGCGACCACAACCTCATCGTGGCCAGCAACGGCACACCCATGGCGTTCGGCGGCAACGCGTTCCGCGAGTGCGGCAGCACCAACCCGGACCCGGTCATCGCGTGGCCCGGCGAGGTCTACAACATCTCGCCCTGAGCGCTCCTCCCGTGCGCGGCGCGGCCACGGCGAAGAAAGCGTGACGGAACGGCGAGCGTGGCCCCGAGCCCCTCCAAGCGCCCACGTGGGCCGGAGGAGTTCATGGATACGATCTCTCGTCAGCGAGCAGCTCTAGCGTTCGTCGTTCTATCGGTACTCGGTGGGAGTGGAGCCGTCGCGCTCCAGCTCCGAGAGGACTCGCCCGCGCGTGGCGCAGCCTCTCTGGCTCGTGCTGGGGGCGGGGCCACCGGGGCCGACCGCGAACCCCACGCCAGCGCAGAACCACGCAGCGCGGCGCGCGTGGCCATGAGCGCCGCCCAAGCGAGCGCGGACGAGACCTACGTGGCGCAGGCCGTGGGCGACGACACCGCGCGCGCCGAGAACCGCGAGCAGGCGTTCCGCGTGGACGTCACGCGGGGTCGCGTGGCGGTGGCGAGTCACGTGGCCGAGGGCGGCGCGCCGGGCTTCACGCTCTCGCTCGACCTGGTGGCCGTGGGGCGCGACGAGCACACCCTGGACGTGACGCCGACGCGCACCGCGACGGAGGGCAACCGGATCCGCGTGCTGCGCGAGGGGCTGCTCGAGTGGTTCGTGAACGGCCCGCTGGGCCTCGAGCAGGGCTTCGAGCTGGCCGAGCGGCCCGCGGGTGAGGGCCCGCTGCGCTTCGAGCTCGCTGTGGAGGGCCTGCGCCCCGAGGCGCGCGGCGAGCTCATCGCGCTCGTGGACGCAGCCGGTGTGGCGCAGGCGCGCTACTCGGACCTCTACGCGCTCGACGCCGAGGGCGACGACGTGCCCGCGCGGATGCACGTGGAAGACGGACGCATCGTGCTCGAGGTGGACGACCGGCACGCGCGCTACCCCCTGGTGGTGGATCCGCTCGTGTCCACGCAGGAGGCGCGCCTCGCGCCCAGCGACCTCGCGAACACCGGCCGCTTCGGCGCCAGCGTGGCCGCCATGACGACCTCGGTGCAAGGCACGTGGGCCGTGGTGGGCGCGCCGTACGACGACCGGGCCGCCAGCAACGCGGGCGCGGCGTACGTGTATCGCCGCAACGGTGCCGACGACGGCTGGGACCTCATCGCGCGCGTCCAGGCCAGCGACGCCGAGGCCAACGCGCACTTCGGCGCGGCCGTCGCGGTGGGCGCCATCTCGAGCACCCAAGTGCGTGTGTTGGTGGGCGCCCCCGACCGCGCCGCGGGCGGCAAGGTCTACGCCTTCACCTACACCAGCGCGACGCTGGCGCTGACCACCAGCTCGTTCGTGGCGCCCACGCCGGTGGCGGGCGACGAGTACGGCGCGGCGCTCTCGTTCAACTACGTCGTGGGCGCCACCGCGTTCGCGGTCGGCGCGCCCGGCGCAGACACCGACCGGGGCAGCGTCTTCGTCTACCGGAACAACGCGCACGAGGCGACCCTCACGGCGAGTGACGCGGCCGACGGCGACCGCTTCGGCGCGGTGCTGCCGCCGACGTTCAGCTACACGGGCGCGCTGCTGGTGGGCGCGCCCAGCGACGACGCGGGCGCCACGGCCAACGCGGGCTCGGTGTACAGCTTCGTGCGCGTGGCGGGACCGCCGGTGGTGTGGTCTCAAGAAGCCAAGGTCACGCACGGCGCGCCGGTGGCGAACGGCGCCTTCGGCACGTCGCTCGCGGTGATCAGCGACACGCAGTTCCTCTCGGGGGAGCCCGGCCGCACCAACGGCGCCGTGCACCGGCTCGCGCGCGCTGGCGGTGCCCTCACCCTCGCGGGCTCGCTCACGGCGGCCGATGGTCAGGCGAGCGATGGCTTCGGCACCTGCGTCGCGTTCCAAGACGACGGCACCGCGGACCACGTGGTGGTCGGTGCCCGCGGCGTCATGTTCAACCGTGGCGCCCTCTACCGCTACACCATGGACGCCGCCTTCGCCTTCACGTCGGTGGAGCGCTTCCTCGGCGCCGCAGGCGGGGACGCAGCGGGCTCGGCGTGCGCGCTGCCCTACCGATCGGGCGCGTCGCCCGAGGTCGCGCTCTTCGGTGCCCCCTTCCACGACGCGGACGCCTTCGACGCCGGCATCGTGTACGGCGAGAACCTCGCCACCAACAACGCCGAGACCGCGCTGCGGCCCGACGGCGTGGCCGGCAACCGCTTCGGCGAGCGCGTGGCCATCGACGGAAACACGGCCGCCATCGGCGCACCCAACGACGACGAGGCCGCCCCGAACGGCGGCGCGGTCTACGTGTTCGTGCGCAGCGGCACCAGCTGGACGCAGCAGGCCAAGCTCACCGTGGCGGGCGTGCAGCTCGCGGGCGGCAGCGTGGCGCTCGAGGGCGACACGCTGGCCTTCAGCACGCGCAACGGCACGGCCAACACCGTGTGGATCTCCCGCCGCACCGGCAGCACGTGGTCGGCGCCCACGGCGCTCACGCCCATGGGCGGCGCCATCGGCGACGCGTTCGGCGCGTCGCTCAGCTTCAGCAACGGGTCGCTGGCGGTGGGCGCGCCGGGCGTCAACGGCGGCGGCTCCGACCGCGGCGCGGTCTACGTGTTCGTGGACTCGGGCTCTGCGTTCACGCAGCAGGGCATGCTCACGGCCAGCAACCCGCAGGACCAGGACAGCCTCGGCACCGCGGTGGCCATCGACGGCGACATCCTGGTGGCGGGCGCCCCCAACCGCGACGGCGGTGGCGGCGCGGTGGACATCGGCATCGCCTACGTGTTCACGCGCAGCGGCAACGCGTGGTCGCAGCAGGCCGTGCTCGTGGGCCCGCCCAGCGCGGGGAGCTCCTTCGGGCGCGCCGTGGCCATCCGCGGCACGCGCGTGGCCGTGGGCGCCGCCGCCGTGCCCCTCAGCGGCGTGCCGGCCGGCCCGGGCAGCGTGCGCACCTTCATGCAGAGCGGCACCAGCTGGCCGCTCGAGCACACCATCACGCTCGCCGCTGGCGTGATCGGCGACGAGTTCGGCGCCTCACTCGCGCTGTCGGGGGACGTGCTGGCCGTGGGCGCCCCGGGCCGTGAGCACGCGGGCCGCACCGACGTGGGCGTGGTGGTCCCGCACCTGCTCACGCCCACCACGTGGACCGCGCAGGCGGTCATCGCCGCCCCCGCGCTGGACGACGCGGACGAAGACGACTTCGGCCGCTCGGTGGGCATCTCCGCGCAGCTGCTGCTGACCGGCGCCATGCTCTCCGACGTGGACGCCTCCGACGCGGGGAGCGCGTACGTGCACACCCTCATCAAGGGCAACGGCGACACCTGCGGCGCCGGCAGCGAGTGCAGCAGCGGCCTCTGCGTGGACGGCGTGTGCTGCGGGAGCCTCTGCGGCGGCGGCGCGGCGGGCGACTGCCAGGCGTGCAGCGTGGCGGCCGGCGGCACCCTCAACGGCACCTGCACGGGGCTCAGCGTGGCGGCGGCGCCCACCGTCACGTGCCGCACGGCAGCGAACGCCCAGTGCGACACCGCCGAGGTGTGCGTGGCGGGCAACACCACCTGCCCGGCCGACCAGCTGGCGGGCAACGGCACCCCCTGCAACGGCGCGCCGAGCGGCTTGTGCGACGCCCAGGACGTCTGCATGTCCGGCACGTGCATGGCGCTGGTGGTGGGCTCGGGCACTCCCTGTCGCCCCTCCACCGGCGCGTGCGACGCCGCCGAGACGTGCAACGGGGTGACCACCAGCTGCCCCGCCGACAACCCGAGCGCGCTGAACGGCATGCCCTGCGGCGGCTCGCCCAGCGGCCTGTGCGACGCCCAGGACCTGTGCATGGGCGGCGCGTGTCAGAGCGTGTTCGTGGGCGCCGGTACGCCCTGCCGCCCGGCAACGGGCGAGTGCGACGCCACGGAGAGCTGCAGCGGGCTCAGCGCCAGCTGCCCCGCGGACAACCCCAACACGCTGAACGGCATGGCCTGCAACGGCGCGCCGAGCGGTGACTGCGATGCCCAGGACGTGTGCCTGGGCGGCAGCTGCTCGGTCGCGTACGCACCAGCCCAGACGGTCTGCCGCGGCGCCACCAACGCATGCGACGCCGAAGAGGTGTGCAGCGGCGAGGACACGCAGTGCCCCTCGGACGCGAACGGCTGCTGCACCGCCGACAGCGACTGCAACGACGACAACGTGTGCACCGTGGACACGTGCAACCTCGCGCGCGGAAACTGCCAGTCGGGCCCGCCCGCGGCGAACTGCTGTGTGAGTGACAGCGACTGCGACGACGGCAGCGCCTGCACCGTCGACAGCTGCGACGAGGGCACCCACCAGTGCGTCTTCGGCGCGCCCAGCGCGGGCTGCTGCGACGACGCGAGCGACTGCGACGATGGCGACGAGTGCACCGTGGACGCGTGCTTCGGCAACGCATGCGACTTCGCGGACGACCCGGTCTGCGACCAGCCCGACGCGGGCGTGCCCACGGACGCGGGCATGGGCGCCGACATGGGCGTGAACGATGACGGTGGCGTGAGCGACGCGGGCCAGGACGCAGGCGACGACGCAGGCGATGACGCGGGAGACGACGACGCGGGCAGCACCAACCCCGACGCGGGTGGCGGCGACCAGGGCGTGACTCCGCCGCCGAGCTCGGGCGGAGGCTGCGGCTGCGTGATCGGCGGCAACGCGCCCGGCCCACATCCGGGGCTGCCGCTGACGCTGCTGGCCCTCGTAGGGTGGATGCGCCGCGTGCGACGCCGTCGCGGCTGAAGGCCGCGCGGATGCCACCGACTGAAGGCCGCGCGGATGCCACCGGCTGACACCCGCATCGCTCAATACCGCCAGCGCTGCACCTAGCGGCATGAATTCGGACGGGCGCCCCTCCACCACGTGGTCGGGCGCCCACTCCGTCATAGCCAGCGCATTTCTCGTGACGGATCCTCCGGCGTCGCCCCGAACCCCTATGCAACGGCCACCCTTCTGGCCATCCACCGAGGTCTCATGTCCGTCCCGAACTATCGACTCTCCGAGCAGAACGCCACGTTCTTCGCCGCCGCCGGCATCGTACGCAAGACCGGCAGCTACCCCGTCGAGCGCGCCATGGCGGTGCTCGGGCAGCTGGCGCTGCTGGGCGGCACGCTCACGGTGGGCATCCTGCTCACCGCCATCCTCGGCATGTACGTGCACCAGGCGGCCGCCGCCATCGTGTTCCTGGTGTTGGTGCTGGGCATCGCGCTCGGGATCATGCCGCTCATCGAGCGTCGCCTGTGGGCCATGCGCGCCGCGCTCACGTACCTCGCCACGAAGCAGCTGATGACCGGCCAGGACGGTCCCGGCAGCGGCGCGGCCGACACCGCCAAGGGCTTCCTCGCGCAGCAGTTCGGCGACCTCGGCCCCGTGGCCGACGCGCACAACGAGGTGCAGCGCCTGGTCCGCAAGTTCTTCCGCACGTTCGACAAGCTGGACGAGCTGCTGCCCATCGACCTCGACGCGCTGCGCAAGGCGCTGGGCTGGCTGACCGACCGCGTGGCCCCGCGCATCGCGGACATCGCGCTCTCGTTCGCCATCGCGCGCGGCGACGGCAACCTCGACCAGGCCTCGAAGGACGCCATCACCTACGTGGCGCAGAACCCGAAGCCCATCCTGGGCACCGCCATCCGCGCGCACTTCACGGAGAAGTTCATCGGCGGCACGGTCGGCTTCATCTTGATGGCGATCGGCTTCACCGTGGTCGCCGCCATCGTCAACGCGCTGGCGGGGGACGCCGCCACGTCCTCGGGCGTGCCCGGCGAAGGCGCCGCCGTGATGGGCGCGTTCGCCGCCGGCTTCATGGGCCTCTTGGTGGGCGTGCCGATGGGCATGCTGGCCTCCTGGTTCCTGCGCACCGCGGTCCTCGAGCCCATCAGCCTGACCATGCTGCTCATCCGCTTCCACACCAGCATCCAGGGGCAGGCCATCAACCCCGCCGTCCGCGCGCGCGTGGACAGCGCCAAGAACGACCTCGGCGAGGCGGGCGGCATGCTCAGCTTCCTCGACTGAACCATCACCACCACGCGAAAGGGACCCGTCTTGAACGCGAACATCGAGCGCCGCGCCTCCTTCCAGATCCCCCAGACCACCTACCTTCCGAGCGCAGGCCCGGAGGTCTGGATCTACGACGAACAGCACCGCGCGGTGTTGCTCGAGTCGGGGGTGCTGGACCCGCGTGACCCGCTGGTCGCCACCAAGTTCAAGGCGCTCACCAAGCAGGGGCTGGTGGTGGGCTACGGGCTCGCGCAGAGCCACCACGTGACCGTCTCGGTGCAGGTGGGTGAGCCGCTCGACCCCGAGCAGCTGAGCCAGCTCCATCACGGCCGCTGGCTGCCTCCCGAGACCGCGCTGCTGGACGTCCCCACCGGGCGCCTGTGCATCGAGAGCCGTGAGCGTCTGGCCCGTTCACCCGAGCTGGCTGGCGAGCCGAGCGGACGGGTGTACGCGCGGTCCGGGCGCTACACGCTGTGGCTCCATCAGAGCGACGACGCCGCGCGCGAGCGCGAGAGCCTCGACTGGTGTGGCCCGCAGCAGGTGGTGGTGCTCACGCCGGGGGGCACGCGCAAGGACGCGGCGGAGGGCCCGCTCGGACCTGCAATCGAGCTATGGTCCGCGGCATGTCGACCGTCAGCGTCACCAGCCACTCGCTCCGCCTCCTGGTCTGCCTGAACTGCGGGGCGCCCTTCGAGACGGCGCCCAGCGGGGGACACCACAGCTGCACGTACTGCCGCGCCACGCACGAGGTGCGGCCGCGCGACGAGCGCCCCGAGACCTTCGCAGGGACCGGCGCGCTCGAAGCGAAGCCCTCTGGCACCGAAGCCGAGCGCTTCGCCGTGCTGCGTGGGCAGATGAACGACACGCACCCCTACAACTTCCCGCCGGGGCACCTGCTGGGCCTCGCCAGGCAGGCCACCAACGTGGCGCGCTTGGCCGAGGTGGACGGCCTCTTCCGCGCGGCCGAGGCGAAGGTGCTGCAGGGCGGCGGCTTCGACGCCGAGGTGGAGCTGTTCTGGACGGCCAGCGTCCTGCGCACGATGTACGTCGTGAAGAAGGAGCTCCGGCACGCGCGCGCCGTGGACGAGTCCACCCTCGAGGCGCTGACCGACCCGGTGCTGCGCACCGTGCAGCGCACGTCGCTCGCCAACCGCGCGTGCGACGCCGGCAACCTCGACGACGCCGAGGCCTGGCTCGCGCCCGTGCCGCGCGAGTCGGAGGTGCTCACGGTGCACACGCACGTGCGGCTCAGCGAAGCGCGCATCGCGCTGATGCGCGGCGACTACCCGCTCGCCCTCGCGCGCCTCGGCCGTGAAGCCGAGCAGGTGCCCATCCGCACCGACCGCGACGCGATGGCCTGCCTCTACCGTGCTGCCGCCTACGAGAAGCTCGGTCAGCTGGACCAGGCCGCGAAGGCGCTCGACGAGTCGCTGCGCGATCCGGGCGGGAAGCTCTACGCGCTCGGCAAGATGACGGACCTGCGCAACGCGTGGCCCGAGATGACGCTGTGCGAGCAGACGTATCCGGCGTTCAAGCGCCGGGCGCAGGTACGTCGGCTGGGCTGCCTCGCGCTCGCGCTACTGCCGGTCGTTGCCATCGCCGCGGCCGTCGCGGGCGCGCTGCTCGCTCCTTGAGAGCGCTGCGACTCAGCCGGGATCGGGGCCGCCGTCGTCCACGGCGGCGTCTTGTCCACCGTCGTCCGCACCAGCATCCACCGGCTCGCAGTAGTCGTAGCCGGGTGTTTCGCTCGGTCGCAGCACCGCCGTCCCGGGGGGGCACTCGTCGGCGCAGTCGTCGTAGCCGCTGCCCGTGTGCACCTGGGGTTCGGGGCACGGCGGCGGGGCCATCAAGTTGCCCGTGGTCGCGCCGCCGCCGCATGCAGAGATCGTGATGGAGGCCACGCCGAAGCCGGCGGTGAGCAACGGACGAGCGCGACGAGAGGGAGGCATGAGCGCAGCGTACGCGCGAGCTTGGGGGCGCGCTACGGTTCCGCTTGCGCGAGGATCGCGCCCGCTTCCTCGAATCGTCGAGTGACCTCGACGTCTCCGTCGAACTCGAGAACCACCTGAAAGGGGCGAGCTGGGCGGTCGAATCGATCGTTGTCCATGATCGGCTGTGCCCAAGACCGGGCTACGTCGTTCATGACGGCGACGAACCAGCGCAACTCGTCGGGTGCCTCGCGAAGCATGTCCCCGGCGCGTTCGACGACCACCACATACCCTTCGCCGTCGAGCCACTCATCGAGATAGGACATGCACTCCTCGAGTGCGTGCCAGTTCTCGCCAAAGCCGTCGAAGAACTGGAAGGCGGCGCCGAATTCGCTCATGAGGCTGCGAACGTTGCGGCACTTCCAGCCGCGGACCTTTCGCACGACATTGCCGGCCCGTGCGTAGTGTGCGGTCACCACCGTGCTGCGCTTCGCGCTGTTCACCAAGAACACCGGTGCGTCGAGAACGCCGATGAGGTCCAGTTGGGATGTCATGCTCAATCTCCGCTGCGCCCTTCGCTGAAGCGCGACGAGGTGAGGGCATGGCCACAGCGTACGCGCGAGCGTGGATGCGCGCTATGCTGCGCCCCGCCATGGCCAGCCTCGTCACCACCACCTGTCCCAAGTGCGGCGCTCACGTCCCGGTCCCCGACGGCGCGGACCGCGCCACGTGCAAGTACTGCCAGACCGTCTCCGTCGTGAAGAAGACGCAGGCCATGCCCGCCACGGCCGAGCGCAGCGGCGGCACGGGCCTGCTGGTCCCCATCATGGCGCTGGTGAGCGTCTTGGCGCTGTGTGGCGTGGGCGTCGCGGTGATGACGCTGAGGAGCAACGCCGCCTCAACACCCGCCGTGACCTTCGCACCTCCGGTGGCCACGCCCGAAGAACTGCCTGCGCCCGAAGTGCAGGCCGAGCCGCCCGTGGCCCCCGAGGAGACACCGCCCGCGCCCGCGCTGCGCCTGCGCGACGGCGCTCCCGTGTTCGCGACCGACCTCGAGGGTGACGGCACGGTCGAGCTGATCGCGCCCGTCTCGCTCGAAGGCGCCCCGCTCTACGCCGTGTTCGACGCGCACACGGGTGCCGAACGCGTGCGCACCACCCCCTTGCCCAACGCCGACCTGCTCGCCGTCGCGGGCGCCACGGTGAAGCGGCTGATCGTCACCACGCGCCTCGGGCAGCTGCACGCCTTCGACCTCGCGAGCGGCGCCGAGCAGTGGACCACCGCGCTGGCCGACAGCGTGCTCGGGCTGTGCACCACGCGCGACGGTGAGCTGCACGTGAGCACCGCCGACGAGCGCCACCTGCTGCTGGACCTGACCACCGGTCGCCAGACGGAGACGCGCGCCACCTGCGCGCCACTGCAGGCCTTCGCGGAGATGCGGGCCGACCCGCGCGACCGCCACGACTACGACGCGCCGCTTGGCGTGGAGGCCTACCGCTGCGGCGGCACCCGCGTGATGGGCAGCGCCAACTTCACGGTGCCGGACATCTGCCACGGCAAGATCCCGAGCTCGCTCGATGGCCTCGTCGCGCACCGCATCTGGAAGCACGGCGCGGGCTGGCTCATCTTCGGCGTGCGCGCGCCCGGTCGCTACGTCCCCAAGATCGCCTTGGTCGAGCGCGGTCGCGTGGTGTGGTCGGTGGACGTGCCGGCCCAGAACCCGCTCGAAGCCGAGCAGGGCGGCCCGCGCGAGACCGCGCTGGTGGGCACCACGCTGGCCACGCTCTACACCTCCGAGTCGGGCGACCGCAACACGTGGATCACCGCGTTCGACGTCGCCGACGGGCGCCGCCTCTTCAGCCAGGAGCTCACGGGCTGCGACCGCGTTGGCGAGCTGGTCGCCACCGAGGACGCCTTCGCGCTGCGCTGCGACCAGCAGCTGCGCGTGCTCGGCGCCACTGACGGCGCGCTGCGGACCTCCATCGGGGAGTGAGCCGCCAGCGATCCTTGCAATTCGGGAGCGTCACTCCGAGATTGCGAGGTTCGCCGCGCTCAGAACTCGTACTCTTGCTCGAGCGCGCACACGGTCAGGTTCCACTTCTTCACGCGCGAGAGCTGCTCCTCCACCTCGCGCTGGAAGTACGGCTTGATGTGGTACAGCAGCGTCGGCACGTCCTCGGCGCGGTCCAGCTTGCGCATCTCTTCGTCGAGGCTCTTGGGCGTGTGGTGCCCGCTCACCTTGGCGAGCGCGGCGCTGTCGTTGGGGAACGAGACCTCCATCAGGAGCGCGTCCAAGCGCTTGCGCTGCTGCAGCACTTCCCACAGGCGGTCGGTCGGCCCGGTGTCGCCGCTGTAGGCGATGGAGCGCTTTCCGTCCGACACGATGAACGCCGCGGTGTCGATGGTGTGGCTCACGTGCACGGGCAGCACGGACTTGCCGGCCACCGTGACGGTCTGCTCGGGCTCCACCTCGCGGTAGACGATGGTCATGCCGGTCTGCCCGGCGGGGATGCGCGAGAAGTCCGGCCACAAGAGGTCGTTGAAGAAGTGCTTCCGGAGCACGTCGAGCGTGCTGCGCAGGCCCACGATCTCGAGCGGCGGCCCCCCTTGCTGGCAGCGGTTGTCCGCGATGGTCGCGAGGTCCCGCACGTGGTCCATGTGAGCGTGGCTCACCAGCACGGCCTGCACCTTGTGCTGGTCGGGCAGCTCGAGCGCGCTGGTCAACGCCCCCGCGTCGATGGCGAGGCTCTCGTCCACCAGGAAGCTGGACGTCCGATGCCGGGGGGTCTCCCCTCCGTGGCAGCCGAGCACCCGTATTTTCACGCGTTCCTCATGACTTGCTGCGGCTCTGGAGGAACTCCAGGAACTCGTGGAGCCGCATCACGTTCGGGATCAGGAAGCCCGTGTCTTCCACCTCGACGATGCCCAGGCGCGCCATGCGCTGCAGCACCCCGCGCACATCCTCCGGCGCCACGCCCACCTCGAGGGCCAGCTGGTCCTCGTCGGTCAGCACGCGCACGGTGCCGTCTTCCAGCACGATGCCGCCCTCGGCCGCGCGCTCGAGCCCGAGGATCACGCGCGCCTTCGGGTCCTTCTGCATGAGCACGCCCACCAGGCCGTTGGCCTCGTCGAGGCGCTTGGCCAGGCGCTGAATCATGCGCACCGCGATCTCGGCGTTGCCGCGCAGCATGGCCTCGAACATCTTCGCGTCGATCACCAGCACGGCGGTCTCTTCCACGCACTCGGCGCTCGCCGTGCGGGGCTTGTTGTTCAGCAGGGCCATCTCGCCGAAGAAGTCGCCCGCCTCGATGTATGCCAGCGTCTTCTCGCGACCGTTCACCTCTTTGAACACCCGCACGCGCCCGGAGCGCAGCACGTACATGGTCTCGGCGGCATCGCCATCGCGGAACAGCACCTCACCGCTAGGGAACACGCGGCCGACTCGATCGAAGAGCTTGTCCTCGGACATGCCCGGTAACCTAGCAAGACTGCGGGTGATCTCCCAAGTTCACGGCTTAACCGGGGATGCTCAGGGACCGGCGTCCACGGTCGCGGCGGGCGGGGGGCCGGCGTCCACGGGGGCGGCGGCTCGGCGCGCGGCGCGGGCGGCAGCCGCGGCTTCGGCGGCGGTGCGGCGGGTGCGGGCGGCTTCGAGGGCGCGCATCACCGTGGGGGAGGTGCGCAGCCCGTCCAGCTCGAGGTCGGGCTGGAGCGCCAGGGCCGCGTCGAAGGCCTCGATGGCGAGGTCGGTGCGGTCGAGCGCCACGTAGGCGGTGCCCAGCTCGCGATGGATGCTGAGCGCCTGGGACGAGGTGACGGAGGCGGCGCCGAGCAAGCGGCTGCCCAGCACCACGGCCTCGGTGAAGCGGCCGCGGCGCACGTGCTCGCGCAGGACCGGCAGCTGGGCCTCGATGGCGGCTTGCTGCTCGCGCTGGGCGCCGTCTCCCGGCGCGGCCCCGGTGCTGGCCTCCACCAGGCGGCGGCCTTCGTCGCTGAGCAGCAGGTCCGGCAGCGGTACCAGCACCACCTGGCCACGCGTGAGGCGCGTGCCGCGGATGCCGTTGAAGCGCCGCAGCCGACGGGTGCCGGCGTTGCTGTCTTCGTAGTAGTCGCGCGCCACGCGGGTGACGCTGTCGCCCTGACCCGTGATGTGACGCAGCGGGTACGGGATCAAGAGCTCCGCGCCCTCGGCCGGCTGGGCGTCCGTGGCGTTGCGGTTCGACTCGATGATCACGAACGAGCGGCGCGCGTCCCCATAGTAGCGGTCCGCGATCTGCTGCCACGTCTCGCCGGCCACCACGGTGTGGTAGCGGACCCACGGGATGTGCAGGCGCATGCCCACCACGATGGCGGACCCACCCTGCGTGGTGAGGCCGTTCTCGGTCACCAGCACCGACTCGCGCCGCGGGTCGCCGTAGTACTGCTGCGCGATGGAGGCCAGGGTCTCGCCCGGGCGCACCACGTGCGCGAAGAGGTCGTCGGCCTGCGCCGGGGCCGCGCTCGAGAGCAGCACGCTCGCGAGGCACGCGAACAGGGAGAGCCAAGAGCGCTTCATGGGACGTCCTCTTCGGCAGCGGGGTCGGCGGCCTCGGCCGCATCCTCATCTCCAGCCGGCTCCACGTCGATGCCCACGGGCGGCGTGGCCACGTCCACCGGCGCCGCCGGCGCGCTCGCCGCGTGGCGGGGCGTCATGGTGATGTCGATCCACTCGGTCTGCCCGGTGGCCACGCGCACCTCGCGCTCCACCTCGGTGTAGTACGGGTTGGTGAAGCGCAGGTAGTGCAAGCCGGGCGAGAGCGAGATGGCCCGCGCCGTGGGCGTGGTGGCCACCAGCTCACCGTCCACGTAGACCTCGGCCCACGGGTCCACCACCACACGGATGGCGCCGGCGCGCGCCGCCGCCTCGGCCGCGTTCACGCGCAGCATGGGTGCCGGGTTGGCGTCGCCCGACGCGCTGCCCGTGTAGATGGCCGCGCCGCCACCGAGCGCGCCCAGCAGCAGCCCCACGTTGAGCAGCCCCACGTCGCGCAGCAGCGTGGGGTCGGGCGACCGCCGCCGGACGTTGCGCGGGCCCGCCGCCTCGAGCACGCGGTCCGCTTCGTCGTCGGTCAGGAAGCCCACGTCGCGCAGGTACATCACCAGCTTGGCGCTGTAGTTGATGGGCACGCGCGGCGCGAGGAACTCCACCAGGTCGTCGATCAGCGCCTGCGTGCTGGGATACCGACCGGACGGCATCTTCTCCATGCAGCGCTGCATGATGCGCTCGAGCTGCCGCGGCACCTTGGGGTTGAGCTTGCGCGGCGGCGTGAAGCGGTCGAGCCGGATCTTCTGCATCACCGTGCGCGACTCGTCCTCCACGAAGGGCTTCTGCCCCGTGACCATCTGGTAGAGCACGATGCCCACCGAGAAGATGTCGCTGCGGAAGTCGAGCTTGTCGCCCAGGATCTGCTCCGGGCTCATGTAGCTGGGCGTGCCGAGGCCGGTGCCCGTCTCGGTCAGGTCGCTCAGCTTGTCGTCGCGCGCGATGCCGAAGTCCATCAGCTTCACCTCGCCCTGGTGGCTCAGCATGATGTTCGCGGGCTTGATGTCGCGGTGGATGATCCCGCGGAAGTGCGCGTAGTCGAGCGCGCGCGCGATCTGCAGCGCCACGATGGCGGCCTCTTCGGCGGGCAGCACCGGCGACAGCTCCAGCAGGTCGTACAGGTCGATGCCCTGCACGTACTCCATGACGATGTACATGGAGTTGCCGTCCTTCACGAAGTCGACGACGTGAAGGATGTTCTCGTGCTGCAGCGACGCCATGAAGTGCGCCTCGCGCTCGAAGCGCACGGCGAACTGGCTGTCCAT
>Ga0075163_10005872_pt1 | contig 16305 bp, 12 predicted proteins | sample JI1023141ADNA_FD_71478 | JGI IMG/M metagenome (GOLD analysis project Ga0075163, IMG submission 71478) | Wastewater effluent complex algal communities from Wisconsin, to seasonally profile nutrient transformation and Carbon sequestration -... | ecosystem: Engineered > WWTP > Effluent > Algae...
TGCGCGCCGGCGCCGAGGCCTGCGACGACGGCGACACGATGAGCGGCGACGGCTGCGACGCCGCGTGCCTGGTCGAGCCGGGCTGGACCTGCGTCGGCGCGCCGCTGTCGGTGTGCACCACGACCTGCGGCGACAACGTCATCGCCGGCGCCGAGACCTGCGACGACGGCAACACCAGCAGCCTCGACGGCTGCTCCAGCACCTGCGCCACCGAGCCCGGGTGGACCTGCATCGGCGCGCCCAGCCGCTGCACGACGACCTGCGGCGACGGCGTGATCGCCGGCGGCGAGGCCTGCGACGACGGCGACACCACGGCGGGCGACGGCTGCTCGGCGACCTGCGCGGTCGAGCCGGGCTGGTACTGCCTCAGCCAGCCCAGCACCTGCACCACGATCTGCGGCGACGGCCTGGTGGTGGACGGCGTCGAGGAGTGCGACGACGGCGGCACGATCGCCGACGACGGCTGCTCGGCGACCTGCACCGTCGAGCGGGGCTGGTCGTGCACCGGCGAGCCCAGCACCTGCACCACCGGCTGCGGCGACGGCATCGTCGCCGGCGCCGAGGTCTGCGACGACGGCGACACCGACGACGGCGACGGCTGCTCGCGGATGTGCACGGTGGAGACCGGCTGGAGCTGCGTCGGCGAGCCGTCGAGCTGCGACACCGAGTGCGGCGACGGCATCCGGGTGGCGAGCCGCGAGGAGTGCGACGACGCCAACGAGACCAGCGGCGACGGCTGCAGCGAGCTGTGCGCCGTCGAGGACGGCTGGCTGTGCGAGCCCGATCAGGGCACCGAGACCAGCACCTGCCAGGCGCTTTCGGTGGCCGGCGGCGGGTGCGCCACCGGCGGCGGCGGCGGCGGCCTGCCGCTCGCCGCGCTGGTGATCGGCCTGGGCCTGGTGGTCCGGCGGCGGCGCGCGGCCGGCGCGGCGGTGGCGGCGGTGGCGCTGGGCGCGGCGGCCCCGACGGCGATGGCGCAGGTCGTCACCGGCGACGCCGACTACTCGGCCGAGCGCTTCCAGCTCGCCATGGACCGCCGCGGCGTGCTCGGCGTCGAGGCGCCGACGACGCCCGGCCACCTCAAGCTCGACGTCGGCTTCTGGCTCGGCTACGCCAACGATCCGCTGACCGTGCGGGTCGGCGACGACAACGAGCGGCTCGGCGCGCTGGTCAGCGATCGGATCGGCGCCGACCTGGTGGCGTCGATCGGCCTGGGCCGGCGGTTCGAGGTCGGCCTGACCGCGCCGCTGATCCTGTCGCAGTCCGACGACCTCGGCATGCTCACCGTGGCGAGCGGCAGCCCGAACTCGTTCGGGCTCGGCGACGTCACGCTGACGCCCAAGGTGGCGCTGCTCGACGGCTCGTTCGCGGTGGCGCTGGCCGCGGCGATCGGCCTGCCCACCAGCGGCGGCGCGTCGTACTTCGGCGACGGCGGCGTGACCGCGTCGCCGGCGCTGCTGATCGGCCACCACGCCGGCGCGCTGCGGCTGCTGGCCAACCTCGGCTACCGGGTGCGCCCGAGCGCGGCGATGAGCGGGCTGGCGATCGACGACGAGCTGTTCGCGCGCGCCGGCGTCGGCTACCGCGCCGGCAAGGCCGACGTGATGGCCGAGCTGTCGTTCGCCACCCCGGCGGCGGCGCCGCTCGACGACTACAACGCCAACCACGCCGAGGCCCGCGGCGGCCTCGGCGTCGACGTCGTGCCCGGCGTCCGGGTGTTCGCGGCGGCCGGCCTCGGCCTGGCCGCCGGCTTCGGCACCCCCGACTGGCGCGCGCTGGGCGGGCTGTGGTTCGGCTCGAAGGAGCCGGCCGGCGAGCTGGCTGGTCCGCGCGACACCGACGGCGACGGCATCGTCGATCCGCTCGACAAGTGCGTGACCGAGCCCGAGACCGTCAACCAGTTCGAGGACGACGACGGCTGCCCCGACGATCCCGACCCGGATCACGACGGCATGATCGGCGAGGACGACGCCTGCCCGACCGAGCCCGAGACCAAGAACGGCTTCCAGGACAAGGACGGCTGCCCCGACGCGGTGCCCGACACCGACGGCGACGGCCTGTCGGACCCCGCCGACAGCTGCCCGACCAAGGCCGAGGACAACGACGGCTACGAGGACGACGACGGCTGCCCCGACGAGGACAACGACGCCGACACCGTGCTCGACGTCGCCGATCGCTGCCCGACCGAGGCCGGCGTGGTCGACAACGGCGGCTGCCCCGACGGCGATCGCGACGGCGACACCGTCGTCGACCGCCTCGACAACTGCCCCGACGAGCCGGGCACGGTCAAGAACTTCGGCTGCAAGGACAAGCAGCTGGTGGTGTTCAAGGGCGGCACGATCGAGCTGCTCGACGTCGTCTACTTCAAGACCAACAAGGCGATCATCGAGAAGCGCTCGTTCAAGCTGCTGCGCAACGTCGCGATCGTGATCAACGCCCACCCCGAGATCAAGAAGGTCACCGTCGAGGGCCACACCGACACCCAGGGCGACGACGCCTACAACAAGGACCTGTCGCAGCGGCGCGCCGCCGCGGTGGTCGAGATGCTGGTCGCCAACGGCGTCGACGGCTCGCTGCTCGAGGCGATCGGCTACGGCGAGGAGCGCCCGATCGCCGACAACCGCACCAAGAAGGGCCGCGCCAAGAACCGGCGCGTCGAGTTCGTCGTCGCCGGCATCACGGGCAACGTGCAGAACCTCAACTCGGCACCCACCGGCGACACGCTCGAGTAGCGCGGGCGCGGGCGCGGGCGCGCGCCGGCCCGCAGGGTCACGGCTTGCGCGTGACCTGCCAGTCGCCGGTCTGGACCTGGCCGTTGGCGCTGATCTTGGTCTCGAAGGTGCCGCTGATGGTGTCGCCGGCGACGGTCCCGGTGAAGGTGGTCTGGACCTCGCACGTACAGTTGGGGTCGGTGTAGGGCGCGACCGAGCCGCTGATCTTGCCGCCGTCGACCGCGACGAACTCGATCTTCAGCGGCGGCGCGTCGGGCGCGCCCATGTGGATCTCGCCGATCGCGGTGTGGCGGCCCAGCTCGAGCGAGAAGTCGACCGTGCCGTCGCGACCCGACTCGATGCCGTGGTAGTCGCCGGTCCAGTCGCCGACGATCTTGGCCATCTCGTTGTCGTCACCCTTGACCTCGACGGCCTTCTGGCTGCCGCCGCAGGCGGCCAGCACGATCGCGAACGTGAAGACGTGGTTGCGCATGGCGCGCGATCTTGCCACAGCGCCCCGCGGTCGGTGCGGTCGACATCGGCGCGCGCCGGGGCTGCGATCGGGTAACGTCGGCCCGTGACCATCACCCGACGCGACGCCCTCCGGGGGCTCGGCATGCTCGTCGGCGGCGCCACCGTGGGCTGCGGCGGCGACGACGGCGCCGACGCGGCCGACGCCGCGGCTCCCGACGCGCGCCCGATCGACGCCCGCCCACCCGACGCCCCGCCCGTCGACGCCGCGCCGATCGACGCGCCCAGCGCCGCCGCGATGCTCGCCGCCATCGACACCTTCGTGGTGCTGATGATGGAGAACCGGTCGTTCGATCACTACCTGGGCTCGCTGCGCCTGCTCGAGGGCCGCGCCGCGTGCGACGGCCTGACCGGCAGCGAGTCGAACCCGGCGCCCGACGGCACGCCGGTGCCGATCCACCGCCTCGACGACTTCACCCCGGCCGATCCGCCGCACGACTGGGACCCGTGCCACGCGCAGTGGAACCAGGGCGCCAACGACGGCTTCGTGCGCGCCCACGCCGGCGCGTCGCAGGCCGACGTCATGGGCTACCACACCCGGGCCCAGCTCCCGATCACCTACGCGGTGGCCGACGCCGGCGCCACCTGCGATCGGTGGTTCGCGTCGGTGATGGGCCCGACCTGGCCCAATCGCTTCTACCTGCACGGCGCGACCTCGAACGGCCGCCAGAGCAACCTGCCGGTGGTCGGCTTCGACAGCATCTTCGCCGCGCTCGACGACGCCGGCGTCAGCAACACCAACTACTACTCCGACGTCGCGTGGGCGGTCGGCGGCTACGGCAAGCTCACCGGCAACGCGCCGATCGAGGACTTCTTCGCCGCCGCCGCCGCCGGCACGCTGCCGTCGTTCTCGCTGATCGATCCGGCGTTCTTCGGCAGCGGCGCCAACGACGATCACCCGTCGCACGACGTGCGCATGGGCCAGGCGCTGATCGCCAGCGTCGTCAACGCGATCGCCGCGTCGCCGCAGTGGGGCCGGTGCCTCTTGATCATCACCTATGACGAGCACGGCGGCTTCTACGATCACGTCCCGCCGCCGGTCACGCTCGACGAGCGCGAGGAGTTTCGCCAGCTCGGCTTCCGGGTGCCGACCCAGCTGATCGGCCCAACCGTGCGCCGCGGCGAGATCGTCTCGACGCCGCTCGAGCACGTCTCGATCATCGCCACCCTGTGCCGCCGCTTCGGCGTCGCCCCGCTCAACGCCCGGGTCACCGGCTCGAACGACATCACCAGCTGCCTCGACCCCGCGCGCCTCGACGCCCCCCACGCCCCGCCCACCCTGCCGCCCGTGCCCATGGCGCGCGCCGCCCTCGCCGCCCGCCCGCCATCCGACGCCCACGCCGAGCTCGCCGCCACCCTCGACGCCATGGACCTGCCGCCCGGCCTCGATCGCCGCCACGACCCCGCCGTCACCGCCCGCTTCCTCGCCTGGGCCGAGCGCCTCGGCGCCATCCGCTGGCTCGATTGAGCCCCGGGGACGGTCAGTTGTCGGCGGGCGCCACGATCTCGAACCACAGCGTGCGGTCGCGGCTGCAGCGCTGGCAGCGGGCGCGCACCTCGCGACGGCGCTGATCGTCGAGCGCGCGGGCGTCGTGGTCGAGCACCTTGAGCGGGCCGCCGCAGTGGCCGCACGGCGTGGCGGCGGCGCGGGCCTCGATGACGACGGCGCTGTCGACGACGATCGGCCAGTCGCGGGCGCCGCCGGGCTCGAGCCGCGCGATCCGATCGCGGGTGCGGGTCACCGCCTGAGCGGCGCGGTCGGCGGCGCGGCGCTCGGTGCGGGCGCGCGGTTTCTTCGGGGCCACGCCGCGAGCCTGCCACAGCGCGCGGCGGCGCGGGTCAGCTCAGCTCGCGACCGTGACCCGCAGCGGCTTGTAGCCCGAGTCGGGGTCGTTGCCCTTGGCCTCGAGGCGGCCGCGCACCTGGTAGAGGTTCTTGGTCCAGCGCCCCTCGAAGCTCGGCTGCAGCGTCGGCGGCACGGCGATCACGCCCTCGACGGTCTTGGTCTCGCCGGCGCCGAGCACGAACTCGCCGCACAGCTGGAACTCCTGCGTCGAGTGCGACAGCGCGCGGCGGTAGTCCTCGGAGAACTTCTGCTCGTCCTTCTTGGGGATGTGGATCTGCTCCGAGCCCTCGAAGTCGACGAACACGCCCTTGCTCTTGATCTCGGCGCCCTTGGACGTGACGGTGACCTTCACCGCCAGCGATCCGCCCGCGGCCACCTTCTCGGCGTACTGGATCTCTACGGTGGCGGCGCCGCCGGTGACGGCGTGCACGGCGCCCTTGAGCTTGTCGAGGAGTCCCATGGTCGTTGTCCTGATCGTGGAGGGAGCGGCACGCCCGGGGCCCATCCCCGCGCGCGCGGCCCCGCGACGGAGCGACGATGAGCACGTCGCGGGCCAGCCCGCAACGGCCGAATCGCCGCGCCCGGCGTGGTGGGCGGGTGCGCCGCGCCCCAGCGCGCCCGCGCGGCCGGGTCCAGGCCGCCCCGCCGGCACCCGCGCGGCCGGCTACGCCAGCGCGAGCTGCGCGTACTCCCGCAGCAACCGCGCCGCGCCGGTCGCCGCGGGATCGCTCGCGGCGACGACGTCGCGCCAGGCCTCGGGCGGCCGCTCGCAGCCGGCGGCGGTGAGCTCGTCGACGAACGCCACGATCGCCGCGGCGATGGCGCGCTCGCTGGCCCGCACGGTCGCGCACAGCGCCGCCCACGCGGCGTCCTTGGGCGGCGGCGCCGGCGCCACGGCGATCGCGGCGCTGGTCGCGGCCGCGGCGCCCGCGATCCGCAGCAGCGCGTCGGTGTCGGTGTCGCCGGGCCACGCCACCGCGGTCGCCATCGCGCGGTGGAAGCGGTGGTCGTAGCGCGTGCCCAGCGCCAGCGCCCGGCCGCCGCGGTCGGTCGGCAGGTGGACGACGATCTCGTCCTCGGGGTTGGCCGGCAGCGCGAAGCCGTGGGTCGACGCGAACAGCGCGTTGTCGTGGGCGCCGTACGAGATCTGGATCTCCTGGCCGGCGGTCAGCGCCCGCGCGGCGCGCACCTCGAACCGCTGCGCCGCGTCGTCGTAGCCCCAGGTCGCGTCGATCCGGCCGTGGTCGAACATGTCCGCCACCGGCACCAGCGCGCGCGCGCTGCCGTCGCGGGCGGCGACGCGGTAGCAGCGCGTCCCCGCCACCAGGCGTCCCCAGGTGAAGTCGGCCAGCGCGACGTCGGCCAGGTCCGGCACCGCGTCGACGATGCGCGCGAGGTCGGCGCGGCAGCCCTCGGCCTGATCGACGATCATCGCCAGCGCGCGGGTGTGGGTCAGCGCGGCGAGGTCGGCCGCCGGCCGGTGCAGCGCCAGCCACGGGTACGCCGGCGGCAGCGCGTCGAGGTAGCCGCGCCAGCGCGACGCGGGGTCGGCGGCCTCGAGCACCAGCCACAGCCCCATCGTGCTGTGGCGCGTGGCCAGCATGTCCTCGACGGACTTGACCGCCGCGACCACCGGGTGCGCGGCGATGTCGACGTCGGTGATCATCGCCGCGCGCGGCGCGACCAAGAGCGGCGCGCCGGCGGGCAGATCGACCCGCGCCCGCACGGTGCGGTTACCGTCGGGCGCCACCGCGATCTCGATCGGCTCGAACCACACCCCCGCCGCCGCGGCCCACCCCAGCAACGCGTCGACCGCGTCCGCGGGTGGCGGCGCGGTCGGCCGCCGCAACGGCAGCGGCGCCCAGCCCTCGAGGTCAGCGGTCATCCAGCGACGATGCCAGCCGCCGTGCCCGGACTCAAATCGGTTGCAGCCCGAAGGTCACGACGACGCGGGCGCCGTCGCCGGTGAGGATGGCGGTGACGTCGCGGCGCCAGCCGGCCTCGAACGCCGCCAGCACCAGCTCGCGGCCCATCGAGTCGTTGGCGCTGATCGGGTCGTAATCCCACAGGTCGAGGTTGAGCTTGATGCTCGAGCCGCCCTGCGGGCGCACGCTCAAGATCGCCTCGCTGACGAACGTGCCCTGCGGCCAGGTCTGGCCCTCGCCGATCGTGACGTAGTTGCCGGTGCCCTTGTCGAACAAGGTCGACGCGCTGGTGCCCTCGGCCCAGATCCGGCCGTACAGCTCGAGGTTCGAGCCGCCGTCACCGCCGTCGCTCTCGACGCGGATGCTCTTGAGCGTGACCTTCACCTTCTGGCTGACGCGCTCGCAGTTCTTGACCTCGTAGTCGGTGGTCAGCGAGATGCGGCCCGGCGAGTTGTCGCGCAGGTAGTTGAGCTTGTAGGCGATCGGCGCGCCCGGCGAGTCCTTCGAGTAGTTGCCGCCGGCCTTGATGAAGTCGATCAGCGCCTCGTAGCTGTCGATCGTGCGCGCCGCCTCGCCGCCCGAGCCGCCGAGGATGAACGCGGTGATCTTCGACTTCGAGATGATGTCCTTGTAGGTGACCGAGACGTCGCCCGACACGTCGACGCCGCCCGAGTACGCGAAGTCGAGCGCGGCCTCCATCTCCTCCGACGAGTACTCCGACTCGAACGTGAAGACGATCATCCGCCCGTAGGTGATGCTCGAGACGTACAGCGGCGGGTTGGTGTCGTTCAGGCGATCCTGGACGTCGCCGAGCGTCACCGAGTCGGCGAAGAAGTCGCTGGGGCGCGCCGGCGCGTCGAGGTCGACCGTGTAGTAGGCCTGCGTGTACTTGACGAGGTAGCGGCTGCGGGTCTGCTGCGAGCTCCAGTCGAACGAGGCGCTGATGTGGCCGGCCGAGCCGAGCCACGACACCTCAGCGCCCAGCGCCAGGGCGAGCTGCTCGTCGGAGTGCACCGCCTCGATCTCGGAGTAGATGTTGGCCGGCGTGGCGCCGTCGAGCTCGCTGTCGAGGATGCCGGTCAGCGCGTCGCGGTACGCCGACAGGCTGGGCGCGTCGAGCGTGGCGCTCTTGGTGCCGTTCAGGTTCTCGAGGCCGATCGAGATGGTCAGCGGCTTGCGCTCGAAGCCGACCTGCGCGAACAGGCCCGAGTACACCGAGTCACCGGCGACGATCGCGCCCGGCCACAGCGAGTCGGAGTTGGCGGCGTAGGCGACGATGCGATCGAACTGCCGGGTCTCGGACAGGTTCTGGCTGATGCACTGGTAGTCGCCCTCCTGCTGCGGGCCGGAGCTCGGGCCCTCGGCGACGCCCGGCGGCGTGGTCGGCAGCAGATCGAGCGACCGGATGTAGTCGTCGATGGCGTTGGCCTGACTGAGCGAGTCGACCACCGGCGACTCTCCCGCACACGCAGCCACGGACAGGGCGAGGAACGGTCCGAGAAGGGCAAGGCGCATGGTCGGACCATGAAGCAAGCGCCTTGCCAGGTGGCCTGACCAGGAATTCCGATGCGTTGCAGTGGGTTGGCCAGTGGGGTCGCCAGTCCGCTGGAAGATCGATCAGCCGGAGGCACTGGAGCCTGGTGTCTCCAGTGCCCACCGCCGGTTGCGGGATCGGCGCCCCAGGCGCGCCCGGGCGGGCGTCGCAGGTTGCGGGCGCGGGCGGGCCGCGACCACCATGCGGCCGTGACGCTCGCGCTCCTGCACGGCTTCGGCCACCCCCCCGCGTCGTGGGCCGAGGTGCGGGCCGCGCTGCGCGCGCTGGCGATCGACTGTCCGCTTCCCGGACACGACCCGCGGTGGCCGGTGGCGGACGGCTGGGCCGCGACGCTCGCCGCGCTGGCCGCGCGGGTGCCGGCCGACGCGATCGCGGTCGGCTACTCGCTGGGCGCGCGGCTGGCGCTGGGGCTCCTGGCGGCCGACCGCGTGCGCGCGGCGATCTTGATCGGCGTGAACCCGGGGCTGGCCGATCCGGCGGAGCGCGCGGCGCGGGTGGCCGCCGACGCGGCGTGGGCGGCGCGGCTGCGCGCCGAGGGCACCGCGGCGTTCCTCGACGCCTGGGAGGCGCAGCCGATCTTCGCCACCGCCGCGCGGGCGCCGGCCGCGGTGCGCGATCGCCGGCGGGCCGCCCGGGCCGCGCTCGATCCCGCCGGGCTGGCCGACGCGATGACCGCGCTGGGCCTGGGCGCGATGCCCGACCTCGCCGACGCGCTGGTGGCCCGCGCCGATCGCGCCCGGCTGATCGTCGGCGCCGACGACGCCAAGTTCACCGCCATCGCCGCGGCGCTCGCGGCCCGCGCGCCGGCGCTGGGCCCGACGATCATCGCCGACAGCGGCCACGATCCGACGCTCGAGCAGCCCGCCGCGCTGGCCGCGGTGATCGACGCGCTCGCCGCCGCGCTCGGATGATCGCAGGTCAGCGCACCTCGACCGTGCCGCTCGCCGCGCGGCACGACGGATCGCAGTCGAAGCCGTCCCAGCGCAGGTTCGAGTAGGCGGGCGTCAGCGTCGCGTCGGCGAGCGGCGCGCCGTCCTTGGCGATGGTCACGCGCACCGACGCCGGCGCGCCGCTGATCATGATCGGCCCCATCGACGGGTCGGGTGGGCCGGCGCACTCGAGCGACAGCTCGCGCTCGTGGGCGCAGCGGGCCGGCCGCGCGCGCGGCGCGGGTGCCGCGCGGGTGACGTGGCAGCGCAGCGTGCCGAGGTCGGTGGCGACGGTGACGTCGTACACGCCGTAGCTCCAGTCGTCGGCCTTGGGGAGCTGGATCGTCAGCCCGCTGCTGCACGCCTGCACCGGGCAGATGTCCGGCATGTCGTAGCCATCGGCGCCGTCGGTGACGCCGATGATCGAGATGCCGCCGACGCCCTGACCGGCCGGCGTGGCCGTGTACGTACAGCCCTCGACCGGCGCGGCCACCACCGCCGCTGGCTGCGGCGCCTCCGCCGGCGTGGCCGCCTCGTCCGCGGGCGCCTCGACGACGACCGGCGCCGCCGGGGCGCGCGGCGGAGCGACCTCGCCGCACGCGATCAGCGCGGCGACCACGGGCAGAGCGAACGACGCAGCAGGATGGCGGGCCATGACCGTGCAGACGCGCCATCCTCGACGACGCGCTATCGCCGCGTCCGCGTGAATGCCAGCGCCGCGACGCCGTCAGAGCGCGCCGCGAAACCGGAGCCGGAGCCGGAGCCGGAGCCGGAGCCGGAGCCGGAGCCGGAGCCGGAGCCGGAGCCGGAGTCGGAGCCGGAGCCCCCGCCGCGCGCGACGCCGGGTGATACTGCCCCCATGGGGACAGCCACCGATGCGCGCGCGGCGCGAGCCGCGCTGGAAGCCGGGACCACGCCGCCCGCCGAGGCGCTCGCCGCGATCGTCGAGCTGGCCCGCGGCGCGCCCACCCGCGGCCAGCGCACCCACGCCTACGGGCTGCTCGGCGATCTGGCCGGCCGCGCGTTCGGCGCGCCGTGGGAGGTGGCCGAGCGCGCCGCGTTCGCGCTGCTCGAGCTGGCCCGCGTCGTCGACGCGCCCGACGAGCGCCGCGCGCTGATCGTCGCGATGGGCCGCGGCTTCCGCAACGCCTGGCTCCTGCCCTACGTCCACCGCCGGCTGTCCGACGCCGATCCCGAGACCGTCGTCGCCGCGGCCAGCGCCGCCGGCGGCCTGGGCTTCGCCGCCCTCGAGGAAGCGGTGGCCGAGCTGATCACCGACGACGCGCCGGCGCCGCTGCGGCTGGCCGCGATCGCCGCGCTCGGCCGCATGGGCTCGACCGGCGCCGCCGCGCGGCTGGTGCCGCTGGTCCACGGCGATCCGCGCGAGGCCGCCGCCGCGCTGACCGCGCTCACCGAGATCCGCTCGGGCGTCGCGATCGCCGCGGCCACCGCGCTCCTCGCCGCCGAGCTCGAGCCCGAGGTCACGGTCGCGGCGGTGCGCTACCTCGCCGAGCTGGGCGCCAAGGAGGTGCTACCGGTGCTGCGGCGGCTGGCCCGCGACGACGACGCCGAGCTGCGCACCGCCGCCAGCTTCGCGTCGCGCGCGTGGAAGGCCGAGCAGCAGAAGGACGCCGGCGAGCGGTTGCTGGTGCCGCTGACCGAGCGCGATCGCGCGGTGCGGGCGGCGCTGGCCCGCCGGCTGCGCACGCTGGCGGTCGGCGAGGTGCTCGAGCACGCCGACGTGCTGCTCGGCGACGACGCCGAGGGCGTGGTGCAGGTGCTGGCCGAGCTGCGCGAGCCCGAGGTCACCAAGTACCTGCTCGGCCTGCTCGGCCGCGGCGAGCTGTCGGTGGTCGTGCGGTCGCGCGCCGCGCTGGCGATCGAGGCCAACCAGCCGTGGGAGCGCGAGGCGCTGGCCGCGGTGATCACCGACGACGCGCAGCCCGAGGCGGTCCGCGTCGCGGCGGCCCAGACGATGGGCGCGTTCGCCGATCTCGACGAGCTGTACGCGCGCATCGGCGGGCTGGCCAAGGCCGCCGCGCCCGGGCTGCGCGGCGCGTTCCTGTGGGCGCTGCAGCTGGCGGCCCGGCCGAGCAAGCTGGTCGGCGCGCCGCGCAAGCACACCGTCGACGCGGTCAAGGCGGCGCTGGCCGACGCCGACCCGCTGGTGCGCCGCCGCGCCGCGTACGTCGCCGGCAACCTGGCGCTCACCGAGCTGACCGCGGCGCTGATCGCCACCGCCCGCGGCGACGCCGACGACGATCAGCGGATCGCGGTGTTCGTCGCGCTCGGCGAGCTGCGCGCGCCCGACGCGTTCGCGGACACCGTCGAACTGGCCAAGAAGCTCGACGGCGCCGCCGGGCCGCGGGTGATCGTCGCGGCGCTGCGGGCGCTGTCGTCGATCGTCGGCGCCCACCCGTCGTTGCCGCTCGATCTCGGCCCGCTCGCCGCCAAGGCGTCCGGTTACCTCGGCCACGCCGACGCGCTGGTGCGCGAGGCCGCGGTGCGCATCGCCGGGCTGGCCCGCGGCGCGGTGTCGCCGCCGGCGGTGGTCAAGCTGGTCGGCGACGGCTCGCCGCGGGTGCGCGCCGAGGCGTTCACCGCGCTGGGGCGGCTGGGCGCGCGCGACGCCGAGCCGCTGCTGATCGCCGCGTTCCAGGACGCCGATCCGGCGATCCACGAGCGCGCCGCTCGGGCGCTGATCGAGCTGGGCGGCCGGCGCGCGCTCGAGGAGGTGGTCGGCTACGTCGCCGGCGACGGCGACGATCAGGCCCGGGCCCACGTCGCCGCGCACCTGACGATCGCGCCCGGCGAGGCCGCGCACTTCCTGCCGCGCCTCGACGCCGCGCTGGCCCGGCTCGGCCCCGACGACGACGCCTACGAGCCGCTCCTGGCCGCGAAGCTCGAGCTGCTCGAGGCCCGGGCCGGCGGCGCCGCCAGCCCCGGCGACGTCGACGCCGCGATCGTCGGCGCGTTCCCGTCGTTCGAGCACTTCATCAAGCTCAAGGGCTTCGACACGCTGGTGAAGAGCGTGCGCACCGCCGAGGCGCTGTACCGCTCGACGTCGAGCCTGGCCGACGCCGATCAGTCGCCGCCGATCGTCTTGTGGATGAAGGTGCTCGAGAACTACGTCCACGCCTGGCTGGGCCAGCGGCTGTCGACGGTGCAGCGCGAGCCGACCGCGCTGTTCGACTACGTCGATCGGGTCGCCGGCGCCTGGGGCACCTACCAGCGCTACGTCGGCGATCGCTGGAAGGACCACGTCGAGATGGGCACCGCCAAGGTCGAGGTGCCGGCGCGCTCGCTGCCCAACACGCTGCGCGACTTCCAGGACCACAAGCGCAAGCGCCTCGACTCGCCGCTTTCGGTCACCGAGTGGGCCCGGCTGATGGTGTTCTTCGCCGTCGACCACGCCTCGGGCGTGAAGAACCTCTTCAAGCTGCCGGCCAAGAGCGGCGATCAGATCATCCGCCTCGCCCACCGGCTGCACACGCTGGCCGCGGTGCGCAACCTGGTCACCCACCGCGCCGCCGCCTCGGGCGCGACCCTCGACGCGTTCCGCAAGAGCTACTACCTGTCGTTCGAGGATCTCGCGCAGATGGCGTGACCGGCGCGGGCGCCGCCGCGATCCCACGTCTATATTGGGCGCATGTCGTCTCGCTCGCTCACCGCGGCCGCCGTGGCGCTGTCCCTCGTCGCCTGCCGGCCCGCGCCCGGCGGCGGCGGCACCGCCGAGCTCGCCGCGCGGCTCGATCGCGTCGAGGCCCGCCTCGACATCATCACCAAGACGCTGGGCGGCGAGACCACCCCCGACGGCCCGCCCGCCAGCGACGCGGTGCGGATGACCCGCGTCGAGGCCAAGCTCGGCAAGATCGTCGGCTTCCTCAAGCAGGCGGTGCCGCCCGAGGTCGACGACAACCGGATGTACGCCATCCCGGTCGATCCCGACGACCTGGCGCTGGGCCCGGCCGACGCCGCGGTGACGATCGTCGAGGCGTTCGAGTACCTGTGCCCGTACTGCGCGATGGTCGAGACCACCGTCGACGCGCTGCGCGCCCGCTACCCGAAGGACGTCCGCGTCGTGCAGAAGTACATGGTCATCCACGGCGACCCGGCCCGGCCGCCGGGCCTCGCCGCGTGCGCCGCCGCGCGCCAGGGCAAGCTCGCCGCGCTGAGCCCGGCGCTGTGGGCCGCGATCTGGCCGGCCGCGGGCCAGGTCGATCGCGCCCAGGCCGAGGTCGCCGCCGTCGAGCAGGCCGCCAAGGCCGCCGGCGTCAACCTCACCCGCTACCGCGCCGATGTCGCCGACCCCGGCGCGTGCACCGCGTGGATGCAGCGCTCGGCCAAGACGCTCGAGCAGTTCGGCGCCGGCGGCACGCCGTCGTTCTGGATCAACGGCACGCCGTTCGACGGCCGCGACCTCGACGCGTTCGCCGAGGCCGTCGAGGCCGAGCTGGCCGCGGTCAAGGCGTCGGGCGTCGCGCCGGGCCGCTACTACCAGGACGTCGTCCTGGCCAAGGGCGAGCCGGCCGCGGTGATGATCTCGCCGTTCGATTGATCGCGATCAGCCCGTCGCGAGCTGCCGCTGGCACAGCGCCCACAGCCGCTCCTGCCCGTCGACGTCGTCGCGCCACTGGCACGGGATGGCGCGGCGATCCTTGTAGAAGCCGGCGCTGCCGACGACGTCGGGGCTCGCCGCCAGCCACACCAGCACGTCGCCGCCTCGGCGCGGGCTGCGCTGCGTCAGGAACGCGAGGCGGTTCAGCACGCCCCACAGCCCGCGCTGGCGGTGCGCGATGTTGGTGCGCACGCCGCCCGGGTGCGCGACGTTGATCGTCGCGCCCGAGCCGTCGAGCCGCCGGGCCCAGGCCCAGGCCAGCATGCGGTTGGCCTGCTTGCTCTGGCGGTAGGCCTTGATGCCGTTCCAGCCGCGGCGCGCCCAGTCGAGATCGTCGACGTCGAGGTCGCCGGCCATCGTCGACGCGGTGTAGACGATCCGGCCGCGCGCCGCGACCACCGCGTCCCGCAGCCGGGTGGTCAGCGCCTCGTAGGCGAGCACGTTGGTGACCCACGCCTCCTCGAGCCCCTCCGCCGTCATCACCCGCGCGCCCGGGTAGCAGCCGGCGTTGTTGATCAGCACGTCGAGCCGCGGGTGCGCCGTCGCCAGGCGGTCGGCCATGGCCCGCACCTCGGCCAGCTTGCCCAGATCGGCGTGCTCGCCGGCGAGGCGACCGCGCGGCGCACCGCGCGCCGCCAGCGCGTCGATCGCCGCGGCGGCCTTGGCCGCGCTGCGCGCCACCACGGTGACGTCGGCGCCGAGCTTCGCCAGCTCGAGCGCCGCCTCGTGGCCGATCCCCGCGCTGGCGCCGGTGACCACGATCCGCTTGCCGCTCAGGTCGACGGGGATCGGGTCCAGCGGGCGCGACATTCGACCGTTTGTACCCCGACGGGGGTTGCCCCGCGTCGGTGAGGCGATCTGGCGCATGTGACATACCTCACTCCCAAGAAGTTGCGACGCCGCGTGAGTACACGTCAGACTGCGTGCGTGCGCTGTCCACACGGGCCCCTGACCAAGGCGCCCTCGATGGATTTCCCAAGAAGGAGACAGGTATGAAGAACTCGAAGCTCGTCCTCGCCGCCTCGGCGGCTCTCTGCCTCACCGCTTCTCAGGCCCTCGCGCAGGAGGAGCCCGAGGAGGGTACGACCGAGGATGGGACGACCGAAGGTGGCGAAGGTGGCGACATGGCCGCGACCACCAGCGAGACCCCCGCGCCCGCCGCCGAAGAGGGTGGCGCCGCCGCCGAGGGCCACTCGATGATCACGCCCAAGGGCAAGCTGCGGGTCGACGTGTCGATCGGCGTGAACCTCTCGAAGGAGCTGGTCGCCAAGCCGATCACGATCACCCCCGACGTCTGGTACGGCGCCGCGCCCAAGCTCGAGGTCGGTATCGCCCACTCGGGCTACGGCCTGACCGGCTTCTGGGGCATGGAGAGCCTCGGCGGCGGCCTGTGCCTCACCGGTGAGGAGAATGGCTGCGGCAAGTTCTACGACGGCCCGGTCGGCGTGCTGGCCCGCTACGCGCTGGTCGAGGGCGACCTCACCGTCGCGGCCGACGGCGGCCTCGTGATCTCGTCGCTCGATCCGATGACCATGTCGCTCAAGGCCGGCGTCCGCGGCGCCAAGATGATGGACAAGCTGATGATCGGCTTCGCGCCGTTCATCTCGCTCGGCCTCACCGAGCGCGACGCCGGCAACAAGGAGGAGATCGGCATTCCGGTCGACGTCAACTACATGGTCAACGACAAGCTGGGCGTCGGCGTCCAGACCGGCGTCTACGGCCCGCTCGATGGCTTCGGCGACTCGTTCGTCCTGCCGGTCTCGCTGGCCGGCATGTACCAGGTCAACGAGAGCATCACCGCCGGCGCGTCGTTCACGCTGCACCGCGTGACCGGCGGCACCCCGGAAGGCGTCGACGGCCCGGGCGCCGCGGACTTCCGCGGCCTGAGCGTCTTCGCCAGCTGGCACAACTGAATTGCTGGGAGGGTTTCTCGCGAAACCCTCCCCCGTGTGGGGTCATGCCCCCACACGGGGCCCCCGCCCGAGACGACAGTCCGCCCGGCCTCCCGGGTGATGCGGGGCGGTGGGGCGGGTTGTGCGGCGTGAGGTGAGTTAGTCGGCGTCGGCCTCGGGGTCGGCGCCGTCGTCGTTTTCGGAGTCGTCGTCGGACTCGTCGTCGTCGTCGGACTCGTCGTCGTCGTCGGACTCGTCGTCGTCGGACTCCTCGTCGTCGGGCGCGTCGGCGCGGACG
>Ga0075163_10005873_pt1 | contig 16304 bp, 14 predicted proteins | sample JI1023141ADNA_FD_71478 | JGI IMG/M metagenome (GOLD analysis project Ga0075163, IMG submission 71478) | Wastewater effluent complex algal communities from Wisconsin, to seasonally profile nutrient transformation and Carbon sequestration -... | ecosystem: Engineered > WWTP > Effluent > Algae...
TAACTGATATAATCAAGGCCGCCGCCGCCATATTGTTCCGGTACCGTTGGGCCAAAGCAACCCAGTTCTCCTAATTGTTTAACTATTTGTTGCGGAAATTCTGCCCGTTGTGCATAGTCTTCAATGATTGGAGATATTTCTTTTTTTACATAATTGCGAACACTTTCGCGGATGAGTTTGTGTTCATCGGTTAACAATTCATCTACATTAAAATAATCCGGACTTTGAAAATTATCGGTTTTGGCTGCCATTTTGGTTTATTAGTTTAATAGTTTGTTGGTTTAATAGTTTGCAGGGTTTATTTTATTTGAACATAATAACGAAGATATTTTTTATTACATTTTAGTGATGCCTGTAGTTTTTTAGATGCTATTGGCACAATCGTTAATATGTCATAATATAGCCTGAAAGGGCATAATACCCTGCATTTATCCGCAAATATAATTAGCTTAATTCAGACAAAAATTTTTTGTTTTTGTACTTAAAATCTGGCTTTTCTGTGCATAAAATGCACTATTATGCGATTTGCAGTACTGAATTGTAAAATTCTAGTATACATATTACTATTGATTGTAGTTTTGGTCATGTTTTAAAAAAACAATCCAGTATTGCAACATAAGAATTAACCTGCATGATCATGAAAACATATACATATCTCGCATTAGGCGATAGTTATACAATTGGGGAACAGGTTCCGTTATTTGAATCATTTCCGTATCAAACGGTACAATTGTTACGAAAGTTCTTTAACACCCCGGCAGCGGTTGCAAACCCTGTCGGCGGTTTTGAAAACAAAAGTACTGTTGCAAACCCTATCAGCGGTTATCAAATAACAGCACCCGAAATAATTGCCAAAACCGGCTGGACAACCGATGAACTCTCAGCTGCCATTTCACAAACTGTTTTTTTACCAAAATATGATTTTGTGAGTTTACTCATTGGAGTTAACAACCAATACCGTGGCAGGGTAGTGGATGAGTTTGAAAAGGAGTTTGAAGGGTTATTGAAACTCGCTATTCAGTTTGCCGGCGGGAATGAAAAAAATGTGTTTGTGATCAGTATCCCCGATTGGGGCGTAACTCCTTTTGCCAAAGACCGTGATGCAATAAAAATTGCAGCAGAAATTGATGCATATAATAAAGTATGTGAAAGAATGGCAACAGCATATAAAACCAATTTCATTTCTATAACCGAATCTCAGCGAATAGATGCCATCAATCCTGAATATGTAGCTTCTGATGGCCTGCATCCATCTGGGAAAGAATATGAGAAATGGGCGATGAAGCTGGTTGAAATGATTTGTGTGGAATTGAAGTAAGAGGATATTTTAAACAATGAAGCAAGTGTTTTCCTCGCCGCCGCGTGGTGTTATCACCAGCGGCTTATCCCATAATATTTTCTATTCCTTTTTGCTAAATTTATAAAATGAAAACTTCCTACCCTACACATTGGCCCCAATTCTATACTGCTACCATTTACGAATGGTTACACCTGCTTAAAGAAGATAAGTATAAAAACATTATTACCGGAAGCTTGCAATTTCTAGTAAACGAAAAGCGAATAGTATTAAATGCATTCGTTATTATGAGTAATCATATACATTTGATATGGCAGGCATTGATGGGATATGATCCTAAACAGATCCAGTTGAGTTTTATGAAATATACTGCCCAACAGATAAAACTGGAATTAATGAAAGATGACCCGGCATTATTAGAAAAATGTAAGGTAAATAAAGCAGACAGGACTTACCAGATATGGGAGCGTGAGCCATTGGGGATTGAGTTATTTACGCCAGGAGCATTTAATCAAAAACTTGATTATATTCACCAGAATCCGGTAAAAGCGGGTTTATGTAAATATGCTGAAGATTATTTTTATTCATCTGCCAAATTTTATGAAAAAGGAGTGGATGATTTTAATATGTTAACACATTATATGGGGTGATATTATTCCATTGCAGATCGCCGCTGGTGATAACACCACGCGGCTGCGGCTCACGGGATGATGCGTGAATTTGGAGGGGGGATTGGGAGAACACCAACAGCGGCGGAAACGGTACGCCAAATGATATGAATAGTACTGGGAACAGGTGGAAAAAAATGCAATACAATTACGACCTGATTAGTGGAAAAGTTAACGAAGTGGCATACCAGGCTGGATTTAAGGATGCCTTTTATCACAGGTATTCTTATGATGCGGAGAACCGGTTAACCTATGTGGAAACAAGTTCTGACAGGTTGGTATGGGAACGGGATGCCCGCTATCAGTACTATAAGCATGGCCCATTGGCAAGGACTGTGATCGGACAAAACCAGGTTCAGGGCATTGACTATGCTTATACACTGCAGGGATGGCTTAAAGGGGTTAATAGTACCAGTGTGAATGACGGCACATTTGATATGGGAATTGATGGAATGCTCAGCGGAACAAATAGTAATATTGGCAGAGATGTTTTTGGATTTAGCCTGAACTATTTTAGTGGCGATTATAAATCAATTAGCAGCACAGTGGCTAATCCCTTTGTGGCAAATACATTTAGCCTGACCAATAGCAACAGCACAACAGTAGCTAATGGTCTCTTCAATGGAAATATAGCATCCATGTTTGTGAACATTCCAAAGATTGGCGAGGCGCAATTATATGGATATAAGTATGATCAGTTAAACAGGATTAAGAGCATGGATGCTTTTAATGGGTTTAATAATACTAATAATTCCTGGAGTTCCTCGCCACAGCCAGTGGATGCTTATTTAGAAAGGGTAGTGTATGACCCTAATGGGAATATTACCACTTATAAACGAAATGGTAATTCTGCCAGGATTACTATGGATGATATGACTTATAGCTATAAGCCAGGAACCAATCAACTGGATAAAGTGGTTGATGTTGCAACCGATGCGTCTTCCACTGATTATGATAAGTATAATGATATAAAACAAGGCCAGGCCAATAATAATTATGTGTATGATAAAATTGGCAATCTTGTGCAGGATAAATCTGAATTTTTGCATGATCCTAATAATCCAACCCAGCCAATGATTGAATGGACGGTGTATGGAAAAATCAGTAAGATCACTAAAATTAAATCAGGTGTAACTACAATAATCAGTTATGGGTATGACGCTTCCGGTAACAGGATAAGTAAAAATGTTGATGGTAAAATTACTTATTATGTGAGGGATGCCAGTGGAAATGTTATGAGTGTATATGAAAAAGGGAATACACAACTTAATAATGGTGATTTAACATTATCAGAAACACACCTGTATGGAAGCAGCAGGCTTGGAATATTTAACAGAAATATAAATGTTCAACCTGGTGTAATAATATCAGCTGGAATTTCTAATTTTGAGAGAGGAAATAAGTTCTTTGAGTTGAGTAACCATTTGGGGAATGTGCTGGTAACAGTGTCTGATAAGAGAATACCACACTCTACTAGCGGTACAACTATTGATTGGTACAGTGCCGATGTGGTAACTGCAAACGATTATTACCCGTTTGGAATGAATATGCCGGGTAGGAGTTATACTTCAGGAAGTTTGTCCTACCGATACGGATTTAATGGGAAAGAATTAGACAATGAAGTTGTTCAATATGATTATGGCTTTAGGATATATGATCCAAGGCTAGGACGCTTTAAATCTGTTGATCCTTTATTTCAATTTTATCCATGGTTTTCTCCTTATCAGTTTGCAGGTAATAGTCCGATACTAAATATTGACCTTGACGGACTTGAAAATATGCCAACACAACCCAATACTCAGCCCCAAAATCCAGATGAAAGATTTAAAGAATTGTATGAGAAGTTTAAAGAGGTTAAACCTTATTTGAAAGATGCTACAAAACTTGCAAAAGTTTCTTGGCAGTTTCAGGCTGGTGTTTATGCTGCTAAAATTATAACCGAGGGTAAAATTCTGAATATTAAAAGCAAGATTGGTAATAATAGTAAGGAAATAGATAAGCTCACACAAGAAATTGAGTCTGAAACAAATAATCACAAATCAAATTTTAGAGGTTTTGCGTCGCCTCCTGGAGAAGGTGGTGTCGGTGGTGGAGGCGCTACTGGAACCTGGACAGAAGATCCTAAAAAGCCGAGAGTAAAGACTGCAGCAGAAATAAAAAGAGAACAAACACAAAAAAAGATAGAGGCATTAAAAAAAGCAAATGAAAGTTTAGAGTGGGAAAAGCAAAAATATGAAACAGTACGAGAGGGATTAAATGAATTTACAATGTTTGGTGATGTTCAAGATGAAGTATTAGATATCATAAAGGTAGTTCAAGATCCTACTCCGGAAAATATAAAGAAGTATATAGAGGACAAAGGCACACAATATGTAAAAAGCAGATTGTTGGATGGAAAAACAAAAGAAAAGACCAAAGAGAAAAATAAAAGTTCTTCTAAAAAATCAAATAACGGAAATACTCCATGAGTAAGCTAAAGATATTTTGCTATATTATTATTGTTTTCTTATTAAGCTGTAAGAGCAGTACAATTAAGAATAAATTAGTTGTAGACGCAGGTTCTTTTTTAGATAGTAGCCAAACAAAAGAAATTGATGGGAAGCTTAGAGCAATTGACAAAAAAGGGGTTTATCATTTGTTTGTATACACAGTGATAGCTGAAAAGTATTACAAGCATAAAAATTACGATGAATATATTTTTGGTGTAGTAAGTGGAAAGGTTACTACAACCAATAATAATATTTTACTGTATTTTTCTTATGATGATAAGAAAATTAAGATTCATACAGGGAACAAAGCAAGGGAAGTTATTACCGACAGCTTGAGTCAATTAGCTATTAATCGCCTTATTCCATATTTTAGTCAACGACAGTATTACGATGGGATTGAGGCAACAATAAGTTATATTGATAGTTTATTTATGAAGAAACCTAATAATGTTAAATAAACACAATCTTTCTGTATTTTTGCTTAGTTTAATAATAATATTATGCTCTTTCCTTTATTCTTTCCGTAATACTGATATATCACTTAATGAAAAGCAATCACTGTCAATTGTATTGAAAGGGAAACCAGTATCTAGCCATTTTAGAACATCTCTTAAGTTTTATGATAATATCAAAATTGATGCCTACAGTTATAATAACAATTTTGTAATTGAAAACTTTGAGTACAAGGCTTCAGCATATGATGAGATCCTCAATAGATTAAAAAAGGGTGACACAGTGCAAATCTGGGCAGATAATAATAAAAATTCGGACGGTAATATTCTTGTTTATGGATTGCGATATAATGATGTCGATTATATAAATATTGAAGAAAGGAATGCTATCAAAGCCCGGTATAATAAGTATGGGCTGATAGTAGCATTGTATGGCATTTTTTTGTTATTCACCTTGTATTTAAAACGAGGAGTCAAGTTTACTTTTACAAAAGCAGTAACGATTTTACTTTTGATCTTAATTGGAATATATCGAATTACTAAGTGATTTTCCCCAATCTCCCCAATCTGGCGCAAGTATGCAGCCATGCCTTGAGCAAAGCGTACTTGTGCCTAATTAGTAGTAAAGATTGTATTGTCATCTTGGTATTTTATATTTTACTATTACTAAATTAGTCCCATTCAAACATGCGTAATCTATAAGCTGAAAAAAAATACGAAATTTCCAGTTAAATAAACATTATTTTATGCTGAAAACAACCTGGAAAAAGTAAGCCTATATTGTACTTTGTACTAAAAATTCCAATGAGCAGAAAGTACAAATTCAGGGATAGTGATAAACTTTATTTTGTAAGCTTTGCAGTAGTTTACTGGATAGATTTATTTATCCGGGACGAATATAAAAAGGTAGTATTAGATAGCTGGCAGTATTGTATGGCAAATAAGGGAATGGAATTGTACGGTTGGTGCATAATGACAAGTCACATTCATATAATTATAGGTTCTCATGGCGATAAGCTTGAGAAAATTATGCAAAATATGAAAAGGCATACATCTGAGATGTTACATAAAACAATTTTGAATCATAAAGGAGAAAGCAGGAAAGAATGGATGTTGTGGTTAATGGAGAGAGCGGGAAAAAAGAACAGCAATAACGGAGATTTTCAATTGTGGCAACAGAATAATAACCCGATAGAATTGTATAATTTGAAAATGGCCTGGCAAAAGTTAGACTATATACATAATAACCCGGTAAAAGCTGGTATAGTTGAGAAAGCGGAAGATTATTTGTATAGTAGTGCAAGAAATTACATTGGGATGAAGGGGCTAATTGAAATTAGTTATCTCGATCCTTTAATTATTACTATGTAAACGAAGCACAAGTACGCTAATGCGCAAGGCATGGCTGCATACTTGCGCTAGTGGGGGGAAGTTCGTTGAATATTTTAATTTGAATTTTTCTACAAATTATAATTTCACTGAAATATCCAATTACTTTATTTCTCTTCTGGGAGATATGCCGGCAGTTTGTGCTGTAGATAGTGTGTCGAAGCTTATTGATTTCAGGAATTATTATATTGAAAAGTATGCAGATTATTCCATGCCAAGATTGCTTTCCAATGACTTGTTTACAGAGTTGTTTAACCGTGAATTTACTCCTCAGGATAACTATACATGGGGCAATATAGAAGATATATATTTACTGGCTGGCCTTTCACTCAATATTTATGGCCCCGATGTTACTTCCACACTTTCCTGTAATAAATTAACCGGGTTGGTGGTTGCTTACCGGGCATTTAAATATGTAGCGGCAATTTCAAGTGGTGGAAATCCCGGAGGAGAACAAACTGCCGGGGAAGCAATTGCTATTGACGAAGAAGCAGAGAAAAGCTATTTTACCGGGATGTTTAATTTGTATTTTCATGCCAATTATACCTACGAACAAATAGTTGAGTATGCAAACTCAACTTGCCAGATTGAGGACTTTAATCCAATAGGTACTCCTTCAGAAGAGTATCTTCCGATAGTAACAGTAGACGACCCGGTTAGTAATGTAACTGAGGCATGGTATCCGAGGTTGTGTGGAAGGGTAGGCCCCCATGTATTTCCCATCCCTGAACCACCAGGTAAATGCGATTACCTGAAAGATATGGCAATGGCAATTGCTACTGAACAGTACAATGCATATGTGGCACAATTATACAATAGTTTCGACAATATATACCTTGCCAAATGCCTGGAAGCTAAGGGCCATGAAACATTTACGGTGTCTGCACCCGTGGCAGAGTATCATTATACATTGTATTATTATGACCAGGCCGGAAACCTGGTGAAAACTGTGCCACCGGAAGGAGTACATCCAAATTTTGATGAGACGTATCTCACCAGCGTGCATGATGCCCGTTTAACTGGTGCAACAACAAGCTTGCCTGATTTACCACAGCATACATTGGTTACTCAATACAGATACAATACCCTGAACCAGGTTGTTGTGCAGCAAACACCCGATGCAGGAATAAGCCGTTTTTATTATGACAGGCTTGGAAGGCTTGCAATAAGCCAGAATGCAAAACAAGAGGTTGTTTCCAAATACAGTTATACTATTTATGATGATTTGGGCAGGATAAAAGAAGTTGGGCAAAAACTCAGTACTACAGTAATGACGCAGGTAAAATGCCAGAATCAGGAAGAACTGTTTAACTGGATTTATGATAATGCATTTAACAAAGAGCAGGTAACCCGAACTACCTATGACCTGCCTGCACCCAATATTAACCCGCCACCAAACCCTGCACCTCTTACACAGGTTAATCTCAGGAACAGGGTGAGTTTTACACAGGTTTTTGATGAAGACCCGGATAACATTGCAGATCCACCGGGAATACCAAATTATCTCAGCCATAAATCGGCAACATATTATTCGTATGATATACATGGGAATGTAGACAAACTGTTACAGGATTATGTTGGTACAATGGGAGCGGCTGCTTTTCCTACGGGAAACCGGTTTAAACTGATAACATATAATTACGATCTTATAAGCGGGAAAGTAAATGAAGTAGCGTATCAACCCGGTATGATTGACGGATTTTATCACCGGTATGACTATGATGCAGAAAATAGGTTAACTGATGTAAATACCAGCAGGGATGGAATATATTGGGAGAAAGATGCCAGGTATAAATATTACCGCCACGGACCATTGGCAAGAAGTGTACTTGGAGAAATGCAGGTTCAGGGGCTCGATTATGCGTATACATTACAGGGTTGGTTAAAGGGTGTAAATGCTACTACTGTATTGGATGGTAGTAAGGATATTGGTTTAGATGGCCTGGTTACAGGCTCCGGGGCTCCTCCGCAGGTTGCCAGGGATATTTTTGGATTTAGCCTCAATTATTTTTATGGAGATTATAAACCAATAATCCTGGCTGTATCCGGAACATTTGCTTCTGTATTACCAACAGGTACAGATGGTTTGCCAGCCACATCATCTGCTACAGACCTGATGCGAACAGGGCATTCTTTATATAACGGAAATATAGCTTCCATGGTGGTTAACATACCAACAATGGTTGGAAGTACACTTACACCGGGTAATCCGCAGGTTAATGGGTACCGATACGATCAGCTGAACCGGATTGTAGGTATGAATACATATACCGGCCTTGATAACACAACAAATATTTTTACGGTACCGGTAAATGCTTCTGTAAATTATAAAGAAAGGGTTATCTATGATGCAAACGGAAATATACTAACCTATACCCGAAATGGGCATACTGCCAATACTGCCGGTGTTAATATGGATGATCTGACATATAGTTATTATGCAGGTACCAATAAATTAAAAAAAGTGTCAGATGCAATTGCTCCATCTAATTATGCTGATGACATTGATGACCAGGCAGAAAATGAGAATTATGAATACGATGAAATAGGGAATCTTATTAAGGACAAGGCAGAAGGGATCACAAATATAAACTGGAATGTTTATGGGAAAATAAGCAGTATAACCAAATTTAAAAACAATGTAACAACGAATATTGCATATACCTACGATGCATCCGGTAACAGGATAAGTAAGGATGTAAATGGGGCCAAAACTTTTTATGTAAGGGATGCCAGTGGCAATGTAATGAGTTTGTATACTGTAGAAAGCAATATTAATAGTGGGGATCTTACTCAAACCGAAGTGCATCTATTTGGTAGCAGCAGGTTGGGTATTTTAAATTCAAATATTAATGTTAAAAATGGCCTGCTAGCTATTAGTAATGCCGGAATTACTACATTTACAAGAGGAAATAAGTTCTTTGAGTTGAGTAATCATTTAGGGAATGTGTTGGTTACAGTATCTGATAAGAAGATTGCGGTTGCAAAATTATCTCCTAACCAGGAAGAAATTGATTATTATACAGCGGATGTAATTACTGCTAATGATTATTATCCGGGCGGTATGGGGATGCCTGGAAGGAAGTTTAGCGCCGGAAGTGCTTATAGGTATGGGTTTAATGGAAAAGAACTCGATAACGAGGTTGTACAATACGATTATGGATTTAGAATATACGATCCAAGGTTAGAGAGATTCAAATCAGTTGATCCTCTAACAAAAACATATCCTTGGTACACACCGTATCAGTTTGCAGGAAATAAGCCAATTATTGCAATTGATTTAGATGGGTTGGAGGAATACGTTGTTATTACAAGATTAAGTGCGAATGGAGGAAAGACTGTAACAATTGAATACGTAACTGACAAAGCAACTAAGGAAGCCATTAATCTGCAATATCGTATTATATTAACTAAAGATAAAAATGGGAATACTACAAGTGTTGGAGATAAACTAACTGATAAAAAGGTGCTTAGGATAGTAGAAAGACCTGACGGTACAGAGGAGTCTCATTCTTTTGGTAAGAGTTTATCAAAAGAAGAACGGTCAATTATAGATAATAATTCTACAAAGGAAGAATTTGATGGAGCACCAAATGGAACAAGTTGGACAATTAATGTTAATAAGAAAGATTATGATTCTGATTTGAAACGAAATTTATCTATGCAAGATGAGAATATTGCGGAACGAACTTTTGCTCCACCAGTTACACCGCCACCACCAAGACCGATTCCTTTCAATGGTGTAGTATTGAGGCCTAATCAAAATATTCAACTCCCATTACTTTCTACATATGGTGACCAGGCCACTCCACCTAGTATGGGTATTAATAGTGCAACACAATTGGCTAATTCTTTAAGAAATACGGGAATTCGAAGTATTACGATTCAACCTATAATTTATGATCCTACAGGAGGACAAGGAGCTAATATTCGTCAGTCAAATGGAGCTTCAATCCTTCAAAATTCAGATGCACAGTATAGAGTTTATAGTCAAATAATTCAGCGGATCAGTGGTGTAAATGTTACGGTATTACCTACACAGTCTAGTTCGATACCAGTTAGAGCAACTTTAAATGTTACTACACGCTAAAAATTAAATATGAAAGCGAAAATTATTCTTTATTTTTCATTCGTTTTACTCTTTGAACTAAAATTTGATATTTGTAAAGCTCAAAATCATATACAACTAAATTATGAAGATTTTGGTATATCGTTTATCCCTAAAAAAAGTATAGATACTTTATATTTCGATATTCTTGAAGGTAGATTTAAAAACTTTCGCCTTACGATGTTTTTATATGAAATAGAGGGTAAGTGTTTTGTTAAGTTGTATGATAAAAAAAACAAAAAGTTAAGAGCAGAAGGTATGTTTAATAGCTCAGGAGACACATTGAAAAAATATAATTATAAAAAAGTTATGGGGATGCCAAGAGGAAATTCTGCTTTCAAAGTAACAATTTTAGAATATCGAAATCCATTGAAAAATGGTAAATGGATATATTATAATGAAAAAGGGGAAATCAATTATGAAACGGTTTACATATTTGAACGTCAATAGATTCCACTGCTTTTAGTGCCTTCAATTTGGTAGCTATTCATTTTGCAGCAGCGCGGACTCCCGACCTACAGCGATACTTATTGGAAAGAGCGAAATAACAAATACCACTATAACTGTTCACGTGCAAAGTAAATTTCGGCGGTTAAATATGTCAAAGAAAGTAAGGTAAATAATACATGGTTTAAGTATATTTAAGCAGAAATACGAGTTCTTTGATTTGGCTGCAACGCAGTACCTTATTTAGTTTGAACACTTTTATCTTGGCACCCGGGCGGTATGGGAATGCATGGTAGGAAGTTTAGCGCTGGAAGTGCTTATAGGTATGGGTTTAATGGAAAGGAAAATGACAACGAGGTAAAAGGTGAAGGTAACCAGCAGGATTATGGAATGAGGATTTATGATCCGAGGTTGGTTAGGTTTTTAAGTGTTGATCCATTGACAAAATCATATCCAAATATAAGTCCATATCCATATGCGATGAATCGGCCAATAGATGGGATTGATTTAGATGGACTCGAATGGATTCACTTTAATGTAAAATTTTCAAGAAATAGTGAGGGGAAAATGATTGTTCTTGAAAAAACAATGGTAAAAGATTATAGAAAGCTTTCTGAAAATGCATTAAATCAAATTCATCATACAAATTCATTTTATTCTCAATATTCACAAGGCTTTGGTATGCTAGGTAGAGGTGTATTATTTACCTATCAGGAGTATGATGAAAATGGAGAATTGAAGTCTACTGCAAGCAAAATGGACGTTCCAACAAGTTTGACAAGCTATGGCTTCTATGCAGGGCAAGGTTGTATTACCAAGTTTGGGGAGCTAATCACACCAGGAAAATATGGAAATTATAATTTTGGTATGATGCCCATAGATATGGCAGATGCTCTTGCAAAAGAACACGATATGTTGCAAAATATTCCAAATCATAAAGGTTTTATGCATAAAGATTACTTAAACTCTGATTTGGTTTTCTTACGCAGATTAATAATATTTAGAGATAAATATGAAAAAGACAAAAACTACATCGATCCATTTACGGAAAGAAAAGTTAGTAGTGAACAGAAAGATTTTGTTGATAACGCAATAACATTGTTTAAATTTTTTCTAGCATTTAAGGTCGAAGCTCTAAAAAAGGATTTGAAAGATGGGAAATTAACTCAATCCGAATTTGATTCAAAGATGTATTTATTTAATAACCAAAATGAAATAGATAGAGTTCCTTTGCCCGCACCCGATAGAGTGCCAAATAAAGGTAGTTATTAACAAATTTGTATATGAAATTACTTTTTATTTTTTTTGTTTTTATTCTTGCCAGTTGTAAAGATTTGGGTAACTTATATACTATTACACGTTATGGGGTTTATTCAAAATATCATAAAATATCTCACTTTTCAATCTCTCAATTTAAGCTTGAATATTTGGACAAAAATGATATAAGGCCTAAGAATCATGAAGAGTTAATGCGTTATTGTTGTGATATTAAGCCATCTCTAAATAAATTGAAAAAAGTTCTTTTTAGGGATACTAGTAATTACTTTTGGGAGTATTGCAAACTTGATACTTCTTTTGTTACTAACAATTCATTAAGCTTTAAGCAAAAAATTGATTTAATAAAATTACATGAACAACAAAATAACGACTTGGATTTAATCAAATATAAATTACCATTTCAAATAGAGAAAGGATTCGTTTATCAAATTTTTGGATTACCTGATTTGGATGGGAGCTTTTATTTTTGTATTGATAGTTCTAACAAATTTATAGTTCAATACCAAGATGCAGGACCATTTTAACCTTATATTATAATCAGGATTTCCAAAAGTCTCTTTCGCTGCTGCGTGGTCTGGCGACCTGCGGCGATTCGTATTGAAAAGAGCGAATTGACAAATACATTACAATCCAGCAATAATTATCCTTACCACTGTAACAATTCATTTGCTAAATAAATATTGGCAGTTAAAATTTAACGACGAAAGAAAGGTTAATTTTAATTGTCTTTAAGTATATTTAAGCAGAAATACGAGTTCTTTGATTTGGCTGCAATGCAGTGCCTTATTTAGTTTGAATACTTTTATCTTGGCACCCGGGCGGTATGCAAATGCCAGGAAGGAAGTTTAGCACCGGAAGTGCTTATAGGTATGGATTTAATGGGAAAGAAAATGATAATGAGGTTAAAGGTGAGGGTAACCAACAGGATTATGGGATGAGGATTTATGATCCGAGATTAGTGAGGTTTTTAAGTGAAGATCCAATTACAGCAAAATATCCTGAGTTAACACCTTATCAATTCGCCAGTAACAGACCTATAGATGGAATAGATGAAGATGGATTAGAATATTCAGCTGTAAATGCAAATACGAATCAAACTTTCACAGGCCCTTTAAATTTATCAAACTTGCCAGCTGGTGATTGGAATATTAGTAGTACGCTAGTTCCATCAACACAATCAACAAAGCCATCTTCAGGATCTAATCGCTTATCTTTTCCAGCAGTTAGTGACCAAACATTTTTGCCGAAAAGTCCAACAACCGCAGTAGGTAGTATTAATACTAAGCAATCTTTTATTGGTCCCGACAATTCAGTTAAAAGATCTCCCGAAGAACAAGCTAAAGTTGACGTATTTTCTAAAAAAACAGGTGATCAACAAAGATTAGAAAACAAGAGAGCTAAAATTGCTGAGAATGACCCGATTAGCGATGTACCTGTTTTGGGGAATATTTCTCAAATGTTTAAGCGATTAGGTAGTGGTGATTATTCAGGATCTATTAAAAAAGCAGGTCTTGTAGCAATTGATGCAGCTCTTGCTGAAATTGGAGGTAATCCGGCTAGCTTAAGAAGTGGTTATGGAGTATTTGGAGAAAATGGACTAGTTGTTGGTGGATATAAGGCTAACTCTTTATATCTTAATCCCAGATCTAATGGAGCAACATTATTAAGTATTAAACAAATGAAACAAGGAGGATCTTTGTTCAGAATTGACTACGGGATATTACACAAAACAGGCGAGATGTCTTTGCACGCGACATATAGATTTAGATGGCTAGGTAAGCAAATTGGTTCTTCAAAAACACAATTCCCTTTAATTATATTCTAAAAAATGTTTGAATTAAAAGAACATACAAATAATTTAATCTCAATTAGGGTCTCAAATATTAATCAATTTTTTTATAACAATTTATCTAAGTTTTCCTCTAATGCGGGTAACCACATTTACATGGGTTTATCAAATAGAGAATATAATTACGAGGCATTACCTTTCAAAGGCCTTATGATAAGAAAATATAGTGATGAGAGATTTTTATTTAAGTTAGAGGATAGTTACTCTCAAATAATCAATGATATAGTATTGGGGTTTAATGAATTTCAATTTTGGGACGTTTTAATATCAAGAAAAATATATTCCACTATAGAGAGTGATTTGCATTTTAATCTAAAGGCTAACGAAATGGCAAATTTATATAATGGGTTTGTATTTTATAAAGGAATTGAATCCGATGTAATATGGATTGCTAAATCTGAAATTTTGCATTACCCCTTCTTTGAGCAGGGAGTAAGGTAATTCCCCCAATGGGGCAAGTATGCAGCCAAGCCTTGCGCATTAGCGTACTTACCAGATTGGGGAGAACTAAGGTAATAATGGTAAAAGAATCTCCCTTAAATTCTGCTCATCAATTAATTCGCCATTATATAATTCTGTTAATTCAAAACTCATTGATATAAGAAGTGTAATTAGCTTACTTATTTCAAGTAATACATTTTCTTTGCTTTCAAAATTACTCGTCACAGCCAGTCCTAAAGCATCGTTTTCAAAACCTAATTCCCTAGGTATGGGAAATACCTCAACCTCTTTTATATTCATACTCTCAATTTTAAATAACAAACTCTTCCAATCTATAATTTGAGGGCTTTTGGCCAAAACTAAAATTAATGCCATTTGATATTATCTTAAAAATTCAATAACAATACTATTAACAACGCTTAACTTATTAAATCTATCAATAAGTAAATTTTTAAAACTTTTTGATTTTGAAACTATGATTTCCTGTCCCCTTATATCAAACATTAATTTTACAATTGACCCTTCTGGGAAATTTATAATCCCCCAGCAGGTTCGGCCAACTACATACTGAAACGTATTACTAATATTTTTTTCACTAGTTAAATCACAGTTGAATATCAATGTAACTTCATTCGTTACTTCATTATAGAGATCTGCAGTTACCTGTCCCCAATTAAATTTATAAGGATAAATATTTTGTAACATTACATTAATCACTTGTTTTAAATTGAACATTTACATTCTTACTACCTGCTTGGGTACTAATCTTATTCCTAATTTGATTAAGTGTTGCTTGTGAAGCATTTTGCCCCCTTACGTCTACAATAACATTTTGTTTACTTCCTTTAGGCAAATTGGATAGTCTTTGACGAACTTGCTTTACAACATTATTAACCAAATTAGTTATTTCTTTTTGTGTACCAATTCTATAGTTTTTGACCTCGAAAGAATTTTTAGTATTGAAGATATATCCATCGGGTCTAACACTACTCTTTTTATTACTCGGAACGACCTTCCCATTTTTAAAAGCAATTTGTTTTTGAGCATCTACTGGAGTTAAAGTATTTTCTGATTCGATTGGTGTTGGACGCTTAATATCTGTCGCAGCTTTTTGTTGTGATGCTGGTTTAGCTTGCTGTGTTTGTACCTGTTGTTCAGTCTTTGTTTTTTGTTGGCTATTGGGCGTAGTTACACTTTTACTTCGGCCATATTGATTAGTTGCGAAAGTTCCCGTTGCAACAATGCTGCCAGCTTCTATCATATACGCAGTAAATGCATCTTCATCAGACTGAGTATAAGGACTTGAAATATAAGCATCTGGATCAGTTTGAATCTGTTGAAATTCTACATCATAATTAGGTGTACCGGGTTCCCCATAAAATGAGTAATGTTTTCCCTTGTATTCAACTATATTTCTGTATGGAGGATCCCATTTAAAAAGCCCCCACAAAACTGAAACTTTTGGTCTTTCACTTACAAATTTAAATTGAGCTTTCCCTGTTTTCTCGTCTAGCGTTACTAAATAATGCTTTTCTTCTTCACCATCTAGGTCTATATTCACAATTGGGCTATTTCCTGCAAATTGATAAGGAGTATACCAAGGATAATCCTCAAATAATGGATCAACAGATAAGAACCGTCCTAATCTGGGGTCGTAGATTCTCATTCCGTAGTCAATTTGATTTCCTTCCCCCTTCACCTCATTATCATTTTCTTTCCCATTAAATCCATACCTATAAGCACTTCCGGTGCTAAACTTCCTTCCTGGCATTTGCATACCGCCCGGATAATAATCATTAGCAGTAATTACATCCGCTGTATAATAATCAATTTCTTCCTGGTTAGGAGATAATTTTGCAACCGCAATCTTCTTATCAGATACTGTA
>Ga0075163_10005874_pt1 | contig 16304 bp, 15 predicted proteins | sample JI1023141ADNA_FD_71478 | JGI IMG/M metagenome (GOLD analysis project Ga0075163, IMG submission 71478) | Wastewater effluent complex algal communities from Wisconsin, to seasonally profile nutrient transformation and Carbon sequestration -... | ecosystem: Engineered > WWTP > Effluent > Algae...
CTGTGCGATCGGCACCGCGCGTCCCCGCGGCAGACGATGCCGCGCCGCCCAGGCGTCAATGTCCGCTTCCGAGCGAAACGGCAGAACCATCGCACAGTAGTGGTGGACGTTCGCCCACGCATCGCGGGGCGGTCGGGCGAAGTGGACAAGCAGCTCCTCTTGACTGGCACGGCCGCCGCGAACCAGGAGCTCGACGGGCTCCCGCTCGCCCCCGAGCCGGGTGTGGATCGTCACATCGCCAACCAGAGCCGCGATCCCAAAGGCGCACCACATGCAGGGTGCCCAGAACCCGCTGGCTCTGGACTCGACCCAGGTTCCGGTGGGCGATAAGGCGAAGGGATGAATAATCCAGGGCTCCAGAGAGCCTGAATGCAGGACGACGCCGTGCTCCTGTTCAAGCTGGCGCAGTCCGGTCGCCAGAGCTTCGTGCGTCAGGCTCAAAGATTGCGCGAGCTCCTCGCTGGAGCGGGCGCATCCCGAGCGGACAAGGTCGGTGATGATTGCGTGGTGCAGCTGACTTGCAAGATCGCGACTTGGGCGCATGCGTTCAAGCTATCACGCAAGTTGTTCAGCGCACCCCGGCAAAGCCTTATCGTCGATAGCGATTGTAGTGCTTGCTCCAGCGCGCGCCGCTCAAACCGACGCGCAACCCGGGCGACGGCACGCGTTGCGCGCGTTCATCGATGCGGTTATGGCCTGGTCCGGGGCCGGACTCGGCCAGGACAGAACCCCGATAGGTCGTTTGACGAGCACGGTCCGGCGACCATGCACTATGCTAAAGCAGCTTGAGAAATGAAATCGAGACATCAAGTGAGACACCCTGGATGCCTGGACAGTCGAAAACGGTGATCATCTGTGGAGCCGGCCTGGCAGGCCTCGCTCTTGGTGCGCTGCTGCGAGATCAGGGTTTTCACGTTCTCGTCGTTGAGAAGCGGCCCCTGTTCGAGCGGCAGGGCTACACTTTCACGATGCAGGCGCCCGGTTGGCGTGCGCTCGACGAGCTGGGCCTGCGCGCGTCGGTTGCCGCGGCGGGCTACAGACTCCCCTTTGTCTTGGTGCAGGCCGCGAGCGGCAAGGAGCTGCGGCGGGTCGACGGAGACCTGGCTGAGGCGATCACGGGCGGTCCTGTGATCCAGCTCTTTCGCTGGCAGGTAATCGAGGCTCTCCTGGAGCGCGCCCGCGACCGCGGCTGCAAGATCGTCACCGGATCTTCGATCAAGTCCGTGCAGGTTCAGGGTGAGCGAGTACAGGTCCACCTCGACGGCGAAGAGGAGCCCCGGACCGCCGATCTGCTGATCGGCGCGGACGGCACCCACTCCCAGGTACGAGCGCAGCTGCGACTCGGAGCCGCGACCGTCGATCCCATCTGGTCGCTCAGCTTGATGGGGCCATCCCGGGGAGAAGGCTTCCGGCTTCGGCTGGGCACTGAAGCCTATATGGTGATTGCCCCCATGGGTCAGGCAGAGAGCCACTGGGTGCTCACGAGCCGTCGCACGCTGCCGGAACCTTGTGATGATCTGGGCTTGCGGGAGGCGCTGCGGCAGGGGCTCAGAGAGGTGGGGGAACATATGAACATCGCCGAGACCGCCACTCGATTGCGGTGGATTCGCAATGAGGAAGTGAATCTGGGGCGATGGTCAGCGCAGGGTCGGGTCGTGCTCGTCGGCGACGCGGCTCATGCAGTCTGGCATACGGCGGGGCTTGGGGGATCCCTCGCTCTCGCAGACGCGACCACGCTGGCGCGGTTTCTCGCCAGGCACCCGATACCCGAGGCGATCGCAGCGTTCGAAGCGGAGCGGCGTCCAATCGCTGAGCGGGTCCGGAGGCTCGCCCGCAAGAATATGCGCCTGAATCTGCCGCCGGAGTGGCTCGCGGGGGTCCGCAATTTGATGCTCCGGTTCTTGCCGCTGTCGCTGCTGGCGCCCCCGTCAGCTGACGTTGACAGCTCCGTCTCATCGGCCGGTTAGCAAGGTTTGAAGCACATCTCGATTGGGGGGAGGTTTGGCTGGGCAGTCGCTGCCGGATGAGTCAGTCGCCTTTCTCGGCTCTGAGCTCTTCGAGAGCGTCCTCTGGCACGCGATGCCCTTTGGCCCGATGCTCGCTGACGAGGTGGTTTACCATCTCGGTTGCTGTTGCGCAGCGAAAGCTCTCCCCGACCTTGGGGCAGCGCTCGCACGTATAGCCGCCTCTTGTGTCCGCATACACATAGACATCCGAGTCGCGTCCGTATCGAGAGAAAGCCATTTCTTGCGTGCACGGGAGATTAGGTTCCCGCTTCCCGGCAGTCAAGCCTCTGTTCGTCTTCTCCAACCACATCGGCCCAGGTACTTCTGCTGTGCGTATCCAGCATACGCTGTGCCGGCTCAAGCCTTCGAGCTCGACCCCGACTGAGGGCTCGACCGTTCTCGGGTGGTGTATCCGCCTCTTCACGGTGCCGTGAGCTACTTCCGTCGCTGGTGCCCGTGAGTAGACGGCTGGCACAAACTCTGCATTACCGAATTGCAGAACAAGCCGAACGAACAAGGAGGTTCCCCATGTTGACCAAGCTGCTCGCCACTGTCGGACTCGCTGCTGCCCTGATGCTCGGACTGGCGGCCCCCGCGGAGGCTCGCGGGTGGGGTGGCGGTGGCTTCCATCGAGAGCCCGTCTACGGCGGCGGATTCCACCGCGGCCCGGTCTACGGCGGCCCCATCTACCGGGGACCTATCTACGGCGGCCCGGTCTACCGCCCGGCGTACCGCGGCGTCGACTGGCGCCGGGATGCGTGGCGGCGCGCCGAGTGGCGGCGCGAGCACGGCCGGTTCGGTTACCGCTACTAGCGTGGGATCTCGTGCGGGCTGCTGTCACGCTTTCGCGTGAGCTCCAGCTGATAGGCCACGATATTTTTGAATAGCCCGCTCTGGAACTCTTCCTGTTTGGCGAGCTGCATGAACCGGGTGGTAGCCTCAGCGAACAGACCCAGACGGCGTTCCAGCTCGCCAGAGATGAGCTGCGCGGTCTTCCACGCCTCGCCATGATCCTTGCTCGCGAGCAGGACCTCGCGATAGCTTTTCAGGCTCCGCTGCGCATAGTCGCGGTATTGCACAGGGTCCCCTTCTACCTGCCAGGATGCCTGTAGATAGGCGAAGGCGACGACGCCAGGAGCTTTCTTCTGATGTTCTAGAATACGCGCCAGCAGGAAATAGCTGCTGTGGTCTGCGGCCACCGTCTGGTATGGCTCACTGTTCACGAAGCTCCGCAGGTCGGCTATCTCCTCCGGGGAGAACTTCTGCTTGAACAGGACGAAGTGGTCCTTTGGGCAGACCGGGAGGCTCCAGGGCGATGCAGTGGGGCCGATCGTTCGCAGATCCAGACGCTTGCCGAAGCTGGTTCCGGACACGTCTTCCAGGGCGGTGAACTTTGTTCCATCGAGCGGGCATACCTCCTCCACCTCCGCCGTGGTGTGAGCGCTGGCCGCAGACGCATGGAGCACCAAGCAGAGTGCTGCCAAGCGCAACCGAGAAATTACTCGCCTATCGCTGACCGATCGCTGCTCCTTCATGAAAACCTCCCGGTCCTTAGTGGCCCGGGAAACGGAGAAGTTCCCGCCGATGCGCACTGAGCTCAGATCCAAGAAGGTAGCGCCGCAGGGAGAAAATACTCACCTTCTCCTATATCGCGTCTGAGCGTGATGTTACCGGAACGCCCCCCTTCAAACCGGAACACACCGGTTCGTACCGCCTTGCTGCGGCGACAAGCATAAGGCTGCAGATTCCTTCGGGTCTTATCGCAAATTCTTGACCGAACGTACCGGTGCGGTCCCATTGCTCGCCCACACCTCCTCCAATCGAGGGGCACCGGGAGGCACAGGTTCAAACCGGATCGCCGGTGTGTACCGCCTTGCTACGGCGACAGGGACGACGATGTAGATGCCTGTGTGTATGCCCGCAAAGGCAGCACGGCTCCAAGCGATGGTCGCGTATAGGCGCGGCAGTCAGGATCTGCTGCGCATCTATTTGGCAGACGGGTCCTGGTTCGTCTTGTCTTCGACGGATCTACTGGTGGGGGGTGTCGGCATCCCCAGCGCGGCGGCCAGCTTGGCCAGCGCCAGCTCTGTAGGTCGGAGCCGGCCGCGCCCTTGCTCGATCTGACGGATGATGGACGAAGATAGATTGATGCGGCGGCTCAGCTCTGCGACGGACCATCCCGCAAGCAGGCGGCGGCGGTGTAGCTCTGCGCCGTAGGCGACCCAATCGGCGCTGGCCCATTCCCGCTTACGCCGGCGGAGAGAGTCGTAGATGAAGCCGCGCGAGCGCTCCAGGGTGGCCGCCGCTTCCTTGAGGGTGCCCGAACGTCGCAGCGCCTCGGCGACTGCGGCAGCGGTCACCTCATCGATCTTCACTCCGGGCATGCCGACAAATAGGGCTTCGGTAAGTGCTTCGTCGGTGCACTCGACTTCCTCGAGGGCCGCGCACACAGCGACCAGGGCAAGCTGGAGCCATCGCTCTCGACTGCTCTTGGTGGGCTCCCACGCCGGCTCGGGTGCATTAGTGCGACTTGGTGCAGAATGTTCGCTCATCGTTATGCCTCGGGCTTTCCTTCGGCGCGCTTGCGATAGAGTCGGAGCGAGTGCTCACCGCTATAGGGGACTGCGGCGACCTCATCCCAACCCAGCTCGCTCAGGCACACGGCGAGCTGAGTGGGGTCATAGCGGGCAATACGGAAGAGAGAAAACGAACGGTCGGCGCACCGGCTGGACTGCACGATCGCCACGGCGTGCAGTGCGTAGCTGCCGGGCACCGGACAGCGGGTCTCCAGGTGCCAGTGAAAGTCGACTCGCTCAGCGTCTTTGCAGTGCCGCCAGATCGGCCCGCCCAGCCAGGTGGCGTAAGGAGCCGGGACGCCGCTGGCAAAGAGGCGGTCGCGCACTTTGATCTGCAGCGGCTCCTCGCAGGGTGCGCTGGCCAGGGGCACATCCAGCAGCAGCAAGTCGTCGGCCTCGCAGGCGAGCAGGCTTTGCCGGAGGAACTGCGGCTCGTGGTCCAGGTTCGCAAGCGTGCTGCCCAGCATCGTGATGAGCCGCCGAGTCGGCCGTCGAGTAAGCGGCCGATGCAGCTCGGTGCAAAGCGGCAGGTGGTGGAAGTTGCCCTGAAGGGCCCACACCTTGACATTGGGCGCGGTGGCCAGCCGGTCTACAGCCTGTCGGTAGGCGCAGCTCAGAAGCGGCTGACTGATATCGAGCAAGCATAGCTCGACGCTGGGCGCGCTAGCCTCCATCAAGTGCGCGGCCAGGTGGGTTTCCTGAATCCCGTCGCCTGCGCCCAGCGCCATGACCTGCAGCGGGGCGCGAGCGCTGGTGGCCACGGTCCGCTGGGCCAGCTCGCCGAGCGGCATGCGGTTGCGCAGCGTCGCAGCGGCCAGCCAGTTATGGCAAAGCGCCAGGTAATCGGAGGCGCTGTAGTGATCCAAGTAGGCGTGGGTCTGCTCCACATAGCCGCCGGCGCCGTTGAGGAAGCGCGCCAGGTCCGCGAGCAGGGGCAGTGAGTCGGCGCTCGGGGTCAGCAGGCAGTTGAGCTGCGAAGCATGCCCGACGCTCTCGGCGTCGAGCGGCGGGTCGCTGGTCTCGGTCAACGGTGGCATCAGCTGGCCCGGCACATCTGCCCAGCGCAGCTTGAGCTCGGAGACACCGATCAGCCGGATGAGCGTGGCGCGGCTTGGGGGATGGCGAGCCGTCTCGGTGAACTTCACAGTCGCGTCGGAGAGCTTGGCCCGGCGAGCCAGCTGCACGCGGCTCAAGCCGGCGGCGTTGCGCTTGTCTCGCAGAAGGCGGCCAAACTGCGTCCACTGCGATGCAGACGCTGGGGAGCTGAGCCGAATGGCCTGGACGGCCCTGCCCCCGGACTCCAGGAACTGCGCCAGCTCTTCGAGGCGCTCCAGGTGCTCGACCCAGGCCGGTTGCAGGGCCGCCTCCGCCTCGATGGCAAGCCGTCGCAGCTCGGTGAGCAGGGCCCGCAGTTGCAGCTGCACGGCCTGGAGCGCCTCGGCTGAGGAGCTCATGAACCCGATCTCCTCTTGCCAACGCGCTGCGGGGCTTGCACCGGAAGAGCCCAGTAGCGCTTGAGCTCCTCGAGGCGCGCGGGCTCCGAGCTCAACAATGCAAGCAAACTCACCAGAACCGCGCTAGGAACCCCATCCCCCGCTTGCAACCTCGATAGATACCCGAGGGATAGGTCCAGAACCGCTTGCGTGTGCCGCTGAGAATATGTTTTCCCGAGGCGGCGGATCTCCACCGCTGCACGCTGAGTCAGCTCGGCGCGGTAGGTGGCCTCCAGCACCGCGGCCAGACCCGGCACCGCTTCAAAGGAAAGCAGCACGTGCTTGCAGCGTCCGCAGGTGGGCACGGGCAGATCGGCGGGCAGCGTCAGGGCGGCGTTGCGGTAGCGACAAACTCGACCAGGCTGCGCCACCGGCCGTACGGCATGGCGACCGCAGCAGGGGCACTTGCCCGCCTTGCTTGCACGTCCCCGGGGAGCGGCTGTGCGAGGACCGCGATCCTGGGGCAGCGGCGACCCGCCGCCTGCTTCGATGGCACTCATGGGCTCACGGGCAGACCCGGCCGCGGTGAAGTCGTGGGCTCGGCGGTCTGGCTCTGCATCGTGAGTGACGTTGAGTCCGTGGATGACCAGTTGCTCCGGTCGCCGGAGTCATCGGAGTCCGCGGTTCTCGGGTCGTGGTCGGCCAGCACCGCGCAGCCTCCGCCCCGCTTCTTGGCCTGACGGCACGCCGCCTCGGCTGCCGCACGCAGCTCGGCGCGGGCCGGGACAAACTCGGTCACCGTCGTGTAGGCCAGGCCCAGCGAGGCGCTCACCCCGCGCTCGGCCAAACGCTGCAGCAGCGACTCGGCGCACCGGCGCAGGTCGCCAAGGGGCCCGTGGAGAAGGACAATAAATTCGTCCCCCGCTTGGTAGCCGCGAAACACTTCGTCGACCCCGCGGCGGACCGCTTGTCTGAGCGCATCGGCCGCGGTGCAGATGTACTGGTCCCCTGCCTCATGGCCGCGCGCATCGTTGGTGAGCTTGAGGTGATCCAAGTCCAGATAAGCCACCCCCAGCGGGCGGCCCGAGCGCAACGCCGCAGGCCAGCGCTCGGTCTGCAGCCAGTCGCCCGAGCCCAGGCCGGTGAGCGAGTCGAACTTGCTGAGGCGCTCGATGCGGCGCAGGCGAACCGAGAGCGAGTAGGCCCACCACAGCGCGTAGAAGCAGGCAGCGGCAACAGCGGCGACAGCCAGGTCAGATCCGGACATGGGGCGCTCCTTGCAAGCCGAGGGCTTGCGCGGCTCTGGAAAGCGCGGGACAGGCTTCCGCCGGTCCAGCCGGCGCTTTCCGTCTGGAGACAAAGCCCGGCTTTTGGCCGGGGGGATCGGGCAAATGGTGCGGTAGCTCGTGGGGGAGCGCGGCTTACGTGGCGCGCTCGGAGCTGTTGGCTACGGCACCGACCTGGCTCTTGGCTTGAGCGATCTCGGCGGCGGACCACCGACTGGCCACATGGGCCTCAAATTGCTGGCGGCACGCGGAGACCGTCGCCTGATAGTCGGCGATCGCCTCCTGGTAGGCCGTGAGCTTCATGCTCTCCGCCGTGGCCTCTGAGAGGCTGCGGCGAGCAACGAAGGCGGCTCTACCCCGGGCGAGCTCGGCCTGCAGGGCGCTGATCCGGAGTTCGAACCGAGCCACGGTGCGATCGATCAGGCGGGCCGTGTCGAGGAGGAACGGGTGCACCTCGGGGAGGTGACGGGCCCAAGCCGCGACCGACATACTCAGGCGCTCCGACGCTGCGAGAGTAAGCCATTCGCTAGAGAGGGGGCTGGCACCTCGCGGCCGAACGACGTTGGAGACAGCAAGGGTGGCTCCGTCGAGCCGATGAATGATTCGTTCCCTTGGCCGAGGGAGTGGTCGGGGAACTAAAACGGGGTAACAGTAAGGCCAACGACGTCGCGAAGACGGGACACTCGGCCTATTTCGGTCGAGGAGCTCGTGGATTGGCCGGCGGCTGAACTTCGACTGACCAGGCCGCGGTTAATATCGATTCAGGGGGAACGGCTGTCGCCGCGCGTCAGGGGTACACATTCTGGACGGGCACCGACCGTACTCACAACTGTGTCGGTGACGGTTGGAAAGGTGGCCAGCCCGACTACGCCGTCTCGGTTTCTGACATCCACGAGCTCAGCATGCTCAACGTGGAGTTTATAGACGCTGGCAGCTGCCAAGCGCTCAGCCGGGACACGGAACTCCCGATCGGCGTAGCTCAAAGCGGGTGTTGCCTTGAAAGGGAGCTCACTTCGCGCTACTGGCGCACCGGAGCAATCGCTCATGATCACGAACGAGACATCGCCGAGAATGCCGCCGGAGTCTGCTTGCCCGGTGTTAAAGGGCGTCCAGGTGATGATCAGGTCGAGCTTGGGATCGATCTGATCCTGACGAGCTGACTTTCCCGCTTGGGTAAAAGTAATTCGCAGCGGCGCAGGAAACGGGCTGGCACTGCGGCGCGGCTTCAAGTTCACCGGAAAAGACGCGATGCGACCACCCGGAGCCTCGATGTCAAAGGCGTAGGCGCCATCAGGAAATGTTTGGTCGAGCTCTGCCTGGGTAGCGAAGTCGCGCCGCTTGATGCGAAAAGCAGAGCCACTCTTTGTGAAGTCGACGAGCTGGCCCTTCGGGAAGGTCATCTTCACAGCGCTGGCCTTGCCGCCGTCGCGCAGGAAGACTTCGCCGAATAAATAGTAGCCGGTGGTGCCCAGCCTGCCCTGTGCGTCCTGCTTATGTAGGGTGCTCTTGCCGACAACAAAAAATGAAACATCCGGGTGTGTGGCACCGATTGCCGCCTTCGACCCATGCTGCCCGTCGGCAGTCTGGGAATGGGCCGCCGAAGAGCTCCCAACCACCACCAAGGTTAACAATCCTGTGAACCAGTGTCTCGCTTTAATCATTTCTCGCTCTGTCCACAGGCATCACATCGCGAAGCGACCCGCATGTCAATCAGGATGACGAAGCCCGCTCAGGTCGGTAGTGCTGTACCGCATCCTCTCCAGAGTCGCCGAACTGAGGCTTTACGCCAGCCCCCATAAAAGAAGGGCTCGCCACTTCTCCGACCGAGCGCCATCAGCTTCTCGATGCCGTCCTTTCCGCCAGCTTAGTTCAGCGCAGTAAGCGAAATGCGCCATTAATCCGTTTGTAACCAGCCGCAAAGCATCCGGTCGCGATCTGAATGCGCTCCGCCGGTGTTGCGGCATCATAGGCTTCGCTTGCGGTGCTTGCTACTCCTAGCTTACATGCAGCCAAGCCGACGCTGAGCCACCAGTCTCGTGCACCGCCGCGAGCCAGCAGCAGCCCAGAATTCATCGCCTCCGAGATACGGTTCTTCTCATAGAGCTCCCGTGGGTTGAGTGCGGCCCGGCTGCCAGGCTGAAGGGGAAGAACAGTGGTTAGCTTTATATCCGAAGCCTCAACTGTTTCCAAGGCAGGAGCGGGAGATGTATCCACGAAGCGAGTGGCTCGACGTCTTGAGGAGGACGCAGTCCTTACTTGCGAGCTAGAAACTCCTGCATCGACCGTGTCTCCGCTGCTTGGCGAGGCTGCATCGTCAATCAGGTGCGGCGCCGCAGAAACGGGTTCAACTGGCTTGCCGATCTCAGAAACTTTCTGTGCAGGTGTGGCGCTCATTGAGGTGGGAGGCGCTGGGAGAGGTTGGTCATTATTTGGTACTAATACAGGCAGCGCAGTTCCGGGCCCGGGTATGGCCGCATGCTCACTCCTTTTCGAGTTAAGAAAATGCATTGAAAATGACCCCGCAAGATACGCAAGCAGTCCGGATGCCAGAACACCAACTATCCAGCGGGTCGGTCTCCACATGGGAGCAGTCGCGATCACCCAACCTCGACCCGTTGACAAAACAGAGGTCGGTGGGATGGTAAAAGCACGAGCGGAATCCTCAATAATGGTGGGCTGATTCGTCACGCTTGCCGGTATCTGTGGCCTTTCGTCCGGCAAAGTCGGCGGCGCACCGCTGCTGTCAGGGATCTGTATAGGTACTTCTGAACCTGGCAACAGCTTGGTCTCACTATCAACAAGCTGCAGCTCCGGTTGCTCCAGCGAATCTCGCAGCTCGCGGCAGAACGCTGCTGCCGACTGCGTGCGCTCGGCCGGACGCCACTTTAAGGCACGCCCTAGCGCTCGCTTGACGTCGTCGTTGTATTTCAACTCCGCGATAAAGGAATCCGTCTGTGCCATCGCAGTGGGCGGGAGATCCTCACCCCGCAGCACGAAGAGGGCCGTCATCGCGAGGGAGTACACATCGGCGCGCTGGTCGACAAGTTTGCTATTCTGCAACTGCTCCGGTGCAGCATAGGTAACAGAGCCCGCTCCCTGTCCAGTGCGGGAGACAAAGGTATTGTCTTGCCCAAGCACTAAATCAAAATCGGTAAGGTAGGCGCGACCCTGATGGTCAACAAGGATGTTCTGCGGCTTTACGTCGCGGTGAACTAACCCTCGGGAATGTGCATATTCTAGAGCCTCGCCAACCTGACGCACGGCTTGCAGTGCATCGGCGCGGGAAAGCTCGTGCCGCAGCACTGCGTCGCGCAGGTCCCCGCCTGCCAGGTACGGCATGACAAAGTAGGGCAGCCCGAGGTCGTGGTCCCACTCGGGGCCAGCAAGGACCGGCACGATGTGGTCGTGGACAAGCTCCGCCATCTTGCGCGCGCCGCGCTGAAACCTATCAATGTAGGTCTGATCCTTGGCGAACTGCCCGTGCATTACTTTTAGGGCGCCTATACGAGGCTCACCCAAGCGATCGTGTGCCAGCCAGACCGTAGCGAATCCGCCTTGCCCCAGCCGCTGCATGATGCTGTAGCGATTGGCGACGAGCTCGCCCTCGTTGAGCAGGGGACCATGCCGCTGCTCGCGGCGTATTGCCAGAAGCTTGGTGTCGATGTCTGCGAGCAGTTGCGGCTGGATTCCATGTTGCATTAGAGTCTGCCGCGCCTGCTCGAGCCGCTCTCTCTCGACGCGTAGCTCTTGCAGCCGCCGGGCCGCACGCGCAACTCGCGGCTCCTCCTGCAGTGATTCCCAGCGTGCGGCGACTTCATCAGGGAAATGACGCTCGAGCTGTGTGAAGAGCTCTTCTGGATCGGCAAACTCAAGAAGCAGGTTGGTTTTGACAATCCGCGACATCCCCTGTGAAAAGTAACGTTGCTTTACCTGAAAGAAACAATCCAGGCAGAACGCATCCAGTTCCAAGTCTACCTTGAGGACTGCCGCCAACAGTTTCCTTAGGGCCGCCCGAGTCGGAGGTGTTCTTGATGGAGGAAGCATGGAGCCCTCGTCTACTCAACAGGAATAGCTGCTCGTAACACTGACGTTGAGGAGAACGCCGTCGCCATTCTGCTGAGTTCAGATGAAGCGGACGGGTGGTGACCTCTTCTCAGTGCCATTAGATCTTGTTATGCCAGCTGAGACCGTTTTCTGACGGACTCTAGCAATTGATGCACTCGGGCGCTCACGGACTCTGCGCTGGTCGCCTCGCGGACGTCCCGGCTCGTTGCAAGCCGAGATATTGCGCCACGGCGCCACCGTCCCGGCAGCCTACGCCACCCCGCGCCACCACCCAGAGCACAGGTGCTGACCTTGAGGTCGATCCGTCCCTACTCTCATGCCAGACTCAACCGCTGCGAACCTTCCCAATTGAGCCTACTGAACCCAGACGGGATCTTCGCCCTAGCGAGTAGACCGGCGCTCGTCACGGACCCGTCTCCCGGCTGCTCAACGCTCCTGGCGGCATTGACAAGGGCGCCAGCAGTGAGGCACCAACCTTGCCGCAGCTCTGAGCAACTGGCTGGCGTTATGGCGCTGCTCAGCGATCCGACTGGTTCTGGTCCCGTGCGACTACCCGCGCATACTCTGCCGCCTTCTGGAAATTCAGACGGATGCCGATGCCCGTACCATTGGTGAATTCGATGCCGCGCCGATCCAGCTCCGCCAGGATTTTTGCCAAATTGACTGGGTAGGGTTCAGTCCGACCCGTCTCGAAACCAACAACTGTTTGTAGGCCGACCCCCGCTGCCGATGCGAGCTCACCTTGGGTAATACCTAAAAGTTCCCTCGCTGAAGCAACTTGTTTACCAGAGACTTTCATTTTCTTCTTGACTCTGCCTTGGACTTTGCCTAGACCTAGCCACGTAAAATATTTACGTGGTTTCGATACCTTGTGGTTTCAAATCGGCGGACCATCCCACGCGCCGGCGCTGAAGTCTAGCGCTGAACGCAGGGACGAGGTGCGCATGAAGGGATCTCCATGCCCAGCGATCTGACCTTGCTGTCTCCAAAGGAATAGCCAAGCAGCTCCGTCGACAAAATGCCCATCTCACGATTCGGGGGAACGATTCGAGAAGGGCAGCCAGAGTTCAGGCACAGCTCACAGCCACATCGCTGCCGGGCCTACCCAAGCCGCTTCTTCAGCTCCTCAAGCTGCACCGGAGTCAGCTCAGCGAGCAGGCGAGAGACTACGTCATCCTTTTTGCCCAGCGCCTCGGACACCCGCGCCGCGCGCGAGCCGGCGATGCTCTCGGCCGTGGCATAGTGCCGGGCGGTTACCTGGAAGCTGCCGTGCCCGAGCGCATGAGCCACCATGCCGCCGGTTGCGCCGGCCTCGATCGCCAGGGTTGCATGCAGACCGCGCAGTGAGTGCGGACAGACCAGCGGCACCCCGGCGCGGTGGCAGAACCGCCGCAGCTTGCCCCAGAAGTGTTGGCGGCTTGGGACGGTCGGCCCGTCGGCGAACAGCAGCTCGCTGGGCTGCTTGCGGCGGGCCAGCTCGAGCAGCGGCGCGCGTAGACAATCGGGGACCTCGAGCCGGCGCGTCGCGTTTTCTGTCTTCCCCTCTGTGATCCAGAGCAGGAGCCCCTGCGCATCCACATCGCGGGCTACCCGGGCTCCCACTTCTCCCTGCCGCAGTCCCAGGTGCAGCATCAGCAAGATGGCAAGCGCGTCCGGGTCTCCCGCCTCGGCCAGCTCCTGGGTCGAGTCGGCGAGCTGTTTGGCCTCGTCGATCCGAAGCTGCATCTTCCCATTGTGCTTTTTGCCCAGAGCAGTGACGCCAGCGAAAGGATTGGCGCCGACCAGCCGCTCACGATGGGCCCACTTACCCCAGCCCTTGGCGCAGCTGAGAAAAAACTGGTGCGTCGCGACGGCGAGGACTCTGCCCGTGCGAGCGCTGATGCGCTGGGTCAGCTCCTCGTACAGCCGCTGGGCCTTGGTCGGAGTCAGCGAGCTGACCAGCGCAGATTGGGGCAGCCAGCTCGCCAGCGAGGTAAGGACGTGCTCCGCGGTGCTCGGCAGCACATGCCGCGCGCCGAGCAGATAGTTGTGGTAGTCCTGCAGCGACGTTTCGATGGTCAGGGATATCGTGCGCTCGGTCTCCTGTCGGCACTTGGCGATTAACGCGAGGGCTTCTTCGTGGGAAGGAACACAGACCGACTTGCGTTCTTTTCCGTCGACAAGGATAACCCGCCACTTATCCCGGTTCCGGTAGGGCCCAAGGACGTGTATATGCGCCCGGTCAGAGCGCGCTTTCGTGGGACAGAGGGAGTTTTCCAGCGCGACCAGATTCCTCTGGCGCAGGGCGCGCTTTGCCTTGCGGGCCAGCAGCTTGACGCGACTTTGGGACTCTTGGGGAGGAGCGTTCATGGGATGGACCTCTCGTTTATGGGAAGCGGCAGCATAGGCTTCTGCTTCCCACACGCGACGTCGATCCACGGCGTGTGCCGCCTTTCAATACGAGCTCGACCATTGAGGAAGGCGGCCGAGGCGGTCTAGACCTACCAGCGGTGGCCGAAGGGGCGCACCCAGTGGTGGCGATACCCCCAGCCGACAGGACGGTAAACGGGCCCGTAGACCGGCGCGGAGTAGGCGGGAGCATAGACCGGCCCCGAGTACACCGGGCCAAAAACCGGCGCCGGATAGACGGCCACGCGCGGAGCAGGCACAAAAACCGGAGCCCGGTAGACCGGGGCGCGATAGACGGCGGCCGGGACAAAGTGCGGACCGCGGAAGGGATTGGCGGAGGCATCGGTGGAGGCCGTGAGCAGCAGGGCACCAGCGAGGCCGGCAGCAGCGAGAAGTTTCTGAGTCAACATGGGGAGCCTCCTTTCGATTCGGCTTGTTCTGAACAGTGCCTATTGCAGCCGCTGTGCCAAAGGCTCCTGTAACCAGCCCAGCGACGGAGGGGCGCTCTGTGCTGTGTGAATCGGTGTTTACAGCTGTCGTGAACGAGGCTGCCGCAGGGTGCTTGGCACGGCAGCAGCACTCACTGCCGCGGCAATCCCCCCAGCTACCACACCAAGCTCGGCCCCATCACCCGCAGGCGCTCCCGGCGTGCCTCATAGTCCGGCAGGACGCGGCCGACCTGAGCCCAGAAGTCGCGGCCGTGGTCGGGATGAGCGAGGTGCGAAAGCTCGTGGACGACGACGTACTCGACCAGGGGGAGCGGGGCCTGGACGATGCGCCAGCTCAGGCGCAGCGTGCCGTCCTTGGCGGCGCTGCCCCAGCGCTTGGGCGGATCTGTGATGATAACCTTCGTTGGGACGACGCCGACCTTCGGGGCAAGCTTTAGGACCTTGGTGGTCAGGTACTCGGTGGCGCGCTGGCGATACCAGGCCACCAGCGCATCACGGACGCTTGCCGCTTCTTCCGCTGCGGGCAGGTTCGGCGGCAGCGATACGAGGAGCCGAGACCCGCGCAGACGCACCGCCGTATCGTCGGCCCCGCGCGCCAGCTGCAGCCGGTACTGCCGCCCGAGGTAGCGGCAGGAAGCGCCCGCGACCAGCTCTTTGGCGGGCATCCCGGGCGGCAGCTCGCGCTTGCGCCGGAGACGCTCCAAGATCCACAGGGCCTTATTGCGCACCAGCTCATCGAGCCGCGGGACCGCCGCCGCTTCTGGGGCGGTGACCAGGACGCCCGCTCGCGCGTCCACCGCAATCGAGACGGTGCGCCGGCGTCGACTGCGGCAGATCGCGTAGGGAATCAGCGTCTCGCCAAACCGCGCCACCGAGCGCTCCGCCGCGCGCGAAAGCGCCATCAGCCCTTTGCCTCCTTTCCCTGGCGGCGCTTGAGCAGCTCCACGATCTCCTCCGCCAGCGGCTCGATCTGCTCGTCGCTGTACTGCGAGGCGCGGAGCTGGCGCTTGATAAGCCGCCGCATCTCCTTCTGGACCTTTTCCTTCTCGCTCCAGTCCACAAGCTCGGTCTGGGGCCGCAGCGTGTCTTCGAAGATCGCTGCCAGCTCCCGCTGCGCCGCATACACCGGGCGCTCCTCGGCCGCTTCCAGGGGGCGGGTCTTGGCGGTGAGCAGGCCGTAGATTGCGTAGCTCGTCTCCGACAGGCCCAGCCGCTGCGCCGCCACCGCCCGCCCCTTCATATCAGCCTTCAGCGTCCCAAACAGCTTCAGCTGCTCCGCGGCATCGATGCGGCGCGCCTTGCGATCCGCGATAATCTGCTCCAGTCGCTGCCGCAGCGAGGAGAAAAAGACCGGGTCCTCGTCCAGCTTGACGTGGATCTCATCGCGGATCGCGTGCTCCATCTCCGAGGCGCGCGCCTCATCGGACTTCAGCGCCGCCAGCTTCTGCTCGAACTCAGGCGTAAACAGATTGACCTGCTTGACCAGGATCTGGATTCCTTCGGCGACAATCGCCTCTTCGATGAGCTTGCGCACCTTGGGTCCGCAGTCCGCGATGTCCAGTGCCTTGTCGCGATAGCGCGCCGCCGCCGCCTGGCGAATCTTGCCCAGCCACTTGAAATCGCCGACGAAGCGCACCGCCCGCGGGTCGGGCAGCAGCATGTCCAGCGATTGCGCGAAGCGCTTGAACGCCTGATCGAACTCGGCCCGCACATCCTCGGCGCCCAGCACTGCTACGCACTCGCTCAGGTCGTCCTTGTGCTGGACCCGGACGAAGAAGCGCAGCGCCGCCTGGTGGCGGGTCTCAAGCCGCGGCAGCTCATCGGTCTTGGGCTTCATCGCCCCCTGCACATCGGACGGCGAGAAGATCGACAGCGCCTCTTCCAGCGCCTCGGACACGCCCCAATAGTCGACGACCAGGCCGTAGGTCTTCACGTCGTCATAGACCCGGTTCACCCGCGCGATGGCCTGCAGCAGCGTGTGCTCTTTGAGCGGCGAGTCCAGATACATGACCTGCTCGATCGGCGCATCGAACCCGGTCAGCAGCATGTCGCAGACAATCAGGATCGACAGCGGCTCGGCGGGCTTGAGGAACCGCTCGAT
>Ga0075163_10005877_pt1 | contig 16301 bp, 16 predicted proteins | sample JI1023141ADNA_FD_71478 | JGI IMG/M metagenome (GOLD analysis project Ga0075163, IMG submission 71478) | Wastewater effluent complex algal communities from Wisconsin, to seasonally profile nutrient transformation and Carbon sequestration -... | ecosystem: Engineered > WWTP > Effluent > Algae...
CCGGCGCGCCGGCGGCGCGGCTGGCCGCGCTCGACGCGCTGGGCGCGCGGATCGCCGCCGCTGGCTACCAGCCGCTGATCGCGACCTGGCACAACGACCGCGCCGACCTGCTGCGCGGCGCCGGTCGCCTCGACGCGGTCGACGCGGAGCTGGTGGCCGCCGCCAACGCCGCCGCCGCGGCCGGCGACGACGACCTGCGGGCGCGCGCGCTGCTCAACCGGCTGCGCCTGGCGTTCATGCTGGGACGGCCGGACACCGCGGCGATCGAGGCCGACGCGGCCGCGGCGGTGGCGCGCATGCGCAACGCGGCGATGACCGCCGAGCTCGATGTCAGCATCGGGCGCGTCCGCACGGTGGCCGGCGACTACCCGGCGGCGGTCGAGCGCCTGACCGCCGCGCTGGCGATCTACGACGCGCTGCCGCTGCCGACGCCGCGGCGGACCACCGCCGTGCTGCAGGACCTCGGCGGCGCGCTCCAGATGACCGGCGCGCTCGATCGCGCGCAGACGATCTACGATCGCGGCTACGCGCTCGCGGCGGCGGCGTTCGGGCCCGACGCCGCGGCGACGCTCGAGCTGCGCGGCGCGCGGGCGACCAACCTGATGTATCGCGAGCAGCCCGAGGCGGCCGCCGAGCTGGCGGCGGTGGCCGACGGGCTCGCGCGCCAGGGCGCCGCCGCGAGCCCGGAGCTGATGGCCGTGCAAGGCTATCGTTGCGAGCTGGCGATCGCGGCCGACGACCGCGTGGGCGGCCGCGAGGTGTGCCCGGCGGCGGTCGCGATCGGCGCGGCCGTGTTCGGCCCGGACAGCCCACAGCTGGTGTGGCCGCTGATCGTCGACGCGCGGTTCGCGCTGCTCGACGGTGCGCCCGGCCACGCCGCCGCGCAGCTCGAGCGCGCGCTGGCGATCAGCGCGACCGGCGCGCCCAACCCGCTGTTGCCGGCGCTGGCGGCCGGCCACCTGGCCCGCGCCTATCGCGTGCTGCACGACCGCCGCGCCGCGGCGCAGCTGCGGACGGCGCGCGCGGCGCTGACCGCGCAGGCTGATCAGCCCGAGGCCGCGGCGCTCTTGGCCGAGCTCGCCGACTGACGGCGCGCCCCGCCGGGAAGTAAGCCGGGTAAGCGCAGGCGCGGCGCGGCGCGGGCGTAGAGTCGCGCGCGATGACGCTCCTCCCAACGACGATGGTCGGCAGCTACCCGCGGCCGCAGTGGTTCACGCAGCAGCTGGCGGGGCGCGACGTGCTCGAGGCGTTCAAGGTCGCGTCGCACGCCGAGGCGTTCCACGACGCGACGCGCACGGTGATCAAGGACCAGGAGGACGCGGGGCTCGACATCCTCACCGACGGCCAGATGTGGTTCGACGACTACCACATGGGGATCGGCTCGTTCCTCTGGTACTGGCTCGAGCGCACCGGCGGGTTCTCGCCCGAGAAGCTGCCGCACCCGGCGCGCGGCAAGGCCAAGGGCCGCGACGTGTGGGCGCTCGACGAGGCCGGCGGCGTCGGCGTCGTGGGGCCGATCGAGCGCGGCCCGGTGCGCATGGAGCTCTTGTACCGCTGGGCGCAGAGCCACACCGCGAAGCCGATCAAGGCGTGCATCGGCGCCGGGCCGGTGCAGCTGTCGACGCTGGCGCACTTCAAGCGCGGGCCGGTCAAGGACCGCTACGATCTGTCGCGGGCGCTGGCCGACGTGTTCGCCGCCGAGATCGGCGAGGTGATCGCCGCCGGCTGTCGCTACATCCAGCTCGAGGACCTCGGCGCGTGGATGCCGTTCCTGTCGGGCGACAAGGACTACGCGTGGGTCAACGAGATCGTGGACCGCACGATGCGCGGCATCGATCGCACGGCGGTCGCGACGTCGTGGCACTTCTGCATGGGCAACGCGTGGGGCAACAAGCTCGAGGGCATGACCGCCGGCGGCTACCGAGCGATCTTGCCGCACTACCTCGAGGTCGCCGTCGACGAGTACGTGCTCGACTTCGCGTGCCGCGAGATGGCCGACGCCGATCTGCTGCGGCAGCTGCCGGCCGACAAGCGCATCGCCGCCGGCGTGATCGACGTGCGCACGCTGGAGATCGAGCACCCCGAGCAGGTGGCCGAGCGCATCCGCAAGGTGCTCGCGCACATCGAGCCCGAGCGGGTGACGTTGACCACCGACTGCGGGCTCAAGCAGCTGCCGCGCACCTGCGCGCGCGAGAAGCTGCGCGCGCTGGCCGAGGGCGCCGCGATCGTGCGGCGTGAGCTGAGTTGCAGGGGGCTCGTCGCCGAGCCCCCCTCGATCCCGGCCAAGCCGGGATCGAGCCTCCCCCCGCGACGCGAGACAGGCCGCGGGCCGAAGGGCGGCGCCTGACGTCTACAGGTTGGCGACGGCGGCGGCGCAGGTGGCCGGGTCGAGCACCGCGGCGCCGAGCGTCTCGCTCTGCTCGCCTTCGCGCGCGACCTTGATCGACACCTCGATCAGCAGCCGATCGGCCAGCGCGCGGACCGTGACGGCGGGCGTCCCGCCCTCGAGCGCCTGGTCGTAGAGCGCGACGTCCTTGCCGTTGCACACGGCGGTCAGCTTGATCGCCGCGGTCGGCGCGACGTTGTCGCCGCCCTTGGCGGTGGTCTTGCTGGTGAGGGTGAGCGTGGCGGCGCCGCTGGTCATGGGCTTGTCGACCTCGAGCGCGATGGCCGCGCCGGTCGGCGCCGCGTAGCCGTCGGTCGCCAGCGCCGCGGTGAGCTTGGTCGCGGTCGCCTCATCGAGGGTGGCGCCGAGCGCCAGCTCCTCGCCGGTGCCGCCGACGAACGCGACCTTGAGCGCCGCCTCGCCGTTGGTCACCTCGCCGACCACGCACGCGGCGGCGTGCGCCTTGGCAGCCCAGGCGAAGCAGCCGCGCGGCGGCTCCTGGCCGGCGGTGACCGTGATCGCCGCCGGCGCGGGCGGCGGGGGCGCCGGCGCGGCGTCGGGGCTGGCCGCCGGCGGGGCGACCGGCGGGGCGCTGCCGGTGCCGGGCGTCGCCGTGCCACCAGCGCCCTTGGCGCCGGAGGCCTTGCTCTTGCATCCGCTGGCCACGGCGCAGGCGCCCGCGAGGAGCGTCGCCGTGATGAGGAGTCGCTGGTTCATGGGCCCCGGCATAACACGTGCCGGGGGCGATGTAGTCCGGGAACCGGACCGAGCACGGCGGCGTCGCTAGCGGGCGTTCAGCAGCGCCTGGGCCCGCGACCACACCACGGCGGCGGTGACGTCGTCGTCGGCGCGGATCGTCACGACGATCGGCCCGCCCTGATCGTCGACCGCCAGGTGGGTGTGCACGAGCATGGCGGGGTCGTAGGCCATGTACGTCGTCGGGTAGCCGAGCGTGGCCATGCGGGCGCGGTGGCAGAGCAGCGCGTGGCTCAGGTACGCCGGCGACAGGCCGGGCACGGCCTTGAACGTGACGCGCGCGCCGGCGAGCACGCCGTTCTCGCGATACGCGACGACGCTGGCGATGTCGTGGCGGTGGTACAGCGGCGTGTGAGTCAGCTCCTCGGCGGTGAGTCCGGTGCAGAACGTGCGCTCGACCTCGAGGAGGTTGCGCGCGATCGCGCGGTGCTGCTGGGCCTCGGCGCGCTGCCGCGCGGCGTCGGCGTCGTGGGCGGCGCTGGCGTCGCGGGCCACGCTCCAGCAGGGCACCCAAGCGGTCACGCGCTCGCCACCCGACGTGGTCTGGTCGGAGAGGGCCTGGTTGCCGCAGGTGTAGCTGGCGCTGCCGCGGCCGGCGCGCTCGGCGTCGGCGGCCATGGCCTCCTGGACGTCGGCGGCGCGGTCGTGGGCCGCGGCCTCGTCCAGGTGCTCGCGGTAGCTCTTGGGGCGCTCGGTCGCGGGCGCAGAACCCGCGCACGCGGCGACGAGCGCGACGAGGAGGATCGACGGGTTGGCGCGCATGCCCGACGATGCTGCATACCGAGGGCCAGGGGCGCGCGTCTCCGCGGCGCGGCGATCGAAGGGCGCGGAATGCGCGCCGATCGTCGGCGGCACGATGCTCGCACGAAGCCTCTGCGCGAAATCGAGGCGTCCGGCGGGCATGACTGTTGCTGTTCATACGAGCACATCTTCGGTCGTAGGAGGCTCCGTCATGCGCGCAGGAGCTGAGGACGCGTTTCGAGACGAACTGGCCGCTCGCGGCGTCACCCGTCGAGACTTCATGGGGTTCTGCTCGGGAGTGGCCGCGCTCCTGGCCTTGCCGAAGTCGGCGGTCGGCCAGATCGCCGACGCGCTCGCGACCAAGCCCAAGCCGGTGCTGGTGTGGCTGGAGTTCCAGGACTGCTGCGGCAACAGCGAGTCGTTCCTCCGCGCCAGCAAGCCGACCGCCGGCGACGTGATCCTCGACCTGCTGTCGGTCGACTACCACGAGACGATCATGGCCGCGGCGGGCCACCAGGCCGAGGCCGCGCTCGAGCAGGCGGTGTCCGCCAACAAGGGCAAGTACATCGTCGTCGTCGAGGGCTCGATCCCGACCGGCGCCGACGGCGCGTACTGCACGATCGGCGGCAAGTCGGCGCTGCAGATCGCGCGTGCGGTGTGCCACGACGCCCTGGCGGTGATCAGCGCTGGCACCTGCGCGGCGTTCGGCGGCCTGCCGGCGGCGTCGCCCAACCCGACCGGCGCGCTCAGCGTCGGCGAGGCGGTGCCCGGCATCCGCACGCTGATCAACCTGCCCGCGTGCCCGGTCAACGCGGAGAACTTGACGGCGGTCATCGCGTACTTCGTCACGTTCGGGAAGTGGCCGGCGACCGACCGCCTGAACCGCCCGCTGTTCGCCTACGGCAAGACGATCCACGACAACTGCGAGCGGCGCGCGCACTTCGACGCTGGCCAGTACGTCGAGCGCTTCGGCGACCCTGGCCACCGCATCGGCTACTGCCTGTACAAGATGGGCTGCAAGGGCCCGGTCACCAGCCAGAACTGCCCGAACATCCGCTGGAACGAGGGGACCAACTGGCCGATCGGCTGTGGCCACCCGTGCATCGGCTGCGCCGAGCCGCAGTTCTGGGACAGGATGACGCCGTTCTACGCGCACCTGACCGGCGTGCCCGGGTTCGGCAGCGCGGCCGACATCGACAAGATCGGCCTGTACGCTACTGCTGGCGTCGCCGCGGCGATGACCACCCACGGCTTGGTGCAGCTCGGCCGCAAGGCCTACGACCGCCGCAAGGCCGCGGCGGCCGCCCCGCCGCCGGCGCCGAAATCCACCGAGGCCGCGGCGCCGCCGCCGGCGCCTGCGTCCACCGAGCCACCCGCCGGAGGTGCGTCGTGACCCACATCGTCGTCGATCCCGTCACCCGCATCGAGGGTCACCTGCGCATCGAGGCCGAGGTCGATGGCGGCGTCGTCCGGGACGCCTGGTCGTCCTCGACGATGTTCCGCGGCATCGAGATCATCTTGCAGGGCCGCGACCCGCGCGACGCCTGGGCGTTCACGCAGCGCATCTGCGGCGTGTGCACGACGGTCCACGCGATCGCGTCGATCCGCGCGGTCGAGGACGCGATCGGCGCGACGCCGCCGCCCAACGCGCGCGTCTTGCGCAACCTGATCATGGCCGCGCAGTGCGTCCAGGATCACGTCATCCACTTCTATCACCTGCACGCGCTCGACTGGGTCGACGTCGTGTCGGCGCTGTCGGCCGACCCCGCGGCCACCGCCACGCTCGCGCAGTCGCTGTCGGACTGGCCCGAGTCGAGCCCGACCTACTTCGCGGGGATCAAGGCGCGGCTCAAGGCGTTCGTCGATCGCGGCCAGCTCGGCCCGTTCGGCAACGCGTACTGGGGCCACCCGGCGTACCGGCTGCCGCCCGAGGCCAACCTGATGGCGGTGGCGCACTACCTGGCGGCGCTCGAGTGGCAGCGCGAGTTCATCAAGCTGCACGCCGTGCTGGGCGGCAAGAACCCGCACCTGCAGAGCTTCCTGGTCGGCGGCATGGCGACGCCGGTCGATCCGAGCTCGCCGGCCGCGCTCAACGTCCACACGATCACCGCGCTGCAGAAGCTGATCGCCGGCGCGCGCGACTTCGTCAGCAAGGTCTACATCCCGGATCTGCTGGCGGTCGCGTCGTTCTACAAGGACTGGGCCGGCATCGGCGCCGGCGTCGGCAACTACCTGGTCTACGGCGAGTACCCGCTGACCGAGGGCGCCAACGCGCCGCGCTACCTGCCGGGTGGCGTGATCCGCGGTCGCGATCTGTCGAAGGTCGAGGCCTTCGCGCCCGACAAGATCACCGAGCAGGTCACGCACTCCTGGTACGACTACAGCGGCGGCGACGCGGCGGCGCTGCACCCGGCGATGGGCGAGACCCGCCCGCACTACACCGGGCCCAAGCCGCCGTACGAGCGGCTCGACACGGCCGGCAAGTACTCGTGGCTGAAGTCGCCGCGCTACGACGGCGCGCCGATGGAGGTGGGGCCGCTGGCGCGGATGCTGGTGGCGTACGCGTCGGGCCACGCCCAGGTGAAGGCGCTGGTCGACGGCGCGCTGGCCAAGCTCGGGGTCGGCCCCGAGGCGCTGTTCTCGACGCTGGGGCGGGTCGCGGCGCGCGGCCTCGAGACCCAGCTCCTGGTCGACAAGCTCGGCGACTGGGTCGACGAGCTGGCCAGCAACATGGACAAGGGCGACCTGCGCATCCACGACAGCGATCGCTGGGATCCGGCGAGCTGGCCCAAGGACAGCGCGGGCGCGGGCTTCCACGAGGCGCCGCGCGGCGCGCTCGGGCACTGGGTCCACGTCAAGGGCGGCACGATCGCCGGCTACCAGTGCGTCGTGCCGAGCACGTGGAACGCCGGGCCGCGCGACGGCAAGCAACAGCCCGGGCCGTACGAGGCGGCGCTCCTGGGGACGCCGGTCGCTGACCCCGAGCAGCCGCTCGAGGTGCTGCGCACGGTGCACTCGTTCGATCCGTGCATGGCGTGCGGGGTCCACGTGGTGGATCCGAAAGGGCGCGAGCTCGCTCGCGTGCAGGTGCGGTGATGGTGGCCCCGGCGCGCGCGCCCGCGACCCCGGCGGCCCCGGCGCCGCCCGCGACGCCGCCCGCGCACGGCGGCCCGCTCGAGCCGGTCTACGTCTGGGATCTCGTCGTGCGGTTGAGCCACTGGGCGATCGTGCTGTCGATCCTGGTGTTGACGGTGACCGGCATCGACATCGCGCGGCCGTTCCTCGAGGGCGGCGACGGCAAGGCCGGCTTCACCACCGGCTACGTGCGGATCGTGCACTTCTACGCGGCGCAGGTGTTCTCGCTGGCGGTGTTCGCGCGGCTGGTGTGGATGATCACCGGGCCGCGGCGCAGCGGGTGGCGGCAGTTCATCCCGGCCAGCGCGCAGCGGCGGCGCGACATGATCGGGACGCTGAAGTTCTACCTGATGCTGCGGCCCAGCCCGCCGCCGGCGACCGGCCACAACCCGATGGCCGGCTTCATGTACCTCGGCGTGTTCGGGCTGTACGTGCTGATGATCCTCACCGGCTTCGCGCTGTACTCGGTCAGCGCGTACACGTCGTACATGCGGGGCTGGCAGTTCTTGCTCGGCGTGTTCCACGGCGCGCAGGGCGCGCGATGGCTGCACCACGTCACGATGTGGGTGCTACTGTGCTTCGCGGTGCAGCACTTCGCGAGCGCGCTCCTGACCGCGCGCGTCGAGAAGAACGGCACGCTCGACTCGATCTTCAGCGGCTACAAGTTCCTCCCCAAAGATCGGCGGAAGGACGATGAGTGATCGCATCCCCATGCTGGTGCTGGGCCTCGGCAACGTGCTGTGCGCCGACGATGGCGTCGGCGTGGTGGCGCTGCACCAGCTGTGCGATGCGTGGGACCTGCCGGCCGGCGTGGTGGCGATCGACGGCGGCACGCTGGGCCTGGCCCTGCTGCCGCTGGTCGAGCGCGCCGACCGCGTGATCTTGATCGACGCGGTGCGCGCCGACGGGCCACCGGGGACGCCGGTGCGGCTCGCTGGCGACGCGGTCGCGCCGGCGGTGCGCGATCGGCTGTCGCCGCACCAGATCGGCGTGGCCGACCTCCTGGGCGGCGCGGCGCTGCTCGATCGCTACCCGCGCGAGGTGGTGATCGTCGGCGTGGTGCCGGCGTCGGTCGACCTGGCCTTCGAGCGCACGCCGGCGGTGGCCGCGGCGCTGCCCGCGCTGGTGGCGCGGGTGGTCGCCGAGCTGGCCGACCACGGCTTCGCGCCGGTGGCGCGCGGACCTACCCGCGCGGAGAGGAGACGCGACGATGCCGCGCGCGCCCTTGGACTCTGAGCTGCGGAGTGCTCGTCGCCGAGTTCCTGTCGATCCGGGGACCGAAGCTGTCGGCCTGCGGATCGAGGTGCGAGGCACGGTGCAGGGCGTGGGCTTCCGCCCGTGGGTGTACCGCGTCGCGCACGAGGTCGGCGTCGGCGGGCGCGTGCGCAACCACGCCCGCGGCGTGACCGTCGAGGCGTTCGGCGGCCCGGCGGCGCTCGCCGCGCTGGTCGCCCGGCTGCGCGAGCCGCCGGCGCCGGCGCACGTGCGGGAGCTGACCACCGCGCCGATCCCCGTCGAGGCGGTCGCCGACTTCGTGATCGAGCGCAGCGAACCCGGCGGCGCGCGCGCGCTGTCGATCCCGCCCGACCTCGCGACGTGCGTCGACTGCGCCCGCGAGATCAGCGATCCGGACGACCGGCGCTACCACTACCCGTTCACCAACTGCACCGCCTGCGGTCCGCGCTTCACGATCGCCACCGGCGTCCCCTACGATCGCGCGGCGACGACGATGGCGCCGTTCGCGATGTGCCCGGCGTGCCAGCGCGAGTACGACGACGTCGGCGATCGCCGGTTCCACGCGCAGCCCAACGCCTGTCCGGTGTGCGGACCGCGGCTGACGCTGCTCGAGCCAGACGGCCAGCCGGTCACCACCGGCGAGCCGCTGGCGATCGCGGCGTCGCGGCTGGCGGCCGGGGCGATCGTCGCGATCAAGGGGCTGGGCGGCTTCCACCTCGCGTGCGACGCGCGGCGCGGCGACGTCGTCACGCTGCTGCGCGCGCGCAAGCACCGCGACCACAAGCCGTTCGCGGTCATGGTCAGCGGGCTGGCGGCGGCGCGGGCGCTGGCCGACATCGACGCCGACGAGGCCGCGCTGCTGACCGCGGCCGAGCGGCCGATCGTGCTGGTCCACCGGCGCGCCGGCGTGACCCGCGGCGTCGCGCTCGAGGTCGCGCCCGACACTGACTGGCTCGGGCTGATGCTGCCGTACACGCCGCTGCATCATCTGTTGATGGCGGCGGTCGACCGGCCGCTGGTGATGACGTCGGGCAACCGCGCCGACGCGCCGATCTGCGCCGAGCTCGACGACGCGCTGGCCCGGCTGGGCGGCATCGCCGACGCGTTCCTGGTGCACGATCGCGACATCGCCACCCGCTGCGACGACTCGGTGGCGCGGGTGATCGCCGGCAAGCCGACGCTGCTCCGCCGCTCGCGCGGCTGGGTGCCGCGGCCGGTGACGCTGGCGCGGCCGGTGACGCAGCCGGTGCTGGCGGTCGGCGGTCAGCTGAAGAACACGTTCTGCCTGGCCGCCGGCGACTGCGCGTACCTGGGCCCGCACATCGGCGACCTCGACAACCTCGCGGCGCAGGACTTCCTGACCGACGCGGTGGCGCGGATGCAGGCGCTCTTGCGGATCACGCCGACGGTGATCGCCTACGACGCGATGCCCGACGGGCCGTCGGCGCTGTGGGCCGAGCGCCAGGTCGTGCCGCGGCGGATCGCGGTGCAGCACCACCACGCGCACGTCGTCAGCGCGATGGCCGAGCACGGCCTGGAGGCGCCGGTGATCGGCGTGGCGTTCGACGGCACCGGCTGGGGCCCCGACGGCACCGCGTGGGGCGGCGAGATCCTGCTGGCCGACGCGCGCCGCTACCGCCGGCTGGCGACGCTGCGGCCGATCGCGCTGGCCGGCGGCGACGCGGCGATCCACGCGCCGTGGCGGATCGCGCTGGCGCTGTGCGAGGACGCGTTCGACGGGGCGCTGCCCGAGCTGGTGTGCCACCGCTTCGCGCGGATCCCGCCGGGCGAGGTGGCGGTGGTGCGGCAGATGCTGCACGCCCGGGTCAACGCGCCGCTGGCGCGCGGCCTGGGCCGCTACTTCGACGGCATCGCGGCGCTCGTGATGCGCCGGCCGCGCGCCCACTACGAGGCCGAGCTGGCGATGGCGTGGACCGCGGTGGCCGACCCGCGCGAGCGCGGCCGCTATCCGTGGGCGATCGATCGCGCGGCGGTGGTGCCCGAGCTGGACCTCCGGCCGATGGTGCGCGCGGTGGTGGCCGATCTGGCCCACGGCGCGCCGACCGCGACGATCGCGGCGCGCTTCCACGAGACCATCGTGGCGGCGACCGCGGCGGTGGTGGCCGAGGCGGCGGCCCGGCTCGGTGGCCCGACGGTGGTGCTGACCGGCGGCGCGCTGGCCAACCCGCGGCTGGCCGAGGGGCTGGTGGCCGGCCTGGCCGGGCTCGACGTGCGTCGCCACGGCGAGGTGCCGCCCGGCGACGGTGGCCTGGCGCTGGGCCAGGCGGTGATCGCGGACGCGCAGGTCCGCGCCGGAGGTATCGCATGTGCCTAGGTGTGCCTGGCCGGGTGATCGAGATCGAGGACGGCGTGGCCACCGTCGACTTCTTCGGCGTGAAGCGGCGGGTGCGGCTCGACGTCGTCGACGCGCCGGTCGCCCCCGGCGACTACGTGCTGAACCACGTCGGCTTCGCGATCCGGCGCATCCCGGCCGAAGAGATCGCCGACACGCTGGCGCTGTACGACGAGCTGTTGCGGTCGGCGTCCGACGATCTGCTGGGCAACGACGTGCGCGGCGAGCTCGACGCCACCGAGGTGCCGCGGTGAACGACCTCGAGGCGATGCGCTTCCGCGACCCGGTGCGCGCGCGCGCGCTGGCCGACGCGCTGACCCAGCTGGTGCGCGGCGCGGCGCGCCCGCCGGAGCGCCCGCTCGCGGTGATGCACGTGTGCGGCAGCCACGAGCAGGCGATCGCGCGGTTCGGGCTGCGGGCCACCTTCCCCGAGGGGCTCGACGTGATCATGGGCCCCGGCTGCCCGGTGTGCGTGACCGACGTGCCCGAGGTCGACGAGGCGGTGGCGCTCGCGCGCCAGGGCGTGCGCATCGCGACCTACGGCGACATGCTGCGGGTGCCCGGCACCTCGCAGTCGCTGGCCGACGCCCGCGCCGCCGGCGCGACGGTCGACGTCGTCTACAGCGTGACCCAGGCGGTCGAGCTGGCGCGGACGATCGACGAGGAGCTGGTGTTCTTCGCGTCGGGGTTCGAGACCACCGCGGTGGCCACCGCCGCGGTGATCCTCGCCGGGCCGCCGGCCAACTTCTCGATCCTGTCCGCGCACAAGTACATCCCGCCCGTGATGGAGATCGTGGCCGAGATGCCGGGCACCCGCGTCGAGGGGTTCCTGGCGGCCGGCCACGCCGCGACGATCACCGGCTGGGGCGTGTTCACGCCGTTCGTCGCGCGCCACCGCGTGCCGGTGGTGGTGGCGGGGTTCGAGCCGCTCGACGTGCTGGCCGGCCTGGTGCGGCTGGTCGAGCTGATCGTCGACGGCGACGCCCGCGTCGACAACGCCTACCCGCGCTGCGTCGACGAGCACGGCAACCGCGCGGCGCAGGCGATGCTGTGGCAGGTGTTCGAGCCGATGGGCGGCCGCTGGCGCGGCATCGCGCACGTGCCCAACGGCAACCTGCGGCTGCGCGACGCCCACGCGCGATGGGACGCGCGGCGGCGGTTCAAGATCGACCTGGCCGCGCTGTGGGATCACGCGCCGCCGGCGCTGGTGCAGCACTGCCAGTGCGGGGACATCATGGCCGGCATCAGCTCGCCGCACGCGTGCTCGTTGTTCGGGACCGCGTGCACGCCCGACGCGCCGGTCGGCGCGTGCATGGTGTCGACCGAGGGTACCTGCCGGATCTGGCACCAGTACGGCGGCCGTCCCGATCTGCGGCCGCGCGCCGCCGGAGCCAAGCCATGAGCGACCTCGCACGCCTGCGTCCGGTCGACGACCGCATCAGCCTCAAGTACGGCGCCGGCGGCCGGGCGATGCGCGCGCTGATCGAGCAGATCTTCGCCGACGGCCTGGGCGACGTGCCGGGCGGCGTCGGCCTGGCGGCGATGGACGACGGCGCGGTGATCCCGCTCGGCGATCGCTGGCTGGTGCTCACCACCGACTCGCACGTGGTCAAGCCGCGGCGCTTCCCCGGCGGCGACATCGGCCGGCTGGCGGTCGCCGGCACGGTCAACGACCTGGCGATGATGGGCGCGACCGAGCCGCTGGCGCTGACCTGCGCGGCGATCGTCGAGGAGGGCTTCCCGCGCGCCGAGCTGGAACAGATCTGGGCGTCGATCCGCGCGACCTGCGTCGAGGCCGGGACCACGGTGGTCACCGGCGACACCAAGGTGATGGGCAAGGGCGAGCTCGACGGCCTGGCGCTCAACACCACCGGCGTCGCGATCACGTCGCGCTACGTGCGCGACTGCGGGCTGGCGCCCGGCGACCTGTTGATCGTGACCGGCACGGTCGGCGACCACGGCCTGGCGGTGATGGCCGCGCGCCACGCGCTCGCGCTGGAGTTCGAGCTGCGCTCCGACGTGGCGCCGGTCAACGGGCTGGTGCGCGCGGCGCTGGCCGTCGACGGCGGCGGCGTCGTGGCGATGAAGGACCCGACCCGCGGCGGGCTGGCCAGCGCGCTGGCCGAGATGGCGGGCAAGAGCCGGGTCGGCGTCGAGGTGCACGAGCCGGCGGTGCCGGTGAGCGACGCGGTGCGCGCGGCCGGCGAGCTGCTCGGCATCGACCCGCTGGTGGTGGCCAACGAAGGCAAGGTGGTGCTCGGCGTGCGGCCGGCGGCGGTCGACGCGGTGCTGGCGGCGCTGCGCGCGCACCCGCTGGGCGCGGCGGCGGCGGTGATCGGGGTGTGCACCGACGAGCGCCCGGGCGCCGTGGTGCTCGACACCGGCTTCGGCCGCCGGCTCTTGAGCGAGGCGGAGGGCGAGCTGCAACCGCGGATCTACTGAGGAGGACGCCATGGACGAGCGACCGCACATCCACGTCGAGCATCAGGGCGCGGTCGGCATCTTGACCATCGATCGCCGCGCCCGGTTCAACTCGCTCGACGTCGAGACCGCGCAGGACCTGCGGCGGGCCGGGCTGCAGCTCGCGCGCGATCGCGGCGTGCGCGCGGTGATCCTGCGCGGCGCCGGCGGCGTGTTCTGTAGCGGCGCCGACCTGAAGTACATCGCGGCGGGCGGCGATCGCGAGGACCTCGGCTACCTGCGGCCGCCGAGCGGCGACGACGCGGCGCCCGGCTACGGCGCGGTGTTCAAGCAGATCCTCGAGTACATCCACTCGACGATCTCCGAGATCCGCCGCTCGCCCAAGCCGTGGCTGGCGGTGGTCGACGGGCCGGCGGCGGCCGGCGGGCTGGGGCTGGCGCTGGCGTGCGACCTGGTGATCGCGTCGGAGCGGGCGTGGTTCGAGTGGGCGTACCTGAAGACCGGGCTGACCGGCGCCGAGAGCTCGACGTTCTTCCTGCCGCGGCTGGTCGGCTTCCACAAGGCGATGGAGCTGGTGCTGCTGAGCCCGCGGCTGCCGGCGCGCGAGGCGGCGGCGCTGGGGCTGATCAACGCGGTCCACCCCGACGACGCGATCGACGCGGCCGGGCTGGCGCTGGCCGAGCGCCTGGCCGAGGCGCCGACCGAGGCGGTGGGCGTGGCCAAGGATCTGCTCAACCGCGCGCTCGGCATGGACCGGCTCGACCTGCACCTCGACGCCGAGCTGAGCGAGCTGGCGCGGATCGCCGACGGGCGCAACTTCGCCGAGGGGCTGGCGGCGTTCTTCGCGCGGCGCCCGCCGCAGTTCGGGGCGACCTGATGCACGAGTACGGCATCGTCGCGTCGCTGATCGAGCGGGTCGCGCAGGAGGCGACGCCGCGGCGAGCGCGCGTGCACCGCTTGCACGTCGCGATCGGCGAGCTGGCCGGCGTCGACGTCGAGCTGTTGCAGACGGCCTACGTGACGTTCCGGCCGGCGACGGTGTGCGCCGAGGCCGAGCTCGCGGTGCGGGCGGTGGCGGCGGCGTGGACGTGCCCGGGCTGCGCGCGCGCGCTGGCCCCGGGCGCGCCGCTCCAGTGTCCGGTGTGCGGACGGCCGGCGCGGCTGGCCGCGGGCGACGAGATCGTGCTCGAGCGGATCGAGCTGGAGGTCCCCGATGTGTGACACCTGCGGTTGCGGCGATCGCGAGCTGGTGGCGGTCGAGGTCCACGAGCGCATCCTGGCCGGCAACGACGCGATGGCCGCACACAACCGCGCGCACTTCGTCGCCACCGACGTGCTGGCGATCAACCTGATGGGCTCGCCGGGATCGGGCAAGACGGCGCTGCTCGAGGCGACCGCCCGGGCCAGCGGCGGCCGGCTGCGGCTGGGCGCGGTGAGCGGCGACCTCGCGACCGACCGCGACGCCGTGCGGCTCAACCGCGCCGGCGTGCCGTCGCGCGCCATCACCACCGGATCGGCGTGTCACCTCGACGCCAAGCTGGTGCACGCCGCGCTGCACGACCCGCCGTGGGGCGCGCTCGACGTGTTCTTCATCGAGAACGTCGGCAACCTGGTGTGCCCGGCGATCTACGACCTCGGCGAGGCGGCGCGGGTGGTCGCGCTGGCGGTGACCGAGGGCGAGGACAAGCCGATCAAGTACCCGGTGATGTTCAAGACGGCGGACCTGGTGCTGTTGACCAAGTGCGATCTGCTGCCGCACCTCGACGTCGACGTGCCGGCGATCGAGGACGCGCTGGCCCGGGTGATGCCGGCGCCGCGGATGATCCAGGTGTCGGCGCGCACCGGCGCCGGGATCGACGCGTGGCTGGCGTGGCTGGCGGCGCGGCGGGCCGCGCTGCACGTGCGCGGGCAGGCGCCGGCGCTGGCGGCGGTCCATGTCGGCTGAGGTCGCGCTGACGCTCGGCGCCGCGGCGGCCAGCGTCGGGGCGCTGCACGCCCTGGCGCCGGACCACTGGCTGCCGATCGCGGCGGTCGGCCGGGCCCAGGGCTGGTCGACCGCGCGGACCGCGCGGGTGGCGCTGGGCTGCGGGCTGGGCCACGTGACGGTGTCGGTGCTCCTCGGGCTCGTCGGCCTGGCGACCGGGCGCGGGGTGGTGACGATGCTCGGCGGTCGCACCGCGGCGGTGTCGGGGGTGCTGCTGGTCGGGTTCGGCGTGGCCTACGCGGTGTGGGGGCTGCGCCACGCGCGCGCGCACCTGCACGGCCACCACCACGACCACTACGATCACGTCCACGCCCCGGGCCGCCTCGGAGCGCGGGCGCTGTTCGCGATCTACGCCGCGGACCCGTGCGTCGCGGTGATCCCCATCCTGTTCGCGGCGGCGGCGCTGTCGGTGCCTGCGACGGTGGCGATCGTCATGACCTACGAGCTCGCGACGATCGTCACGATGGTGACCCTGGTGGCGGTGGCGCGCGCGGGCGTCGCGCGGCTGCGTGGCCCGCGCGTCGAGCGGTGGGCCGCGAGCGCGGCGGGTGCGTCGATTGCAATGACCGGGATCGCGGTCGCGCTGCTCGGTTGGTAGCGCGCAGCGCTGGCAGCGCGGATCGGCGATCCCGCAACCGGTGCGCACGCGATCGCGTCAGCGCCGCGCTGGCGCTGGCATATCCGGTGCACCGACGAAGACCGCCATGGCGACGCCGACCCGCGTTGCGACGCTGGAACCGGACCTCGACGCACTGCTCGCGACCGAGCGGCGGCTCGAGCAGGCGATCGCCGACGCGCGGGCGGCGGCCGAGGCGGCGGTGGCGGCGGCCGAGCGGGGGATCGCCGCGGACGACGCGGCGGCGCTGGCCGAGGACGAGGCGGCGTGCGCGTCGGCGGTCGCGGCCCTGGACGCGGCGGCGGCGGCGCGGGTGACGGCGCTCGAGCGCGAGGCCGCGCGCGAGGTGGAGGCGTGGGCGGCGCTCAACGGCTCGGCCCTGGCGGCGGCGGCGGCGGCGGTGGCCGCGCGGCTCGCGGCGCGGGTGGTGGAGGCGCCGTGATCATCCCGATGGCGCGCGTCCGCCTGATCGGCCGCAAGGACGAGCTGCCGCAGGCGCTGGCGGCGTTGCAGGACGCCGGCACGCTGCACCTGGCGACGCCCGCCGAGGACGTGCCGCGCCACGCACCGACCGCGCGCGAGCGGCGGCGGCGGCGGCACCTCGAGCGCGCGCTCGCCGACGTCGACGGCGCGCTGGCTGGGTTGCGCGCGCTCGACGCGGTGGTCGCCGACG
>Ga0075163_10005879_pt1 | contig 16291 bp, 13 predicted proteins | sample JI1023141ADNA_FD_71478 | JGI IMG/M metagenome (GOLD analysis project Ga0075163, IMG submission 71478) | Wastewater effluent complex algal communities from Wisconsin, to seasonally profile nutrient transformation and Carbon sequestration -... | ecosystem: Engineered > WWTP > Effluent > Algae...
TTATTTCTTAAGCCCTGGAAGGGCGTAATATCTGTAGCGTAGGACGTAAGTCCTATGTTATCAGTTAATTAGAAATCATAGCCGCGGAGCGGCGAAAGATTAAAATAGAAAATGGTTGTTTTATTGATTTATTCTTTCGTCGCTACGCGACTCTCTTAAAAAAACATACTTAATCCCAGCGCTTACGCACTGGTGCTCAGATATATCGCCCCTTTTGGGGCTTAAGATTTAAGTCTATTGTTATCAATAGGTTACTGTTAAATGACATCAATGACACCTTACAATCCAATTTTATTTATTTTATCCCTTCTAATTGTTTCTTTATATATTCTGCTATAGAGGTTGAAGGATTAAGCTCTAAAGCTTTTTCATAATTTTGCTTAGCTTCTTTGTTCATACCTAGTTTAAAATAAGCATCTGCTATATTTAAATAAGCTAACATACGTTGTGGATCAAGTTGCATAGCTTTCTGAAGCCATTTAAGAGCCTCTTGATAATTACCACTCTTATAGTATGTATAACCTACGTTGTTTGCTATGGTAGCGTTTTTAGGGTCAAAACTTGCCGCTTCTTGAAGTTCTTTAATTGCTTCTTCATAGTTTTTCTCTCGATAATACTTAAGCCCTAAGTTTTGATGGCTTTGTGCAAGCTGTTTTTTAGATTGGGATTTGGCTGTAGGTATAGGGTTATTACCACCACGACTTACTGAAACAGTATCACCATTTAACTTAGAGCGTTTTTCTTCAAGTTGTTGTCTAAGTCTGATATTACGTTCTTGTTTAAGAGCTATTTCTTTTTCAATTTTTTCTAGCTCTTGGCTTAACTTAATAGCTTCTTCATCTAGCTGTTTACTAACTTCTGTAAGTGACTCACTTTGTAGTTCAAAAATAAACTCACCGCCTTCACTTCCCAATAAATTACCAAAAGCAGGAGTTTGTTTAGAAAGAGATGAGACTACAGGGCTAATATAAGCTCCTAATTCTGAAGCAGTTATCACCCCATTACCATCAATATCAGCTATTCCTTGAAGTCCTTGTAAGAATGCCCAAGTAAAAATAGAATGACCTTCAGGCCCATTGTCCGCTACAGGCTGATCAGCACCACCAGCGGTTAAAATTTGTCTAGCAGGTCGTTTAGTAATTTGCTCCAAATAGTTTTGGGTATTAGGTGAAAGCCCTCCAGCCCTAGTTAATGCTAAACCGCTATAACAAGAATCTATTACAAAATACAAATGTTTAGCAGGAATTAGCTCACAAAATTCTTGTAACTGAGTCATACTAATGGCTTTGGCTTGAGATGCTTCTATATCTGCATCAACAGGAATGATATAGCCTATGTCTTTACCAGAAGGTAGCTTTCTAGTTGCTCCATGACCAGCAAAAAAGAAAAACACTCTATCATCTTTACTAATTTTATTTGTATTAGTTAAATCGTCTAAAGCCTTTACTATACGTTCTTTTGTAGCATCTGTGTTTAGTAGCTTTATAATATTACTTTTCTTAAAGCTAAATTTGTTAACAAGAATTTCTTCTACACCATTAGCATCACTAATACAATGGCGTAATTTAGGCCAATTTTTATAGTCGTTAATTCCAATAACTACTGCCCAGTTTTGCCGATAAAAGACAGGTTTGGATTCTAGGTTATTTTCATTAGACGCCTTAGTGTCATTGTCTGCTGTACGAGCTAAAGTGTAAGGTGCTAGTTTTCCATCTTTAACAAAAAGAAATGTATAATCTTGTTTGGCTAATTCTTCTAAAATAGCTGGTAATGCTGTCACAGATTGCTTATGAATATCGTGCATAAGCAAAATACCCTTTTGGTTTTCATTAACCTCTTTTACTACTCTTTGTACAATTGATTCAGGGATTGGATCACCCCAATCTACAGAATCTATGTTCCACATCAATGTTTGCATCCCAAGAGATTCAATTTCTTTAATTAACCCTGCGTTTTTAGCTCCATAAGGAGGACGGAAAAAAGTAGTTTTTTTCCCAGTAATTTCTTCTAGAAGGCTATTGGTTTTGGTAAGTTCTTGATCCCTTTTTTCATCAGATAATTTAGTTAAAACAGGGTGTGAGTAGCTATGATTAGCTAGCAAATGGCCTGAAGCTAAAACCTTTTTTGATATGTCAGCAGTGTTAGCAAGTTTAATTGCATTTTTTTCTCCTACAGTGCCTAGGTTTTTTCCAATATTAAAGAAAAAAGCTTTTGCATTATATTTTTTCAAAATATCTAAAATTTGGGTTGTATATTTTGGATGTGGGCCATCATCAAAGGTTAAAAGAATTGTTTTTGCTGGTAAATCATAACCATAGATTTCGCTTTTAGTATCGCGTAGAGCACCACGAAAAAGCGTTTCATCAGATTTTAGGTTGTCCTCAGTATATTGACTAAGAATTTGCTCACGAGTCATTATGTTTTTTAGAAAAGAAACATAATCTTGCCATTTTTCCCGCTTAACTTCTTGTGAGCGTGTACCAAATTGAGCAAAAATACGTTTAAGTTCTTCTCTATAAACATCTTGAATCGATTTTAACTCTTGATTAAGCTTTTCTAAAGACTCATATAGGGGGCTTTTCTTTGGGTATTTGTTAGGAATCCGTTCTACAGCGGTTAATAATTCATCTGCTAAGTCAAGAAATGCTAAACGATCTGCATCATGTAGCTTAGAGTTATTAGTTAAATAGTTAATAAATTTATCTGTTAGCGTGGTAGATGGTTTTTTACTTTTAGATGAACTAGCTTTGATTTCGGCTGTAAGTGTGTTTGTTAACTCATCAAGTAGTTCTTGTTTTTCATAGTAGTTGATTTGTGCAATATCTCTATTGCGGCTACGCTGTTTAGGCTCTAAAGAACTATCATCATCAAAAAGAATAATGATTCTACGATAAGACTCTATTACTTTATCTAGCTTAGTTTGTAAGTCTATTTCAGTATCTTTATTTGAAGCTATTTTATCTGTGTTTTGTAAGCTTAATTTAGTGGTTTTGGCATTAGCATTAGTAATAAAACTAAATAGAATTAAAAGACTAACTAAAATAGTGATAACACGAATTTCTTTCATAAAATCCAAGCCTTATTAGCAAAAATTTATTAGTGGAAAATTATTATACTAAAAGATAAAAAAATAAACTCTGGAAAACCTTAAAGACCGTAACTATAATTAGCAAAAGCCTCAAAGCAATTCCCTACTTGCTTACATTATTTATTTAGGAATCAGGATGAGAAGATTTTTGTCTTTTATATTTGTTTTTATATTGTTTGGGACTGTTTGTTTAGCAGAGATTAGCGAATTTCAAGAGCCTTGGAAAAATACAAATGCAGCTATTGTTATAGATCCTTTTGAAGGAAATCCGATTGATTGGGAGCAACTCTCTACAGATAAACGGGTTGCAGGTATTATTCACCGAGCAACAATTGGTTATAGAGTGGATAAAAAGTATTTTGAAAGAAAAAATGAGGCTATAAATAGAGATTATAAATGGGGATCCTATCATTTAGGAAAACCTGGGGATCCAATAAAACAAGCAAATTTTTACTTAAACACCATAAACTCAGCTAAAGATGAAGTACTAGCTTTAGATATTGAGAGCCTAAACCCTGATGAGAGTATGACTTTAGACAATGCTCGTATATTTATCAGCTATATCAAAGAAAAAACAGGCCGCTATCCTTTGTTATATGGAAATCGATTGGTAATTAAGGCTATTACAGAACTATATGGTAAAGATGAGGTTTTTTCTAAAACTCCACTTTGGTATGCACGTTATAAAGCAGTTATTACAGATTTCCCATTAGGTACTTGGGATAGATATACATTTTGGCAATTTTCTTGTGAGATTAATTGTAAACCTAAAGAGGTTGAGAATTGTTTATATTTAGTGCCTGGTACTAAATCAGATATGGATGTAAATGTATATAATGGCTCAGTAGAAGATTTAAGGAAAAATTGGAGTTTAATAGGGAGTTGAAAATCTTTTTCCTTAATTTTCCTAGTGAAAGTGTCTATAAATTAGGTGAATAAGGTTAAACTAAGCGAAAAATGCTAGCATTCTAGTTTAGCTATTTTAGATAATCCAGCACATGAATTTTTCTAGTAATAAAAATCTTTTTCACCTAGTTAAATTATTAGCAAATCGTTGGCTTTTATTAATCGCCATTTGTCTTTTTGCTAGTAATTTTGTTTTTGCACAAAAAAATAAATCTATTGATGCTCGTATAATTTATGAAAAGCCACAAAATGAACGGATTTTAATTGGAGATAGATTAAAACTCGTTATTACAATTTTGCATAATGTTGGGCAAAATTATGAACTAAAGCTTGATAAAACAGGAATAAAGTTTTTTGAAATATCTGAAACCCCAACTAAAGAAACCACTCAAGATGGTATAGTTGGACGTACTCAGATTGAAGTTAAACTAGTCCCATTTCAAACTGGAAAACTCCCTATCCCTCCTTTACTAGTTGTTAATAATTTTAATGAAGAATTGCAAACCCCTGCTTTAGAAGTAGATGTTCAAGCCTTAGTAGAATCTCAAGATGCACAAATCAAAGATATTAGATTAATTCCTGTAGGGCCAACAAATGGTTGGCTAGAACCCTTGGTTTTAAGCGCTTTATTAACCTCTGCTGGCTTATATTTAACCCTGCGTTTAATTAACCCACCTCTTACTAGACTGTTTTTAGCATATTGGGGAAAATTATTTCCTAAGCGTCCATCTGATAATCAAGTAGTTGTAGATATAGAGTCAATATCTTTAGAAGATCAAGCAATTAAAGAGTTAAAAGCTTTGTTAAATTCAGAGCTAGTTTTTACAGACTTAAAAGAGTTTCACGTGAAACTTTCTGAAATTATGATGGATTATGCTATTGCACGCTATGGGGTGGAAAAACAAGAATATACGACTTCAGAATTATTAGCACTTTTTCAAGAAAAAGCAGTGCCTATATTAGTTATTTCTACTTTTGAGCAAGTGTTAGCCGTTTGTGATATGGTGAAATTTGCTAAATTTAATTTAGATATTGATTCTGCAAAACGCAATGTAAGGCAAGCTATAGATCTTTTTAATTCACTTAACTATCGAGCTAGTCTAAAAAGTGATGTAAAACAATAAATTATGGAAGGTTTTCAATTTCGAGATAGCTATTATTTATATTTGCTTATAGCCGTTTTACCCTTAGGATGGTTATGTTATTTTCTTCTTGAGCGACGTAAACGAGCTTTAATTGCCTTAATGGGTGAGACTATAACCTTTAGAGCAAATAGTTTAAATAAATATTATCGCTTTAGAGCAATAATAATATTATTAGCTGTTATTTTAAGTATAATAGGATTAGCTAGGCCACAATGGGGGAAAACTCAAAAAGTAGTTGAAACAAAAGGGGTAGATGTAATTATTGCTGTAGATGTTTCTTTAAGTATGCTAGCTATTGATGAACCACCTTCTCGTTTGGCTCGTGCTCGTAGGCTTTGTATAGATTTAATGGATTCTCTAAAAGAAAATCGAATTGGAATAGTTGCTTTTGCTGCAAACAATGTTGGGCTAATGCCGCTAACTTTAGATAAAGTAGCATTAGAGAGTTTTATTGACTCTCTAGATGTTGAGCTAGCTAGTAGTAACTCAGGTACCTCTATTGAACAGGCCATTTCACAAGCTACTGAGAGTTTAAAGAATTCTAGTAAAGACTTAAAAGTATTAGTTTTAATTTCTGATGGTGAAGAACAAAGCGATGATCCTGAAAATGCTGTGCGTAAGGCTACTGAACAAGCCTCTCAGAGTGGAATTATCATTTTAAGTGTAGGTGTTGGTAGTCTAAAAGGGAGCAAAATACCTTTAGATGCTGTTGCAAAAACAGGGTTTAAGCTTGATGAAGAAGGCAAAGAAGTTATTACTAAGCTTCAAGAAAACCTCTTACAAATAGCAGCAACAGAAAGTGCAGGTATTTACACTCATACTCAACCTGATACTAGTGAAGTTAAACAAATAACAGGTTTTATTGATAAATTAAATAAAGGTGAAGTCCAGAGTTTAGCCATACAAGACCGCGAAGAAAGATTTCAGTATTTTCTTGCTTTGGCATTGCTATTAATACTGACAGATTTACTTTTAGCCCCATATTTATTAAAGTGGGTTTCAGTAGATAGAGCTTAATTAGTTTTGGCTTTTAACTTAAAGCCAAAACTAATTATAAATTCATTATTCTTCTGATAATCTGTCTATGATCTTTATTCCTCGTCATATTTAGAAAGGGCTATGGATATGGATTTTATAAAGGGTTTTCTAGAAAAATTCTCTCAACTTCCAGCAAATGTTCCTAAAGAGCAGTACCGTTATTTTGTCTTAACAAACTATCTTTATATATTAGCTTTGGTTGCTCATAGTGGGTTGCTAACAACTTTTGCCCTAGTTGGAGTAGAGAGCCTAGCACTTTTTAATGTTGGTAGTTGTTTGCTTTTTATTATTGCTTTTATTACTAACCAAAGAGGATATCTTGCACTTAGTATTGGCATTGCTGCTTTTGAAGTTATTGCTCATGCAATAGTTTGTATTTATGTTTTAGGATGGTCAGCAGGTTTTCAATATTATATTTTAGGCTTGGTCATTACATTTTTTTCCTCACCCTTAAAAAAGCTCAATCTTAAAGTAATCCTAGCCGCTTCAATGGCTTTAATCTATATATCATTAAATTACTATACTCAAAATGCATTACCAATAAAAACCTTACCCCCAATTTTACTTAATAGTTTTAATGTGGTTAACATATTAGTTTGTATTTTTGCACTTTCATTTTCTATTTTTGCTAGCGATAGAGCAGCAGCAAAAGCAGAAAGCCAGCTAGCAGAAGCACTTAAAGAAATAAAACAGGCACAACTTGAGACAGAAAAAAAGAACCAAGAACTAGCTAGCAAAAATCAAGAAATGGCTAAGAAAAATCAAGAATTAGCTAATAAAAATGAAGAACTAACACAGTCTTATAAAAGAGCAAATTTAATCTTTTCTGCTTTGTCTGAGGCTTTGCCAGGGACAATATTAGAAGGAAGATATCGTTTAGATGAAAAGATTGGCGTTGGTGGTTTTGGTGCTGTTTTTAGTGCTACACATTTAGTTACTAAACGTCATGTTGCTGTAAAAGTCTTTCAACCAATGGGTTCTAATGCCACTGCTGAAGGCTTGGAGCGTTTCCAATTAGAAGCAATTTTAGCTTGTCGAGTTAATCATCATAATGCAATCGAGGTTATGGACTCAGGTTTATCTGGTGGAATTGCTTTTATAATTATGGAACTGCTTAAAGGACATCCTTTGTCTGAAGAGCTAAAGAAGAAAAATATTATGCCGCCTAAACGTTGTGGTGAAATTATTTTGCCTGTATGTGATGTTTTGGCTAAAGCACATTCTGCTGGAATTATTCACCGAGATATAAAACCAGAAAATATCTTTTTACATTACTCTGAAGAAGGAGAAGTTGTTAAAGTTGTTGATTTTGGTATTGCTAAACTGCAAGGTGAAATTGAAGGTGTCGCAGGTCAAAACTTAACTGGTGTTGGTGGTATGATTGGAACACCTACCTATATGTCTCCAGAACGTTTAATGAGTAATACATGCGAAGGGCCTTCAGATATTTATAGTGTAGGGATTATGCTTTATCAAATGCTTTGTGGTCATCCACCTTTTCAGTCAAATGATCTTTGGAAAACTATACAAATGCATCTTAATGATGTGCCTCCACCAATGAGAGAAATCAATAGAGAAATTTCGCCAGAATTAGAAGCAATAGTTATGAAAACGCTAAGAAAAGAACCAAGTGAACGACCAACTGCAAGAGTACTAGCAGAAGAACTTGCTAAAACACTAAATATTAAGTTAAAAGAAGAAAACAAAGGGCGTACTCAAATATTAAGCTCTGAAAAACTTTCTGAGTCCCAAAATCAAATTGATCCTGCTAGTATAAGAACAAAACCTCTTTAATTATTTTTAGAGGATATGATTTTTAAGAGTCAGGTTATATTGGTAGCTTGGAACATTTTTTCTTTACCTGGTGTCTTAACTATTTGTTTTGCACCAAAATATGGCCTTTTGGTAAGGAGAACGCGCTTGAGAAAAAATATTTTTTATCTTACCTCAGTATTATTAATTATTTTCTGTTTAGGATTAAACAACATTTCTTTTGCTAATGAAAAACAAGAACCTCAAAAAGTAGAAAAACAAGAAAATAAAAAAAACTCCCCAATAGAAATTTTTATTGGCTCAATTGCTGGAATAACTGCTAAAGATGTAATAACAAAGAAAATTCCTTCTCTTGAAACTCCAGACTCTCAAGAACCATACTATGTTGAATATGGAGTTGAGACTTTAGAATCTGCTACTTATGGTGATTTTGTTGTAAATGTTTTTTCTACAAAATACCCTAATCAAGCCTATGGCCTTTATACTTTATACCGTGACCCTTTAGCTAGCCCAACAGATTTTGGTACAGAAGGCGACCTAGATGTTGTAGAAGGTAAAATAAACTTTTGGCAAGGAACACGCTTTATTCAAATAGAAGCTAAAAAAGCAGGCTCTAATATAGAAACAATGATAAAACTTGCTGAAGGTGTTTCAGAGAAAATCTTAGCTCTAGATAAAAAAACTATGGTAGATGCAGATATAGAGCTAGCAAAAAAACTTCCTGGTGTTATTCGTAATTTGCCAGAAGGTACATTAAAACTACGTACTGCTAGATATATTTTAGGGCCAGAAGCCTTAAAAAACATTTTAGGTAGAGATATAACTCAATATGATTTTTATCCAAATCTAGGGACAGAAATTGCTTATGCTAGCTATGAACAAGATAATGGAAAAATGTCCTTTTTAATTATTGAACATCATACCCCTCAACAATCTATTGCTGCTTTTAAAAAACTTAATGACTACCAAAACTCTTTGCCAGAAATAGAAAAAAATAAAGTAGTCTTAAAAAGAGAAGGAAATTATATTGTTGAGGCTGATAATGTTGGTTCTGTTGAAATAGCTAAAAAGTTAGTTGATGATGTTAAATATGGTTATGTTGTAAAATGGCTTAATGATAATACTCCAGTAGATAACGGGCGTACTATTGCTAGTGAAGCAGCTAAAACAGGGAAAATATTAACAAGTGTATTTGGGTTAATTGGAGTTGGTTTAGTATTTGCTCTTATTGGTGGAGTTGGAATGGGTTTTCTTGTATTTTATTCCCGCCGTCGTAAAAAGTTTGCTATAGAAAGTTTTAGTGATGCTGGTGGAATGATGAGACTTAATATAGATGGTGTTGCTATCCCTCTAAAATCAAATAAAAATCTAATAGGTGATGGTAAATAGGTTTTATGTATGTAAAGGCAGACCAAGGTGTCTGTCCTTCCTAAATTAAGAGTATAAATTTCCTAAGTAGGTAAAATAATGCAAGTTGATGTTCAACAATTAACAGCTATAGTAGGTGAACAAGCTCCAAAAATAGCTAGATTAGTCGCAGAAATACATAAGCGTGTAATAGGTCAAGGGATTTTACTAGAACGCTTATTAATAGGACTGCTAACAGGCGGACATATTTTATTAGAAGGTGTTCCAGGGCTAGCAAAAACACTTACTATAAAAACCCTTTCAGAATGTTTAGATCTAGAGTTTCACCGTATCCAATTTACTCCAGACCTTTTACCTGCTGACTTAATAGGTACTTTAATTTATAACCAAAAAAGCGGAGAGTTTGTTGCTCGTCGAGGGCCAGTTTTTGCCAATATGATTTTAGCTGATGAAATTAACCGTGCTCCTGCTAAAGTACAAAGCGCACTGCTTGAAGCTATGCAAGAAAGACGAGTAACTATTGGAGATACTACTTACTCTTTACCAGAACCTTTTTTAGTCTTAGCCACTCAAAACCCTGTAGAGCAAGAAGGTACATATCCTTTACCTGAAGCCCAAGTAGATCGTTTTATGTTAAAGGTAGTAGTTGATTATCCTTCACGTAAAGAAGAAAGAGAAATGCTAGATCGCTTGATTTCAAACACTTTTCAAGGCGATGGGGCTGATGCTGGTGCTATTAGAGTGGAAAAAGTGTTGTCTAAAAGTGATTTAGTAGCTTTACGCTCTACAGTCAATAAGCTTTATGTTGATGAACGGGTAAAGGATTATTGTTTGGATATTGTTCAAGCTACTCGAAACCCTGATTTAATCAAGCTTGAAGAGTTAAAATCTTTAATACGTTATGGAGCTTCACCACGTGCCACAATTTATTTAACTCTAGCTGCAAAAGCCTATGCTTATCTAAAAGGGCGAGCTTATGTTATTCCTGATGATGTTAAAATGACTTGTTATGATGTTCTAAGGCATAGACTTTTATTAACATATGAAGCAGAAGCAGAAAATGTTACATCAGATGAATTAATTAGACGTATTTTAGAGCGTGTAGCTACACCTTAAATATTAGGTAAGATTTTAAACACTAATGGCGATTTCAAATAAAAAACTAGCTTCCCAACCAAGTAAAACACTTTTACCTGCTGAACTAGCGCAAAAAATTAAGCTTTTTGAAATTCATAGCCGTAAGCTTATTGTTAGCGGTTTTGCTGGAGAATATCGTAGTGTTTTTCGTGGTCAAGGAATGGAGTTTGATGAAGTGCGCCCTTATGCTCCTGGAGATGATGTTAGGTTAATTGATTGGAATGTTTCTGCTCGTACTGGTGAGCTTTATATAAAAAAACATATTGAAGAGCGTGAACAAACAGTTTTACTAGTAGTTGATCTTTCAAAGTCAGGTGATTTCACTAGTACAAATCGTACTAAACGAGAGATTGCTGGGGAAATATGTTGTATTTTAGGTTTTGCTGCTGCCACTAATAATGATCGTGTAGGTCTGCTTTTATTTACTGACAAAGTAGAAAAATATGTCCCACCACAAAAAGGGTTACGTCATACATTAAGAATTGTTAGGGATTTACTGCTAACAGAACCTACTAGCCCAAAAACTAATATTAGCTCTGCTTTAAGTTATTTAAATCAGATTTTAAGACGACCAGCAGTAGTTTTTTTAGTTTCAGATTTTTTAGATAAAGATTTTGCTAGAGCATTAAAAATTACTAGCCATCGTCATGAAATAGTAGCTATTAAGCTAGCTGATTTAAGAGAAAACTCTTTGCCTAAATTAGGTTTAATTGAAATAATAGACTCAGAAACAGAAGAAAAATTTCTTATAGATAGCACTAACAAATTGTTTCAAGAAAACTTTAAGCGCATTATTGAACAGGAAGAGAGTTTTTTACGAAAACTTTTTACTCAATTATCCATTGATTATGTAAAGTTAACTACAAGTGAACCTTATGAAGCAAGTTTACGGAAACTTTTTGCAATGCGTTCCAAACGTTTAATTAAATAAATTATGTATTGTCCTTCTTGTGGCTTAGAGAATAAAAACAGTGATTTTTGTGAGCAATGTAATACTAACTTAGTGATAATTCAGCAATTTTTGCTTAGAGCAGATGTTAAAACTAAACGAAGCAAATTTATTAGCCGTTCTGGTCTTGTATCTATAACAGTTTCAGAAGGTTTTGCTTGGACACTTTCTGCACTAGCACTCTTTGTAATGATAATTTTTCTGGCTTCATTCTTTCTTTCCAAAAATTCAGATAGTAATACGCAAACTTATATGGCTTTTGCTATCTTGATTGCACTTATAGCTTTTTGTGGTATTCCTTTACTATTTGGATTAGTTTTACTACTCAAAGATATTACAGAGGTAAGGCTAAAGAAATCCAGCCCTAACAATCAGGAAAACAATCAGGAAAAAGAAAGTTAATTTTGTTAATAAGTTTAGCCCTCTTTTTGATATTATAGTGCTTGCTTTCATAACTTTGGGTGGTTCTATGGGACTACCATACATATTTAGTTTTTTCCTTAATTTAACAATCATTTTTTGAAATTTTATTGGGAGGATTTGGGTTGTGTCATTTGATAAAGATAAATTTGTAAAATCTGCGGAAAAATACTTACAGCAAGGAAAAACTGCGGCTGCTATTAGCGAATACCAAAAAATCTTAGATTTAGACCCTACTGATGTTAATACAATTAATACTTTAGGAGATCTTTATGCTCGCACTGGGCAAAATAAGGAAGCCATAGAATGTTACCTGAAAGTAGCAGATAATTACCGTAGGCATAATGATACAGTTAAAGCTATTGCGATGTATAAAAAAACCCAAAAGATAGATGCCTCCAATACTGATGTTTGTCTAAATCTAGCAGAACTTTATGCACACCAACACCATAATATTGAAGCTAAACAGCAATATAATATAGTACTAGACACTTATAGACGTGAGGGTAAAACTAAACAAGCTGTAAAAATAATGAAAGCTATTTCTGATATTGATCCAGATGATATTAACCTAAGGGTTGAAATAGCAAAATCTTATAAAGATGCAAATATGAATCATGAAGCTAGAGATATGTTTACATCTTTAGGCCAGTTTTTAATTAGTAAAGACCGAGTAAATGAAGGAATTTACTCCCTTCAACAAGCCCTAGCTTTGGATTATAGCTATAAACCTGCTTTTAAGGCTTTAGTAGAAAGTTATGCCAAAAATAATGAGATAGATAAAGCTTTTGGAATGTTAAATGATGTATTAAGTAAAAACCCTCAAGATGTAGAATATTTAGATATGTTAGGTAATATTTATCTTGATGCTAAAATGGCAGAACAAGCAGATGCAACCTTTAGCTATCTTTACCAAGTAGATAAAGCTTACTACGGAAAACTACTAGAAGTAGCAAGACTTTTCTTAGATAAAGAACAAACTGACCAAGTTGTTACAGTAATAGATCGTTGTTTAGAACATTTACTACAGATTAAAGAAGAGGGTTTAGCTACAGCATTACTTACAGATATCTTAAAATTAAATACAGCTCATATGCAGGCACTACGCCGCTTGGGTTATATTTATATGAGTACACAGAAAACTAGTAATCTAATTTCTACTCTAAAACTCTTTGTCCAAGCAGCTTTAAGCCAAGGTAATAAACCTGAAGCATTTATGGCTTTACAACAATTATTAACCCTTGAACCTAATGAAGAAGAAGCAAAAGCACAACTAGTTAACCTAAAAGAAGATGATCCAAGTGTTGATGATAGTATTGCTAGAGATCCTTTACTACAAACATTTAATCCTCTTACAACTTCTGTTAATGATAGTCCTCCTCCTCAACCAGAAGTTAAAAAAGAAATACGAAGTAGTACACGTACTTCTGCTTTACTTGCAGGAATGGCTAGCCAAAACCCTGAAATTATGGATGGTCAAATTAAACTATTAGAAGAAATGGTAGTAACTTATCCTGACTATATTGAAGCTAGGGTAAAACTAAAAAATAGCTACCTAGAACGTGGGTTAAAAGAAAAAGCTGCTGAACAGTTTTTAGCTTTAGGAAAAATGTATGAAGCTCAAGGTAATAAAGAATTAGCTCGTGAAATGCTAACAGAAGGTTATAAGCTTAGTATATTAACAGGAGGTGTTACTACTGCACCGACCTCAGCCGAAGCAAATCCATTAAACCGTACAGGTGGTTTTAACAGAACTACAGGGGCACACCCTGTTTCACAAGCACAATCTGCCCCTACTAAAGGGAGAACAGGTAGTTTAAGTGGTGCTTATCCAAAAGCTAATGTGGCATTTCAAAAACCTACTAATAATTTAACAGGAGGTTTTCCAGGCTCTTTTAATAGGAGTTCAGCCGATATTTCTAGCCGGCTACTTACTAATAAAACTCTAAAGAAAGAATGGCGTAGAGCTTCTCGTTATAGCAGAATGATAGCTTTAATTATTGTTAAAGTAGATGATTTTGTCTCTTATATGGAAACTTTTGGTGAAGAAATGGCAGAAAATTGCTTTAAGAAAATTGCTGATGTACTTACAGCAGAACTAAATAGACCTGGAGATGAAATAATTGTTTATCCAGGAGAAGGTTTTGCTATTGTATTACCAGAAACTCCTGCTGATGGAGCAGCCATTGTAGCAGAACGCTTACGGAGTTGTGTTGAAGCCTTATCAATTCCTAATGTTAATGTTAATCAATGGGTTACAGTTAATTTTGGTGTAGCTAGTAGCGCTCCTACTCGTAACTCTAATCCAGAAGAATTAGTAGAAACCGCTTGTGCTGCACAAACTCAAGCAGCTATTGGTGGTGGAAATCGTGTTGTAGCTTTATAGATAAGTTACTAGAAAATATAGAGTTACTATAAATAAGCGGCTACTTCAGGCCGCTTATTTATTTTTAGGAAGTATTTTATTTTTAAGAGCCTTTTTGATTAATAAAATTTACTAGTATTTTTTGGTGAGTATCAAGAATTTTTTGATGCTCATCAAGTCTTTCAGAGGATTTAATTAGTTCTTGGTGGCTAGCCCAAAACTTACGATCAGATTCTTGTATAAACTCACGCATAGTTAGACGATCTTGATCAGAACGCCTAATTAAATTGTTCATAACTTGTCTATCTGCTTCAGCTTGAATTGCCATAGTTCTGAGCATAGAGGCTAAGGCATCTAACGTTGCATGAGTTTCTTGGCGGTCTAATTCAGCTTGTTTTTCTGCCCATATTAAGTGTTTTTGGAATATTTCTTGATTTTGCTGTAACTGATTTATATTTTGTTCTAATATTTTTATATTTTCTTGAAAGATTTGTTGTTTGGCATCGAATTTTGCTTGTTGACTAAGCAAAAAATCCATAGTTCTTTGCATATCTTCTGGAATCATATCTATTATCTCCTAAAAATATTTCTATGTTCCCAATCAACGTGTTTTACATAATAGCAAAAATGTTTTTTGAGATATAGTTCTAAAAAGTAATAGATGAGTTTCTGACAAAAATACGCCTAGTTTTCAATTAATAAAAAATAAAGTCACCTTTCTAGGTGACTTTATTTTTACTAAACTATTCTGTTAGTTAAGCTTATAAACTTTTAGATCTAAGTTTTATTGGCTGCTAATACCCGAGTTAATGCAGAAAAAAGCATATCTAGCCCACGTTCACCAGCAGCAAAACTTCTTAGTTTACCTTCACTATCAAAGAGATAATAAGCAGGAACAAAACCTTGATCATTAAGAAAAGCATCTCTAAGTTTATGTAGATTATCAACTGCACAATGTTCAATAATCCCAAACTTTTCAATTACTTCTTTTACTGCAGTTAAGTCTTGATCCTCAGGATAACGGGGCATATGTACTGCAACTACTCTTAAGCCATCCTCTTTATATTTATCACGCCATTCAGAAATTCTTGGTAAGTTAGTTTTACAAATCCCACAACTAACAGCCCAAAAATGGATTAAAGTTGGCTGTCCTTTGATATCATTAGTTGCTTGCTCTAGGCTACCATTGATCCATTCTGTAGCACCTTCTAAAGAGGGAAGTGGTGTTCCTATTTTCATTGGCATAGTTTTGCCCTTTTAACCTTTTCTTATTAGTAATATAGCCCAGCGTTTAAACACTGGGCTATAAATATTTTACTTAAGTTTTAAGATTTAGCCAACTTTAATGGTGTCTTGACCTGGACGCCAATTAGCTTGGCATAAACCACCAGTTTGTAAAGCTTGGATTACACGTAGGGTTTCATCGGCTGAACGGCCAATATTTAAGTCATGAACTACACCATAACGTAGTATACCTTCTGGATCAATAATAAATAGACCTCTTAAGGCAATACCTTTATCTTCAATTAATACACCATATGCACGAGATACTTCTTTTGTAAGATCTGAAGCAAGTGGATATTTTAAATCAGCTACACCACCTTCATTGCGAGGAGTTTTAATCCAAGCACGATGTGAATAAACTGAGTCTGTAGAAACACCAATGATGTCTGCTCCAATACCTTGGAAATCATCATAACAATCGCTAAAAGCAGTTAATTCTGTTGGACAAACAAAGGTAAAGTCTAAAGGATAAAATAAAAGTACTGTCCAACGTCCTGCATAATCATCTGATTTTACGTTTTCATTGAGCTTCTCAATGTTTTTAGTTGATGGCATATCAAATTTTGGTGCTACATGACCAACTTTTGCTGACATATGTCCTCCATATTAATTTTTAATTTTAGAATTACTTGAATTTGCGAATTAGAATAATTCTGATTCTTAAGAGTGTCAATAACCCATTCCGAAAAATTTACCAAAAAAGAAGCAAGATACCATCTTCAAAGTCAAGAGAAAATTACTGTGAAGAGCTAAGAAAAGAAGGGTCAAAAGGTTTTCTAGACCGTAAAACGCCAAAAGCAATATGAATAAGTTTACGC
>Ga0075163_10005881_pt1 | contig 16290 bp, 11 predicted proteins | sample JI1023141ADNA_FD_71478 | JGI IMG/M metagenome (GOLD analysis project Ga0075163, IMG submission 71478) | Wastewater effluent complex algal communities from Wisconsin, to seasonally profile nutrient transformation and Carbon sequestration -... | ecosystem: Engineered > WWTP > Effluent > Algae...
GGCGTGGGCGTACAATGCTCTTCAGCGTAGCTCCAAGACGGAGGAGAAGCGCACACCGACAAACTACGCGGAGCTTTTGGAAGACGCTATTTCGTCGCCTAATATCCTCCGCCAACACTTCACAAACGATTTTGAAGAGCCTGTTTTTGCTGAATATCCCGTCATTGGTGGTATCAAGCAGCACCTTTACGAAGCGGGCGCAATGTTTGCCCTCATGAGCGGGAGTGGCTCGTCAGTCTTTGGGCTATTCAAAACGAACACGGAAGCCGAAGCGGTAGCGGCATCCATGCAAGAACGCTTCGAGGGAAGTACAACCTTTGTCTGCAAGCCGTTGTAAGCAAATAATTCAAAAGAACCGAACAAACGACCATTTATTTTATCCCGCCTTGATTTGGATGCGAGAATATATGCCAGAACTCTATTCCTCTAGACCGATTGTTGCACATTCCGATACAGGAGTGCATCATAAAAGCCTCGACCTCTCTCTCTACCATAATTTTGCCCATGATATTCCCGCCGGACTTGTTGTGTTTCTGGTGGCACTGCCTTTATGCTTAGGAATTGCCCTTGCTTCCGGTGCACCGCTTCTGGGTGGGGTCATTGCGGGTATTATCGGGGGAACAATTGTCAGCATTTTCTCACGCTCAGAGCTAAGTGTTAGCGGTCCTGCTGCGGGACTAACGGTCATTGTTGCTACGGCGATCGTGCACTTAGGTTCGTACTCCAATTTTCTTGTGGCGGTGATACTTGCCGGCATCTTGCAATTAGGCTTCAGCTATATGCGAGCCGGAGTGTTGGGCGATTATGTGCCCTCAAGCGTTATTCGCGGTATGCTTGCTGCTATCGGGATTGTGATTATTCTCAAGCAAATTCCTCATGCATTGGGTCGAGATACGGATTTCGAGGGCAATTTTGGCTTTCTTGAGCCAAACGGTCAAGCAAATACATTTTCCGAAATTGCCCGTTCCTTTGTCAGTGCCAACCCGGAAGCAGTCATCATTAGTCTTATTTCGATTGCCCTTTTGCTACTTTGGGAGCACCCAAAGGTAAAACGCCGACGCTTTTTCAAAATGATGCCCGCGTCTCTCGTGGTGGTCATTTTCGGCATTGTGATGAATGAGGTGTTTCGTGTATTATTCACTGATTTTTATCTCCGCGCCGAAGACGGACACCTTGTGCAGCTTCCCCTCATTACGAATGCAACTGCCTTTATCGGTGGTTTGCAGTTCCCCAATCCTGCTGCGTTGGCGAACCCGCAGATTTATTCGACAGCACTCACACTCGCATTGGTCGCCAGTTTGGAAACACTGCTCTCACTGGAGGCAATTGACAAACTCGACCCATACAAGCGTATTTCCGACACAAACAAAGAACTACAAGCGCAGGGCATTGGCAATATCATATCAGGGCTTCTGGGTGGATTGCCTATGACCTCTGTTATCGTTCGCAGTTCAGCGAATGTCTATGCGGGCGGGCGAACACGTATGGCGGCTATTATCCACGGTGTTTTTCTTCTCGTCGCGGTTGTTTTTCTTGCGCCTGTCCTCAATCGTGTGCCCCTTGCCTCACTTGCTGCCATTCTTATTCTTGTCGGCTATAAACTCACACAAATTCGGCTGTTTCGGCAGATGTTTCAGGCAGGACGAGAGCAGTTTTTACCGTTTCTTATTACCGTTTTGGCGGTTGTCTTTACCGACCTTCTCACGGGTATCGCCATCGGGCTATGCGTGGGAATGTTTTACGTGATTCGCACCAATCACCAGCTTGCCGTTACTCTTGTGAATATAGACAACTATTATCTGCTACGATTCACTAAAGACATGACATTTATCAATAAATCAGAACTGAAAAAGAAGTTAAGTCGTATCCCGAACGATATATTTCTGCTTATTGACGGCTCAAAGGCTCGGTTTATTGATGCCGATATCTACGATACAATCGCAGAGTTTGCTCAGTCAGCGACTTTTCGGAACATCAACATCGAATACAAGAATTTCGAGGCGAAAGCGATACAAATACAGACTCCGCATTAACTCTAATACCAACCAAAAGTTAATTTCAAGAGCAGCTTTTTGAGACGGATTAGATACAATTTCGCGGATTACACGGATTTTTCTGAAAAACAAGCCCCTTGAATCCAAGACCATTATACTCGTGTACAATGTTTTAATACCTGTGTAATTTGTGCAGTCCTCTTCAATCTGTGTCACAATTTCTTGTCTTTGATACGTCGCAGCACAGCTCTTTTTGCATTTCTGTTCCACCCTCTATCCCCAAAAAGTTATGGAATCGTATAAGAAACTACTCCTTGCCAATCGTGCATGGGTCGAAGAAAAGCTGAGCGTGAAAGCTGATTATTTTGAGCGCACATACCCGGAGCAAAAGCCGGAATTTCTCTGGATTGGCTGCGCTGACAGTCGTGTTCCCGAGACCGATATTACAGGCACAGAGCAAGGTGACATTTTTGTCCATCGGAATATTGCAAACCTTGTTGTCCATACTGATTTTAATTTCTTGAGCGTTTTGCAGTATGCAGTAGAAACACTCCATGTGAAACATATCGTTATTTGTGGGCATTACGGCTGCGGTGGTGTTCTTAATGCAATGTCACACAAAGACTTGGGATTGCTCAACAAATGGCTGCGCTTTATCAAAGACGTTTATCGTTACCACGAAGCTGAACTGGAAGCCATTGGGGATGAGAAAGCCAGATTCGATCGCCTTGTAGAGCTGAACGTTATCGAACAATGCCGTAATGTTACCGAAACATCTATTGTACAGAGGTCATGGGAAAAAGAGCATTTTCCCTATATACACGGCTGGGTTTACGACATTAGGACGGGACTGATTAAGGACGTAGCGATGCTTAAGCCGGGTGAAGACATAAACTCCATTTATCATTATGATTTTGGTAGTTCGGATGCTGAGCGCCATTGAGCGAACGTTTTGCACTCTCGAATCCAAGACCACTATGAATCAGATTTCAAATGAAAACATTCATCACTAACATTCGCCTGCAAGCGCTTATTCTCGCAGCTTTTGCGCTTTTGCTCTATGGGCAAACACTTCGCTTTGACTATGTGCTGGACGACGGCGAAATGGTCGTCCGTCAGCCAAGTGTCGTCAAAGGGTTAGCAGGTATTCCTGAGATTTTAATAACCGCAACGACGTTTACAGGCACATTCAATTCCGCATCAAATAGCATCTCCACGCCATTCGTTGAACCCCGTATAAGCCAGCAACGAAGTGCTTATCGTCCTTTATCGCTCATTACCTTTGCTTGTGAGTACCAGCTAGCAGAGAACAACGCCGTTCTTCGCCATGCGACGAATACAGTTTTGTATGCGCTGGCAGTTGTTGTGGTCTTTGGCGTGTTTGTGCAGCTGTGCACCAGTATCCATGCGCTATTGCCGTTTCTGGCAGCATTGATATTTGCAGCGCATCCGCTTCATACCGAAGTGGTGTGTAATATCAAAAGCCGCGATGAACTTTTGGCGCTTCTCTTTTCCGTCGGAGCACTGTGGTTGGTCGTGCGATACACTCAAACACGCGATGTAAAGAGTCTTCTTGCTGCTTTCGGGGCATTTTTTCTAGCGCTCTTGTCCAAAGAAAACTCCATTACCATGCTGCCAGTTTTTCCTTTGGCAATGTGGCTTGTCCTTGCTCCGAAGCCCGACATAAAGCGTATTGGCGCTGCTTTCGGAGGAATGACTGCGGTGGCGCTTGTGTGGCTGCTCGTCAGCTTGCGCATTGCCTCATGGGGAGCAGATGATATAAATTTCAGCTCGCTGCTCAATAATCCTTACGCAAGAGCCGCTCAAGAACAGCTTTTGCCCACCAAACTGGCTGTTCTCGGCGACTACATTCTCAAGCTCGCCTTTCCCGTTACGCTTTCCTTTGACTATGGCTATCGTGTGATAGAACCTATTAGTTGGGGGATGCAGCCACTTCTGGCGCTTGCGCTCATACTGGCGCTTGCCGCGCATGGCGTGTGGTACATTCGTGCACGCGATGCCGCCGGAAACCGCTCTGCTCTGGGCTTGCTCTGGATGATGGCGGCAATGTCTATCGCTTCCAATCTCGTGGTGTATTCCGGCTCGGCGATGGCAGACCGCTTCATGTTTTTGCCGTCAGTGGCGTGGTCGCTGGCATTGGGGGCAGGAACGGTGTGGTTTTTGCAGCGCTTCAAGATTCCGCGTTGGGAGCAAACCCTTATCGTGCTTCTTTGTGGAATAGCCCTTGCATACAGCGCTCGAACCCTTCTGCGCGTGCCGGATTGGAAAACATCATACAATCTTGCCTCCTCTGCCGTGCGCGAAACACCGCGCAGTATCAAGGCTCATGCGGCATTGGTACTGGAATCTCTTTTGAAATTCAAAGATGAATCCGATTCAGCGCAGCGAAGCGCATATTTGCAGGATGTTTATGCCAGTGCATCCATGCTCACGAGCCTTGCGCCCGCTTACGGTCGCGGTTACTACACGCTTGCGCTCTATTTCGAGCGCTACGCACCCCAGAAAGACACACGAGCGGGAGATTCTGCACAACGATACTACACCGAAGCGCTGGAGCACGAGCCTGAGAACCGCGAATACAAGCACGATTGGGCAATGTTTCGCGGACACAAGGCAATGCGGGATGCTTCCGAATCTGCCCCGGCGCTGTTTGATTCCGCAATCGCTCACTACCGCGAGGCTCTCACCTACAACATTGTGCCATATCTGGCATACGCCAATATCGGCTCGGTCTATGCGCGTCGGCAGCGCTTTCAAGAGGCGCTTCCCTATTTGCAAAAGGCTGTTGCTCTCAATCCCTACGACAATACCGTGAACCAACGTCTCTCGCTTTGTTCTGCTCAAGAAGCAATTGAACGCGGCAACGTGGAACTACGCGCAAACCGCTTGGAAACGGCACTTGCCGCATATCAAGAAGCCCTAAAATTTGGCGTTCTCACGGATATTGCATGGCTGAACGTTGCCATTATCAAATCTCGCCAAAGCAAGCGCGAAGAGGCGTTGCAAGCTGTTCGAGAAGCACTGCGCATCAACCCTGCGAATAGCACTGCCCAAACGATGCTCACACAGTTACAAGCCCGCTAGAGCGCATAGCATCTGCTGCCGTAATTTTCGTGCTTGAAAATATGCGCGAAAATGCCTACCTTTCGGAAAACATTGGATTCACGCTCACGAGAATTCAAGCACCTTCATTCTTCATCTTTTTCTATGAATAGCCCTAACTCGTTTGGCAACGCATATAGTTTTATGACCTTTGGGGAAAGCCACGGCGCGTATATCGGCGTGGTCTTGGACGGCATCAAGCCGGGATTGCCGATTGATACCGATGCCATACAGCACGACCTCAATCGCCGCAAGCCCGGACAAAGCAGCGTTACCACCCCGCGCAATGAACCCGACCAAGCGCAGATTGTAAGCGGTATCTACAACGGCAAAACAACCGGAACACCGATTTGTATTCTCATCAAAAATCAAGACCAGCGCTCGCACGACTACGGCGACATTGCAGAAATCTTGCGTCCCGGACACGCCAGCCACACATATTTGCAGAAATACGGCGTTTTTGATTATCGTGGCGGCGGGCGAGCAAGCGGACGTGAAACGGCGCTGCGCGTGGCGGCTGGTGCAGTCGCAAAGCAACTATTGGCACAGCGTGGTGTGAGCGTCATCGGTTTTACGCGGCAAGTGGGCAATGTTCAATCCGATGTTTCGACTGACAATGTGAACGTAAGCGCGATTGAAGGCAATATCGTCCGCGCTCCCGATGCGGCTTCTGCCGAAAAAATGATTGCGGTGATTCATGCCGCACAAGCAGATGGCGACTCGGTCGGCGGCGTGGTGGAAGTGGTTGTGAAAGGCTGTCCGGCAGGCTTGGGTGAGCCGATTTATCACAAGTTAGACGCTGACCTCGCACACGCACTGATGACGCTTGGCGCAATTAAAGGCTTCGAGATTGGCAATGGCTTCGATTCAGTGCTGCTGCGGGGTAGCGAGAACAACGACCCGTATTACAAAGACGAGCATGGCAATTTTCGTACGACCACCAATAAAGCCGGCGGCGTGGTGGGCGGCATTTCTAACGGTGAGGATATTGTGGTGCGTATAGCAGTCAAGCCCGCTTCCTCCATTACAAAGCCCGTTCAGACGGCAAACCGAAGCGGCGAAATGGTTGATTTTAAGGTAGAAGGTCGGCACGATCCGTGCATTTGCCCGCGTGTAGTGCCCGTCGCTGAGGCGATGGTGGCTCTGGTACTGCTCGACCATGTTTTGCTTCAAGAGCGCATTACCGCTACGTCTGCAGCCGAGCAGGTTCAACAAAAGCTTGCGACTATTGACGCAGAAATGCAGCTTTTGGCAATGCAGAAAAAGCTCTATGAAGATGAACTTTCGGCGCTTCAACAATAATCTCAGATATTGACTTACCCAATCCGCTTACCAAACATCCAAGGCAATGAAAAATTTTCTTCGCTCACTCGTATATGCTGCTCTCTGGCTTATGTTTGCGGCAACGTCCGTCGGCATTGCACAAGAATCGGCAAAAGAGAAAGATTCGACCAGAGCCGCCTCCGGAGGCGAGCCGCAGCTATCGGTAACACAGCATCAAATCACGATTGGCGGCAAAGTCCTCCGCTATAAAGTAACGGCGGGCTATATGCTCATGCGCGACGAAGCCGGCAAAGCCAAGGCGAATATCTTTTTCACTGCCTACACACGCGAGGATGCGGGCGATGTGAGTAAGCGTCCCGTGTTGTTTTCGTTCAATGGTGGTCCCGGCTCTGCGTCGTTGTGGTTGCATTTGGGAGTCATCGGACCACGACGAGTCCTGATGGGCGATATGGGCGAGTCGCTTGCACCGCCCTATACGCTCGTTGACAATGAATATACATGGCTGCCAGAAACCGATCTTGTGTTTATCGACCCTGTGATGACGGGCTACAGCCGTCCGGCGCAAGGCGAAGACCAGAAGCAGTTTTTGGGTTATGTGGAAGACATTGCCTCAGTGGGTGATTTCATTCGGCTCTACACCACGCGCTACGGACGGTGGTCATCGCCAAAATTTTTGGCGGGCGAGAGCTATGGAACAACGCGTGCTGCGGGGCTTTCGGGCTACTTGCAAAATCGCTATAATCTGTACATCAATGGAATCGCGCTCATCTCTACCATTCTTAATTTTCAGACGGCACGCTTTCAGCCCGGCAATGACTTGCCGTATATGCTGTTTTTGCCAACGTACACCTCAACCGCTTGGTATCACAAGCGTCTAGCGCCTGAATTACAACAGAAAAGCCTGAAAACGGTTCTTGCCGAAGCGGAGCAATTTGCACTGGGTGATTATGCGCTGGCGCTCTTGCAAGGGAGTAAATTGCCGGAAGCTACGCGCAAGTCAGTTGCGGAGCGCCTTGCGAAGCTAACGGGGCTTACGCCTCAGTATGTGGAAGGCGCCAATCTACGAATTGAAATTTCCCGCTTCACCAAAGAGCTTTTGCGCAGTAACCGCCGCACCGTGGGGCGCTTGGACAGTCGCTTCAAAGGCATAGACCTTGACGCTGTGGGTGAGCGATTTGAATTTGACCCCAGTCTTGATGCGACCATTTCGGGGCCCTTCACCGCAACCGTCAATGATTACCTTCGCCGCGAACTTGGTGTAAAGAATGACTTACCGTTTGAATCGCTCACAGGGCGCGTCCAGCCTTGGAATTACAACAATGTGCAAAACCAATATCTGAACGTTGGGGAAACGCTCCGCCAGGCAATGACAAAAAATCCGTTTATGAAGGTCTGGTTTGCAAGCGGATACTACGACTTTGCAACACCATATTTTGCATCTGATTACACGGTTAACCAATTGCAACTCGACCCCTCGCTTCAGCCCAATATCACACAGACCTACTACGAAGCCGGGCATATGATGTATATTCACAAGCCTTCGCTCGTACAGTTACAGAGCGACTTTACGAAATTTATTCGTGCAGCGCTTCCTTCTCCATCAACAAAGTAAGTTTTAGTCTTGCTTTTACCAGTTTTCGCAGCACAATACCATGACTCAGAATCAGCAAACGCTCACGACATCAGCGGGAATTCCTGAAAAATTTTGGCTCAACCACGATTTACGACTTTCCTTTGAGAATGCTCGTAAAATCACGGCGCACTTTGCAAAAAGTTTCTACTTCTCAGCAAGTATTCTTCCCACTGACCGCCGTTGGGCAACCTACGCGGTCTATGGGTTTTGTCGCTATGCCGATAATTTAATAGACTGCCCTCGTGAGCGCACGGCACCCGAACTTTACGCCGAAGTCGAGGCGCTACGCCAAGAATTACACATTTGCTACCGCACGGGCGAGTCCGAACACCCCGTCATGCGAGCATTTGCGCCCGTCGTGCAATTGTACGGTATTCCGATTGAATATCCGCTGGATTTGCTCAAAGGCGTAACGATGGACATGGAACAAGCACGATACGCCACATTCGATGAACTCTACGTGTTTTGCTATCGAGTGGCTTCGGTGGTGGGCTTGATGATGACCTGCGTTCTGGGATACAAAGACCCAAGCGCCTTCGAGTATGCCGAAAAAATGGGCGTGGCAATGCAGCTCACCAACATTCTGCGCGATGTCCAAGAGGACAAAGGAATGGGGCGCATTTACTTGCCTCTGGAAGATCTCAACCGCTTTGGCATTGACGAAACCGACATTGTGCAGGAACGTTTTTCGCCGGAGTTGCAAACAATGATGAAGTTTCAGGTCGAAAGGGCGCACTACTACTACGATGAAGGCGATAAAGGTATTGCACTTTTGCCCAAAGAGTCGCAGTACGCCATTTCATCGGCAAGCAAGATTTATCGCGGTATTCTGCGGAAAATTGAGGAGCGTGGTTACAACCCGTTTTTGGGTCGGGTTTTTGTGCCACAACAGAAAAAAATGAGGATTTTACTCGGCGAGGTTCTCAGAACAAAATTTTTCTCGTAAAAGGACACCTACATGGCACGAATACTACAAAATCATTATGTGCTGGCGGTGCATGATTTGAAGGCATCGTCAGAATTTTTTGTGTTGCTTGGGTTCAATATCACCTCAGAGCCACCGGGCTGGATTTTTCTGGAAAAAGATAATTGTATGGTTATGCTGGGAGACTGCAGAGGCTCTATACCGGCAAGCAAACTCGGAGACCATAGTTATTTCGGCTATTTGCGTGTGGACGATGCCACCGCGTATTATGACGAGGTACGGGCACGAGGTGTTACCATTTCTTCGCCACTTGCCGACAAACCTTGGGGAATGCGTGAGTTCGGAGTAGTGTCGCCCGAAGGTCATCGAATTATGGTTGGTCAGTTGATTCAATAACGTCCAGCGCTCACGATTACAGCATTTTCACAATGTCTTCTCGCGCATCGCAGGCACGACGCGCGGCAAGCTCAATAATACGTTTGTGAATCTCCGCTTTGTCGTCCGCACTTGCTGAGTAGCGCTCCAATTCTTCCGCCGTAAAGTGTCCGACGACAACGCCTATAACCAGCATCCGCAGGCTCATATCTTTTTTGAGTGCCGTTGTGAGAAAGTCGCACTGTTGCTGTGCCGAAAGTTGCAAAAATGAGGAACGATGCGTAGAGGTATGCAGCGCAACCAAGCGTAATAGCGTATTATGTTGCAATTTCAGAATTGAGCGCAGGGTGGCATGAAGAAAAAATTCGAGCGTGGTGGGCGCGTCGTTACTGCTTTCGGCGGTAGCAAGAGCGCTGACTGCTTGCTCAATACCAGTCGTGGTGGGGCGTAGCGCGAGAAGAGCCGCGTCGCGGTCGGTATTCATGGTTATTGGTTGAGAACTTGAATTCACGAATCAAGGGTAAAAGTGAAAAAGAAGAAACAAGTGGTGAGGAAAAATGAAGCAATTCGCAATGTCAAACGAGACTTTCATCAAAAAAAATAGTTCGGCGAAGATTGCTATATGCGCTTCGCCGAACTTTTTCATTTGTACTGATGCAACATCACTCCACGCGCTCCGGCTCAAGCTGCCACTGCTCCGGCGAGCGCCAAAGGCTTGACTGCATGAGTTCACGCATCCAGATAAATTCTTTCGGAAGGCGGTCGTAGAGTTTTGCAAAGAGTTCTTCGTGGGAAAGCACCTCTTGTTTCCACGCTTCGCGGTCAACGGTCATCAAGTCATTGAACTGTTCGTGTGAGAAGTTATCCATACCTTTCCACCACAAGTCTTCGTAGCGCGGCATCCATCCAAGCGGGCTTTCGCTTGCCGAGGAGCGACCATTTACGCGGTCAACCACCCACTTCAGTACGCGCATATTTTCACCGAAACCGGGCCAGAGAAACTTGCCGTCTTTGCCTTTGCGGAACCAGTTCACGCCAAAAATACGCGGCGGATTCGGTAACTCACGTCCGATTTGGAGCCAATGGTTGAAATAATCGCCCATATGGTAACCGCAGAAAGGCAGCATTGCAAATGGGTCGCGGCGAACCTGCCCGATAGTTCCGGCGGCGGCGGCAGTCATTTCTGAGCCGATTGTAGCGGCGAGATACACGCCAAAATTCCAGTTCACTGCCTGATACACAAGCGGCACCGTCGAAGCGCGACGACCACCAAAGATAAACGCTGCAATCGGCACACCATCAGGGTTTTCCCAGTTTTTATCAATCACGGGGCACTGGCTTGCCGGCGCGGTAAAGCGGGCGTTCGGGTGTGCAGCTTTGCGTCCGGTTTCTTTCGCAATCTCCGGTGTCCAATGCTGCCCTTGCCAATCGATAAGTTCCGGCGGCGGGGTGTCGGTCATATCTTCCCACCATACGTCGCCGTCCGGTGTAAGAGCGCAGTTGGTGAAAATTGTATTTGCCTTGCACGACTCCATTGCATTCGGATTCGATTTATAGGATGTGCCGGGCGCAACACCAAAGAAGCCCGCTTCGGGATTGATAGCATGGAGCTTACCGTCATCGCCGATTTTTATCCATGCAATATCATCGCCAACGGTCGTAACTTTGTATCCATCAAAGCCTTTCGGCGGAATAATCATAGCAAGATTTGTCTTTCCGCACGCGCTTGGGAAAGCGGCTGCAAGGTACGTTTTTGCACCTTGCGGATCTTCTACGCCCACGATGAGCATATGCTCCGCCAGCCAGCCTTCATCCCGTGCCATCGTGGAGGCGATACGCAGCGCAAAGCACTTTTTGCCCAGAAGTGCATTTCCACCGTAGCCGGAGCCGTACGACCAGATTTCGCGGTCTTCGGGAAAGTGAACGATATATTTTTGGTCTTTGTTACAGGGCCAGGAAACATCTTTGTCGCCGGGTGCGAGCGGAGCACCGACGGAGTGCATACACGGCACAAAATCATTGTTTCCCAGAACATCCCATACTTTTTTGCCCATACGGGTCATAATTTTCATATTCACTGCCACATAGGGCGAATCGCTCAATTGAACACCGATTTGCGCAATGTGCGAACCGAGCGGTCCCATACTGAATGGCACAACGTACATCGTGCGCCCGCGCATCGAGCCGTCGAAGAGCTTCCCAAGCGTAGTTTTCATTTCTTTCGGATTCACCCAATTATTCGTCGGACCTGCGTCTTCCTTGCGGCGGCTGCAGATGTATGTGCGGTCTTCCACGCGAGCAACATCGCTGGGGTCGGAAATAGCCAGAAAACTGTTCGGACGCTTTTCGGGATTGAGGCGTTTGAACGTACCACTTTGTACCATCTGTTCGCAAAGCGCTTGATATTCTTCCTCCGAGCCGTCGCACCAATGCACAGCGTCAGGCTTGCAGAGTTCGACCATTTCTTGAAACCACGCCTTGAACCTATCGTTTTTAACGTAATCGGGTATGCTAGTGCGGGAGTTATTCACTACTGCGCTCATAGAATTGCTCCGTTTTGAAAAGAGAATAAATAGTGTGAATTGATTGCAAAAACACGCTCTAAGCCAGATGTGGTGCGAGATAGCTGTACATTTCACTGGCAGCGAAATTCTGAACACGGCGCAAATTACAAAAGTTCATGTAATAGCACTAGAAAAATTGTCGTCATGCGGGCTGTGCCTTGCTTGACTACGTGAAAGGGTTGCGCTTTAGCGCTCCACTAAGTCCATGCGCAGCCGTGTTTCCTCAAGGTCGAGTTCGCGCTCAATTTTGCGCACCACATCATCACTTGATTTTCCTTGCTTCCTGAGCTGCTTCACAATATCGCGTTCCACATCCAAAAGCTCAATTTGCAAGGAAATGAATTGGTTGAAAATTTCCGTTGGCGTAGAAGGAATACCATTTTCAGCATTGGCGGGCGTTAGGGGCAAATCAGTTTTCTGCAAACGATTATATTTGATTTCATATTTGTCTTTGATACGTGCTAAAATACTCTCATTGACCAGCGCAAAATTATCTTCAATGTGCGCAATCGAGCCGCTAACCACCTGCATTCGTGTATCGTATTCCTCTGCAAGTGGCGAATAAGGAGGCAATCGAAGGCGGCGAATAAGCCATGGCAACGTCAAGCCCAATAACACAAGGGTAAAAATGACAACACAGAATGTCAAGAAGATAATAAGATTTCGATTCGGAAATGGTGTCGTCCCGCCAATAGTAAGCGGAACTGCCAATGCTGCCGCCATTGAGACGACACCCCGCATACCCGACCAACCAAAGATAACCATATTGCGACTGTCAAAGGCTTCCCGTTCACGAATTTTTTTGCTCAGGAGCCTCGGTAATAACGCTGCCGGTACAACCCAGATAAATCGCACCACCACGACCACAATGCTCACGGCAAGCCCATACCAAAGCAATTCCCAGAACGGCACAGCACCTAAACCGTCCAGAACACGCGGCAACTGAAGACCAATCAAAATAAATACCAAACCATTGAGGATAAAAATCAGCATTTCCCACACCGAATAGGTCTGGATACGGGAATTATGCGAAAAAAAATCTGCCGAGCGAAACGATAGATACAGTCCCGTTGCCACGACTGCCAGTACCCCCGAAACATGAACATACTCAGCAAGCAAATATGATGCGTAGGGCGTAAGCACGGTAAGTGTTGTTTCGACGGTCGCATCGCAAATAAATTTCTCGTGAATGACAAACATAATGTACCCCACCGCAAGCCCAATAGCCACACCGCCCACGACCACTATCGCAAACTGACCACTTGCTTGCCACAGTGAAAATGTACCGGTCATCACCGCAGCAATAGCATATTTGTAAGCAATAAGTCCGCTCGCGTCGTTCAGAAGGCTTTCGCCCTCCAAAATAGCAATCATGCGGGGATGCAGCCCCAAACCTTTGGTAACGGCACTGGCAGCAACGGCATCCGGCGGTGAGACAATCGCACCCAGCAAAAATGCTTCCGCCCAGCCCAAGCCCGGAATAAGGAAATGTGCGGCTACACCCACCAAACCAGTGGTAAAAAAGACCAATCCAAAAGCAGCAAGCGAAATCGGGCGCAGATTTGCCTTGAACTCGTGCCAGCTTGTGTACCACGCAGCAGCGTAGAGCAAGGGTGGTAAAAACACTAAAAAGACGATGTTCGGATCGAGGACAATCGGCGGAAGATTGGGGATGAGGCTAATTGCCAAACCAATCAGCACAAGTGCAATGGGAAAAGGAAAACGAATTTTTTCACTCAGAACAGCAAGAAATGTTACGCCAAAAAGGAGCATAACAACAATGGCGATGTTTTCCATACAATTTCCTGAAAAATGTGGCGACGGGTGTGGTGTTTCGTATCCTACAAACCTACTGCATTGGAAGTTCCTCTACAAAACTTTTTGAGCAAGCGCATAAAATCTTGCTTCTAAAAAAATCTCGCCTCAGTTCGCCACAAAAAATGCTATATTTGCTGCCTGTATGCCAAGCAAAGGCAGGCGTACAGTCCACCCTTTTTTTTCGCAAACTACGCAGAGCATCCGATGAAAGACGCACTCATTAAGCGAATTGGCGAACGTGATTACACCATTGGTATTGTTGGCTTGGGCTATGTCGGGCTGCCGCTGTTGGCAGCATTCCACAAGCAGGGCTTTCGGGTTGTGGGAATTGACATTGACCCCGCAAAGATAGAAGCATTCCGCACGGGAACAAGCTACATCAAACACTTTCCGGCTTCGGAAATGCAGGAACTAAGCGCATCGGAGCGCGTCCGCGCCACAAACGACTTTGCTATCGTCAGCGATGTGGACGCCGTTATTCTCTGTGTTCCCACGCCACTCACCAAGCACCGCGAGCCGGATATGAGCTATATCATCGGCACATCAAATGCAATCGCGCCGCATCTGAAGCGTGGGCAAATCATCATTCTGGAGTCCACCACCTACCCCGGGACAACCGACGAACTTATTCGCCCTATCTGCGAAAAAGCTTCAGGGCTTGTTTCCGGCAAAGATGTCTATTTTGCTTTTAGCCCTGAGCGCGAAGATCCGGGCAATCCCAATTACGGCACAGCCACGATTCCGAAAGTCATCGGCGGCGACGGCGAGGATGCGCTGGATATAGCAGAAGCGCTTTATTCTGCGGCTATCGTCAAGACCGTGCGCGTTTCCAATCCCAAAACTGCTGAAGCGGTTAAACTCCTCGAAAATATTTTTCGCTCGGTTAATATCGCCCTTGTGAATGAACTGAAACTGGTTTTTCACGCGATGGGAATAGATGTTCACGAAGTGATTGAAGCCGCTAAAACAAAGCCATTCGGCTTTATGGCATTTTATCCCGGTCCCGGTTTGGGCGGACACTGCATTCCGATTGACCCATTTTATCTAACGTGGAAAGCACGGGAATTTGGCTTACATACACGCTTTATTGAGCTTGCGGGTGAGGTAAATACTGCTATGCCGCAGTTTGTTCTCCGTCGCACGATTGAAGCGCTTAACCACAAGAAAAAATGTATGAATGGCAGTCGAATTTTGTGCTTGGGGCTGGCATACAAGCCGAATGTGGACGATATGCGTGAGTCGCCGACCTTTGCGATTATGGATTTGCTTCAGCACGAAAAAGCCATTGTTGATTTTTACGACCCTTACATTCCCACCATCCCGCCTACCCGCGAACATGGCGCGTGGACAGGTAAAGAATCCGTGGAATGGCGTAAGGACGTGATTTCCGGCTATGATGCGGTGGTGATTGTTACCAATCACAAATCCGTCAACTACGCCGAGCTTTTGGAATGGTGCGATACCGTTATTGATACGCGCAATGCCCTGAACGGTATGAACGCAGACGCAGAGCAAGTGTGGAAAGCGTAAGAGCACGGTATTCAGATATGCTCATTATTCACATTCTATCGCCTTGGCTTCTCAGAAGCGCCTTCATCTGCTTTCTGCTGCAAGCCCTGACTGGTGCGCTTCTCACGCTGCACTACGAGCCGTCTCTGCGCCCTGCTATGACCGAAAGCGGTAAGCCGATTGTCATGCTGGAGATGATGCAGCCCTTACGCCACAAGCCCACACAAACCCGCTACAACGCTCACGACATACTTTTTGCCGAATACGACACTGCCGCAAAAGCACCATTCTATGCACCCGACACGTTGCGCGTTCTGACCCGTATTCTCGCTCATTCACGTTCCGCAATTCTTCCCAGTGCTGCCTATTATAGCGTCGAGCAGGGTATTATGCGCTCGGCAGACTTTGGCGCAGTGGTGCGCGGCATTCATGCTTCGGCGGCAAATCTGGCTATTCTTATTTTCGCACTCTGGCTTGGCGTGAGTATTTTTTCGGGGGCAGATGTTCAGATGCGCACCCGGTCTTGGCTAACGGGTATTGTTCTTTTTGCGCTCACTTTCGGAACAAGCATTGTGGGCTATATTCTCCCGATGAACGTGCGCAGTCTGACCGCGCTCACAATATTGCTTTCTACACTTGAATCTACGCCCCTTCTGGGCAAATGGCTTGCGGGAATAGTGCGTGGTGCTTCGACGATTTCTTCACCAACGCTGGTGCGCATTTACGCTCTGCATATTCTTCTGGTGCCCACAGTGCTGGCAGCGTGTTGGTATGCGCTTCGCAGGCAGGTAGTCAAGCGTGAGGAGTGGGCGCAATTTCTCATTGTCGGCGTCGGAATCCTATGGCTGTGCGTAGTCATGGCGTGTGTCCTCACTCCCGCTTCGCAAACAGCACTCCGCGTTCCGGCAGATTTTACCGCAGTTTTTTCAGCGCCGCAGAACGCACAACCCGAATGGTATGCGCTTGGTATTGCCGCACTGATGAAAATTCTTCCCGCATGGAGCGTGGTTGCAGGATTGCTTGCGTGGCTATTGGCGACAGCAGCATTACCATTCGTGGAAAAGA